>Ga0157370_10003395_pt1 | contig 18708 bp, 15 predicted proteins | sample C35metaG_FD_113463 | JGI IMG/M metagenome (GOLD analysis project Ga0157370, IMG submission 113463) | Corn rhizosphere microbial communities from Kellogg Biological Station, Michigan, USA - C3-5 metaG | ecosystem: Host-associated > Plants > Roots > Rhizosphere > Soil | place: USA: Michigan...
ATGCATTTTTTTAATGATGTTATTATTTTCTGCTAATGTTTTTTCTCAAAAAAAATATACGGTTCTATATATTTTAGCAAGCAAAGATACATCCTCGCAAATTCAGCAATTTAATTTTAAAACAAATTTTCAAAATAAGGAATCTGCAGAAATTTATATCAACAAATTACCTGAAACCTTGTTAAATAAAGGGCTTGCCGCAGCTTCTGTTGATTCTGTTTTTTATGATTCAACTAATGCAAAAGTAAAATTATATCTCGGCGAAAAATACAAATGGGCACAGATCTCAACCGATAGTATTGAACAAAATGTTTTGGATAATACCGGATGGAATGAAAAACAGTTTGAAAATAGAAACATTGATTTTCCAGGATTACGTTTGCAGGAACAAAAAATTATTGAATATTATGAAAATTCAGGCTATCCTTTTGCAGAAGTTTTTTTAAAAAATATTGAAATAAAAAATGATAAAATAAAAGCAGAATTACATGTGGTAAAAGGACCATTATATCATATTGACAGCGTGCGTGTTTATGGGAAAGTAAAAATCAAAAATGTGTTTCTTCAGCACTATCTTGGCATTTATAATGGAAGTGTTTATAACAATGAAAAATTACAACAAATAAGCAAACTCCTTCATGAGCTTCCTTTTCTGAAGGAACAACAGTCCTGGGATGTTTCAATGCTTGGAACCGGTGCCACGGTTAATTTGTACCTGGAACCAAAGCGTAGCAGCCAGGTAAATGTGCTGATTGGTTTTGTGCCTGGAAATACACTTACCGGGAAGGCTCAAATCACCGCTGATGTCCATCTTGATTTAAAAAATACTTTAGGCAATGGTGAAAGTATTTTATTAAACTGGCAACAACTTCAGCCGCAATCGCCGAGGCTAAATCTCGGTTTTTCAAAGCCATATATTTTTAATTCAAATTTTGGAATTGATCTTTCATTTGACTTGCTTAAAAGGGATTCTTCTTATTTGCAATTGAATGGAATTTTAGGGCTTCAATATATTATTTCATCCAATAAAACTTTTAAAATATTTTATGAGAACGAACAGGATTTTTTGCTTTCCGGTGGCATAGATACAAATCAAATTATTTCTTCAAAAACATTACCGCCAAACATTGACGTAAATTCGGGAAATGTGGGCATTGGGTATCATTTTGTAAATACCAATTACCGGTTAAATCCAAGGAAAGGAAATGAATTGGAAATTACCACGACAGCAGGAATTAAAAAAACTTCTAAAAATGATGACATTGTAAATCTGAAAGATCCACTTAATCCAAACTTCGATTTTAATTCCCTGTATGATTCAATTAAATTAAAAACTTATCGTTTTAAAATAGTCGCTTCGGGAGCGCATTATTTTCCTTTGGGAAAAATAAGTACATTAAAAATGGCTGCCAGCATTGGTTTGCTTGAAAGTCCACAAAACTTTCAGAATGAGTTATTCCGGATTGGCGGTTATAAAATACTGCGTGGTTTTGATGAAGAAAGTATTTATGCAAATCAATATGCAGTTTTTACAGCAGAATACCGCTATTTGATTGGAGTCAATTCTTATTTTTTTGGATTTTCTGATATTGGTTTTACCAAAACAAAATATAATGCCACACAATATTCTAATTCATTTATCAGTGGCGGACTCGGGATGGAGTTTGAAACGAAATTTGGTTTATTAAATTTAAGTTATGCTGTAGGGAAAAGAAATGATGTAAATTTTGACATCAGAAATTCTTCTAAAATCCATTTTGGATATATCAACTATTTTTGACAAAATGAAAATGAAAAGGATCATCTGTTTTATCATCTTCGCCGTTATAATTTTGTCATCTCCGACCACATTTGCGCAAAATAAAAATGACAGTTTATTACCTCAAAAAACAGACACCAATCATTTTCCAATAAAGAAAAAAATTGTCCGCCAAAAGCCAAAGAAAGCAGATACAGTAAAAGAACATTTAACTAAGATTCCTGTTTTGCTTGACACATTAAAACAAAAAGATAGTATTATTTTAACCCAAAATATTAATATTCAAAAAACAACTGCTGATACCGCTAAAAGTACTGTTGGCTCTGGGCTTCCAAAGATTCAAATATTCCTAAAGCCCGAAAATTTTCAAGTAAATAAAATGCTTTTGCACAATAAATTTATCAATATAAAAGATGCGCCCGTTTACTTTATTGAGCAAACACATCCGCCTTCAGGAAAGGAGTTTTTATTTTATATCTTATGTGTGGTTTTGTTGATTCTCGGACTTTTTAAAACTTTTTTTCCGGCTTATTTTAAAACTTTATTCCGGGTTTATTTTAATACTTCATTGCGCCAAACGCAACTTGCAGATCAGCTGGAACAAGCGAAATTCCCTTCTTTTATTATGAATATTTTTTTCGTCATTACAGCTGGAATATATGTTTGGCTGCTGTTTAATTATTTTCATCCGCCCCGCTTTATCAGCAGGCAACTTTTATTGCCTTCCTGTATTTTAAGTATAGCGTCACTTTATTTTATAAAATTTTGCCTGCTCAAATTTATGGGCTGGGTTTCTGATATTCAGGAGACTACTAACAGTTATATTTTTGCCATTTTTTTGGTTAATAAAATCACAGGAGTCATTCTGGTTCCTTTTATAATTTTATTGGCTTTTTTAAATCCCGATTGGCGTCCTGTGGTTACTAACATATCTTTCATGGTTTTGGGCATGTTTTTTTTATCCAGATATATAAAAAGTTATGGCGCAATTGAACGGAAAATTCCTTTAAATGCTTTTCATTTTATTATTTATATCTGCGGTGCCGAAATTATTCCGCTATTGATCATTTATAAAATAACTATTGATTACTTAATATAATTAATATGATAATTAGCTTATTATTTTGAGCAGCTTTAAAAATATCTTCACAAAAAAACATAACTTTGCAGTATCTGCATGAACTATAAAATGGACATAAATACTGCGCCTAAAGAACCCCGGAAAGTAAAGGAAATTCAAAATATCCTCATTACGCAGGCTAAGCCCGATAATGAGAAATCGCCATATTTTGAAATGGCAAAAAAGTATAAAGTAAACTTAAGCTTCGCTCCGTTCATACGTGTGGAACCCATTCCGTCAAGAGAATTCAGAAAACAAAAGATTGACATTCCTTCTTTTACTGCAATTATTTTTAACAGCCGTAATGCGATTGATCATTTCTTCAGAACGTGCGAAGAAATGAGAATAACCATCAGCCCGGAAGTTAAATATTTCTGCATTACAGAATCAGTAGCGCTTTATCTCCAAAAATTTATTTTGTATCGTAAACGAAAAGTTTTTTTTGCAGATGGCACAAACAAAAATCTTTTTGAAGTAATTAATAAATATAAAGAACAGGAAAAATTTTTATATCCCTGCTCACATTCTTTTGACAGTGAAATTACTAACTGGCTTATTTCAAACAATTGCGTATATGCTATCCCTGTTTTGTATGAAATTATTTCAAACGATGTGAAAGAGATCATTCAAAAGCATGAGTACCAGATCATTTGTTTTTTCACACCATTGGGTGTAAAAAGTTTTACAGAAAATTGCCCGACATTTAAACAAAATGGAACACTCATCGGAGCATTTGGCGACAATACCCGCAAAGCGGTAATCAACGCCGGTTTTCAGCCTGATATCATTGCTCCTCAGCCAAAAGCTCCCAGTATGGTTTCTGCTTTGGAAAATTATCTGTCAGGATTGAAGAAGAAATAGGATTTGTTCTCTTCCTTTTGTAACCGTTTATTTCCGCTTGGAAATCATTTCTTCTAACCAAAGTAAAATTACAAGAAAGATAAATAAGGATTTTTAAAAAGAAGGCGCAGCCTGTTCCCATTCTTTTAGAAAAAAGATCAAAGGTCTTCTTTCGTAAATTTTTTCAAAGCAAAGAAATAGTAACCGCAAATGTAGGCCATGCTTGCAAGTACAAGGATCCATAAATCGGGTGCATGATCGTAAATGATCTTATTACCAAAAGGAATCGGGAGCATTACATCAGTAACCTGCAATGGTAAAAAATATCCAACAGGCGATAAATTTAATTTATGATTAATCAACATGCAGATGATAAATTCAAAAATTAAGCCGTACAGGAAAAATACAGCGATGGCTGCCCCGCTTTTTCGGAAAAGAATAGCCAGAAACTGAGCAAACGTAATGTACGCAACTGTTTGAATGAATATATAACCTATATTTTCCATTCCTGAAAACGAAAAATGGGAGCCGGTTGTAATTAAACCAAATAATAGTGCTATTAAAAAATTAAAAACAGTAGCAACAATTGAAAACAGAATTGCAAACACAAATTTTACGGTTATAAATTCTTTTCTAGTCCAGCCATCAATAATATTCTGCCGATGAGTTTTAAAATTAAATTCATTCGTGAGCAGCATGATGAAAAGAATTCCAGGAAAATAAAGCAGCCAGCTACTCATGAACCCCACTGTTTGCCATACTTTCGGAAATGCATAAGGCGTTCCTAAAAGCATTTGACTTGCAGGCATATTTTGCACAGCAAGTTCATTAATGTAAAATCCGGTGTAATTAATTCCAAGAATGGCAAAAGCATAAAGAATGGTAAATACCCAGAATGCTTTGTAATTTTTCACTTTGAGCCATTCGATTTTTAAAAGATGCGTCATAAGTTTTTTAATTGTTCGTAAGTTCAAAAAATCTTGCTTCGAGACTTTTCTTTTTTAGAATAAGATGATTCAGAATGACGCCATTATTAAAGCAAAAATCATTTACAGCAGCAAGATCTGCGGTGCCTACCGGGAAAAATATTCTTATTACCAGGTTGTCATCGGTGATTTTTATTTTACCATTCATTTTTTGCAATAAATCAAACAATTTTTTATTGTTTGCGGATGAAACTTCTACAATATCTTCATTTGAGAGAATTTCATTTACTTTCCCTGAAGTAATTAATTCGCCTCTTTTTAGAATGGCTACATGCGAGCAAACTTTTTCAACTTCATCTAAAAGATGACTGGCCATGATAATCGTTTTTCCTTCCCGGTAAAGCTTTTTCATGAGTTCCCTGATTTCTGCAATTCCTACAGGATCAAGCCCGTTGGTTGGTTCGTCAAAAACCAATACGGAAGGATTTCCCAATAAACAAGATGCAATTGCCAACCGTTGTTTCATTCCCAATGAATATGTGCTGAATTTTGAATCTTTTCGTCGTGTAAGATCTACCGTTTCCAAAACCTTATCAATATCTTCTTTGCCGTGTTGCTTTATTTCTGAAGCAATTTCCAGGTTTTTTACGCCAGATAAATAATGGTAGAAATTCGGCGTTTCGAGTAATGTGCCAATTCTTCTACGGCTTGCTGCTGATGGTGGTTGATCAAAAAGCTGATAATTTCCTGATGTCGGTTTTAATATATCTGTAATAGTTCCCAATGTAGTGGTTTTTCCACTTCCATTTGGCCCAAGAATTCCGAAAACTGTTCCTTCCGGTACAGAAAAACTAACATTCTTCAGCGCCTGAATGCTGCCATAAGTTTTGGATAAATTTTCGACGGTAAGTATTGACATGACGAAATGATTAAAAAAATTGTGATGCAATATAAGTGAATGAACTTGAATTGTTGAGAGTTAAATGTTGAAAGTTGAATGTTGAAAGTTCAACGGCACTTTGAGCATTCACTATGAATCATAAACTTTAAATCTTCAATCCTGCACCATGAATTTTTTAAACCATGTCATTTGTCTCTTCGCATAATGCCGCGTATTTTTTTTAATTTCTGCAATTGCATTTTCAAGAGAATATTTTCCTTCAAAATAATCAAAAAATTCTTTGTAGCCCACTGTTTGCAGAGCATTCAGGTTTTTAAAAGGAAATAAATTTTCTGCTTCTTTTAATAAACCGGCTTCTATCATTTCATCCACGCGTCGATTGATATTTTTATAAAGTTGTTCACGCGGGATTTCTAAAGAAATATTTTGTATTGCAAAATCACGGTTGGTTTTTTTTCCGGAATGAAAATCAAGAATAGACTTTCCGGTTGAAAGTTTTACTTCCAAAGCACGCAACATCCGTTGAGGATTTTGCATTTCTCCTTTTGCAAAAAAAAATGCATCGTGCAGTTTTATTTCATTACGAAGCCATTCAATTCCTTTAACAAAATATTCGTCATTTATTTTTTTTCGAATCGTTTCGTTCGCTTCAGGAATATCATCAAGGCCCTGAATGAACGCTTTGATATACAAACCTGTTCCTCCAACCATCACCGCAATATCATTATTTTTAAAAATTTCTTCAACAGCTTTTAATGCATATTCTTCAAATGTTTTCACGTTCATTTCGTCATGAATGGAATGTGTGTCAATAAAATAATGTTTTACTTTTTCGAGTTGTTCTTTTGAAGGCTTGGCTACTCCAATATTTAATTCTTTAAAACACTGGCGGCTGTCGGCAGAAATAATTGCAGTATTGTGTTTTAAGGCAAGTCCAATTCCGTAAGATGTTTTACCAACAGCCGTTGGCCCGGATACAATAATGCAGGTTTTTTTATTCATGAATGCAGGTTTGTATAGAACCGCAAATAATTTTTACAACTCTTCGGCAGCGCTATCATCCACTTCCTCTTCTTCTTCATTTTCAGTCTCTTCGCTCTCTCCTTCCTCTCCATATCCATCGGCAAGAATTGCAGTATTCAAATCATATTTCTCTTCAATCTCAGAAAGTTTTTCATTAATCAATCCTTTTGTACCATATTGACTTGGCGCAATTCCTTCACTGCGACTGCATGAAGGATAAATCATTTTAGGGTTTTCTTCTTTGTTTACATTGATAAGTTCTACCAGGAAAGTCCAGTTTTTATGAAAATCATAAACATAAATAAATTTTTGGTTTGGCTCACGCATTTCGCTGCCCAGCATTGTTTCGCCCATCAGCAATGGCTCAGCTTTATACACTTTTTCGTATTTCTCCAAAGTGATTTCTTTACCTCGCTGCCATTTATCATTACTTCTGAAAAAAGTGGCCTCATGCTTGTTGTCAAACTCAAAACATTTTAAGAGACTATTATGAAGATCCAAAAATGTTTGCGTGTGTTTTATAACAAGGTCACGATATACGCTATCATCGTCTTCCCAATAAACTCTAAACTTTAAAATTGCCATATCACAAATTTAAGGCTTCCTGTTTTAATTAAAATATCTATCTAAAAGAACATTAATTTTAAAACAAGGTTTATTATTGCAAAACAGACGTAGCAATTTATTTTCTATATTTCTTTTAACTGCTTTTATTTTTCCTTATCCCTAAATCTTCCGCAATTTTTTTCATGTATTCAAATGCTGCTTCATATTCATTCGGAATTTCTCCATCCAATATTGCCTCACGAACGGCATTTTTTATTTCTCCCACAATCCTGGAAGGGGACAGTTCGAATTCTTTCATAATAATTTCGCCGGTTATTGGCGGTTGCCAGTTGCGCAGATGATCCGATTCTTCTACTTCTTTCAAACGCTTTTCTACCATTTCAAAATTGGCCAGAAACCGTTGCACTTTTTGTTTATTCTTTGAAGTGATATCGGCTTTGCAAAGTGTCATCAGGCTTTCAATATCATCGCCTGCATCAAACAATAATCTCCGTATTGCCGAGTCTGTTATATTCTCTTTTGTAAGGCTGATTGGTCTTAAATGCAATTCTACCATCTTTTTTACAAACTTCATTTTTTCATTTAAAGGCAATTTTAATTGGGCAAAAATCTTTGGAACCATTCTGCCTCCCACTACTTCGTGCCCGTGAAATGTCCAGCCATGGCCTTCTTCAAATTTCTTTGTTGCAGGTTTTGCTATATCATGTAGAATCGCCGCCCATCGCAGCCACAAGTCATTTGTATTTTCAGAAATATTATCCAACACCTGGAGCGTATGATAAAAATTATCCTTGTGACCTTTGCCCTCAATATATTCAGCTCCCGCCAATGCAATCATCTGGGGAAAAATAATTTTTAATAACCCAGATTTATATAAAAGATCAAAACCTATAGAAGGTTTGGGAGCCATCACAATTTTATTGATCTCATCAATGATTCTTTCGCCGCTTACAATTTTTATTCTTTCCGCATTTTGTTTTATTGCTTCAAATGTTTCCGGAGAAATGGTAAAATTCAATTGTGTTGCAAAACGGATGGCACGCATCATCCGTAAAGGATCGTCAATAAAAGTTTGCTCCGGAGGAAGGGGTGTTTTAATGATTTTGTTTTCAATATCCGCAAGCCCGTTCAGCGGATCAATTAGTTTTCCAAAATCATTTTTATTCAGACTGACGGCAAGCGTGTTAATCGTAAAATCTCTGCGCATCCTGTCTTCGTCTAGGTTTGCAGGGAGTACCTCAGGTTTCCGGCTGTTTTGATTATAACTTTCTTTGCGGGCGCCCACAAATTCTATTTCAAAATAGTTATCCCCGGAAAACAATTTTATTTGTGCAGTTCCAAAATTTTTAAAAAAACTAACTGGTGGAACCGGAGAAAATTTTTGAGCGGTTTTCTTTGCTAATTCTATTCCATCACCGATACAAACAATATCCGCATCTTTATTAGGCCGGTTCAAAATTTTGTCTCTGACAAATCCGCCAATTATGTAAGCAGACATTTTCAATTCATCCGCTGCTTCAACTATTTTGTTGAAAATAGATAGTTCTTTTCCGGAATAGTCAATATTCATTTCGCAAAAATAAGAAATAGGGATTGTGGATATTTGTTTGTTTACCGGAGAGGAGGTTGTAACCTTTATCGCACGCCTTTTATCCTGCAGTTGGAATATTCTCAAATTTAGTAGTATCACCCATCGCAGCCAGTTTCATTTTTTGTGCGGTTTCGTGACCTACATATCTTTCAATTCTTTTTTCAATAAAATAAATAACCGGCGTAAGAACAATTGCAAGAGTAAATTTGTATAAATAATTCATAATGCCTACCGCTAAAATGAGTTGCCACGAAAACAATCCGCTGAATGCAATAAACAAAACGATGTAGCTATCTACAAGCTGCGATACAAGTGTAGAACCGGTTGCACGCAGCCAAAGATGTTTGTGGCCTGTAACTTTTTTTATTTTTTGAAATACAAAAACATCCACACCCTGGCTCACCAAAAAGGCAACAAGGCTTCCAAGAATGATGCGCATGTTTTGTCCGAAAATCGCACTGAAAGAGGTTTGAATATTCTCCACTCCTTGCTCATGGCTGCTTTGAAGCCATGCTTTTGCCGGTGGCAAAGCAATGGCGATAAAATACATCAGAAACGCATAGGAAATGAGGATGACGGCAGTAACAGAAATCCTGCGAACAGCTTTCGGTCCATAGTATTCGTTGATAATATCTGTAATAACAAATTCGAATGGCCATAGTATAACGCCGCAGGTGAGGGTAAAAGCCAGACCACTTTGTCCGAAAAGTGTAAAATTGGCCGGCTTCATTCCAAACAATCCTTCCAGAGAAAATAATTTCATTCCAATTGCTTCCGCTACCAAAGCGTTGGCGACAAAAAAAGCAGTGAAACCGACGAAAATTTTGGTAGGCTTGTCGTTTAAGATTTTATGTATCATTAAGGTGTTATATTTTACAAAAAGAAAAAATAAAATTGAAACAATAAAAAAATAAAATTAACGGGGGCAAGCCATTTTGGCAATGGAAGAACTTTTTTGGTTAGCAATACAACTACATAAACAATGCACATTACTAAGTTGATAATGATTGCCGAAAAGCCTAAAATAATAACCAGGTCTTTAAAAAAAGGAAGTGGCAAAACCTGGCCAGATATAGCAACTGCCGGTTTTTTAGCTTCCAGTCGGTTAATTAAAATAAAAATTAAAAAACAAATGTTGCATATGAAGGTGAACCTGGAAAAAAATGAAATTAACTTCATGAAATTAAATGTTTGAAAATACTATCAACAAAATAATATTAATTTGTTGCAATAATTATTTTTTTTGAATGGCAAATGTACTGAGTATTGTTACCTATAAAATATTTCCTGCCAAACTTGGTGGGCAGAAAGGAATTGCGCTTTTCAATGAATATTTTTCCAAGGAACAAAGGCTTTTTTGTTTTACCGTAAAAGACAATGATCCTTCATTAGCGCCTTATCCTGTTTTTAATTTATTGAGCAATAAATCATCACGGTATATTAATGTTTTTTATTTTGGCTCAATAAAAAAAATTATCAGGGAAAATAAAATTTCACATCTTATTCTCGAGCATCCTTATTATGGCTGGATGGTTTATTTACTGCGATATTTTTGCCCGTTAAAAGTGATTGTTCATTCACACAATATAGAAGCGGAGCGGTTTAGAACAATTGGAAAATGGTGGTGGAAAATATTATGGCATTATGAAAAATGGGTTCATCAAAAAGCTGATTTTACATTTTGTATCACTGCACAAGACAGAAAATATTTTTATGAAAAATATAAAATTCCATTTGAAAAATCGGCTGTTATCACTTATGGAATCTCATGGAATACAATACCTTCACCAATAGAAAAAACTGATGCTAAAAATTTTTTGCTAAAACAATATTCCTTAGCCCCGCAAACTCATTTATTTCTTTTTAACGGAACACTTCATTATGGGCCTAATTTAGATGCGGTTAAAAATATTGTTGAAAAAATAAACCCGTTATTTATTCAAAAAAATATTTCTTATAAAATAATTATTTGTGGCAAAGACCTTCCGGAAGAAATGAATGAATTAAAAACTTATGCCAATCAAAACATTATTTATGCTGGTTTTGTAGATGATATTTCTGTTTATTTTAAAGGCACTGATGTATTTATAAATCCTGTAAACGACGGGGGTGGAATTAAGACAAAACTTGTAGAAGCATTAGGATATAATCTGAATGCTGTATCCACTCTTAATGGTGCCATCGGAGTAGATGAAAACATTTGCAACAGTAAATTGTTTTTGTGTGAAAACAGTGATTGGCAAGCCTTTGCCGATAAAATGGAAACCGCAATTAATACACACAGAACCATTTCTTCACTTTTTTTTGAACATTTTTATTGGCAAAATATTGCAGCAAAAGCAGCCGGTATTGTCAGAAGCTTTGAATAGAAATCAACGGTATTCCCACCTGAACAGATGAGCAGGTGTTTGTTTACTGATTGGCATTTCCGGCATTATTTTATTCCATCTTTTGTTCCACATGAGCCAATCTTCCATCTTTAGTCATTCCTTCAATTACGACACGAAAAGAATCGGTGATATCGTTATTAAAAAATGTAAGCGTCACTTTATTTTGTCCGGGAATAGTAACTATTGATGGGTTCCAATAAAGTGTAGTGCGCAAATCTTTTCTGTCATTGTCTGTACTGATGGATTCATAATCAGGCGAATAAAATTGGCGGATGGCCGTATATCCACTTACTGTATTGTTGGACAAACCTTTGCCAGGCTCTTGTTTTTGATCGCCTCCTTTTCGGGTATATATTGCAATGGCACCGCCGCTTCCTCCACCAGTTCCACCCATAAATGGTGGGCGGAAAACCTTAATGTAAGCAACATCTGAAACCGGGATTGATGAGATCATATCCGGAGATGTGTTCATTTCATCTACATATAATTGTGGTGTGCCGCCACGCCATGAAAGTGTAGGCGGGTTGCTGGTTGTATTGATTTGCAATCCAGCAACTTTTCCCTGCAGGTATTGAAAAATATCCATTGATGAAGCTGCAAAAGGATCATTTACCAAATCAAATTCATTCGCGTCTCCTCCTGAAAACATTCCGGAAGTATATTTTTTATCCATTTCATCAAGAGTGCTTTTTGTACGTGCCTTGATGTTCACTGTTGCTAAAACTTTTCCTTTTAAATATTTAAGCTCACGTTCCAATGCATCACTTAGCTGAAGATGGTAATGGTTGCCGGAAGTATCAGCAAGATGATTGTAATTGAAGCCGCTCGCTTTGGTATTATTTGAAAAAGGCGGAAGCCTGTTTTGCATAAATTGGACGCTTATATCTCTAATCTTGCCAAGTTGATAATAGACACGGGCTGTATCGAAAATTATTACGTTCGGGTCATCAAAAGTTCCATCAGACTGTACCGGTGCAGTAAGGATTTGCATGGGAGATTTTTTTTGATTTACCATCAGAACAATTGCTCCTGCTCCACGCAACTGTGTAGGAGTAGCGCCAAATATTTTCCCTGATAAAGAAAGATAAGACGTATCTCTTTTATATACAATTGCAGGAAAATTTCCACTTGCCACTTTTTCCCAATCGAATCTGCGCCAGCCATGGGTAAGCATTACAAGGTCAAGCTGCTGCATGATAGAATCACTGTTGTTTAAAAAATAATGCGCCGGATCGTTTATTTTTCCTTTTAATTCTCCCGTTAATAACAGATGAGAAATAATATTATCACTTGTGTCGTTGTCAATTGCTGCATCTGTTACAGACACAGAAAGATTTGCAGAAAGGCTATCAGGAACCGTTATCTCAATTTCATTTTTTGCGCGTTTATTAAGCCCCCAATGTTTTACGGTCATCGTAGGTACAAATTGAAATTCTTCATTGTTCACATAAGTAATTCTTTCTGCAAGAGGCTTCCATTGATTATCTAAAACAGTAATGGTGAGAATACCGGTTGGCAATGATTCTGTCGGAATGATTCCTTCAGTTATTCCATCTTTCAAATCCTTGGTGATATTAAAAACCGGTTGCTGGTACATGGTTCCAATAATATGCACCGAATTTATTGATGCAATTGACGAAGGCGAGGCGTTTACTAAAAAGTTTCTTCGTGTGCCCGAAACGGTTACCTGCAAAGAAACTCCTGAGTTTTTTGTCATCGGTAATGGGGTAATATGGTTCACGCCTTTTTCATCCTGCCACGAAGCGGAATATGTTTCTCCATTTTCGGGATGGATAAAAAAATATCCCATACCATCATGAATAGTTTTAAGATTATCAACCACAGCACCTTTACTGTTTTTGACCTGTCCTTTTATTTTTATCGGCGTTCCATACTGGTCATTTGCTTTGAAAGCAATTTTATTTGTAACGCCTTCAATCGCATCTCCACCCTCGGGGAAAAAAGTTATTTCGGGGATGATTGTGTTTTCAGATTTTGAAGAATTATTTGCTGTAGAAAGAACTTTTAAATCCTTATTATATAAAAAAGCGGTATCAAAATTCAACATCCATTTGGTGTATGCTTTTACGTGAATGTATTTCCCTGTATAGTTTTCAGGAATATCAAACTGGCCAAAAGAGGTGCCATCCTGAACGGGGCCGACCGTATGTAAAAGTAAATTCCCTTTATCATCTGTCCAGTCTATATAGATTGTTTTGCTCGAATCGGCTGGGTAAATTGCTTGCATTAAATAAGCTTTAAACCAAATCGTATCAGAGGCAGCATAAGTAGATTTGTCATAATGCAGGTATATTCTTTCCTGTGGATAATTGTTTGCAAATATTTCCAGATTTTTTTCGATATTTTGCGCATTCACAAAAAAAATTGAAAAGAAAAAAGCAAAAACACAAATCAGTTGTTTCATTTTAAAAAACATTTTATCATAAAAAATAAAGTGGTGTAAATTAAACTAAGAATAGAATTGCACCAAAGAGGAAAATAGTTTTAACAATAGCAAATAACGAATTGCGTTTATCTGAAAAAACAATCTTTAAATCATATAATTTTGCAAGAAAAAATATCTATGGCTTTTACAAAAGTTACTGAACAACCTTCCGAATACCGTCACCTTGAAAAAATGTCCGTTGGAGAAATTATCAAAAACATCAACAAAGAAGATTTTCTTGTAGCAGCAGCCGTACAAAAAGCATTGCCACAGATAGAAGAGTTGATAAAAGCTGTGTCTGAAAAAATGATTGAAGGTGGTAGGCTGTTTTACATTGGAGCCGGTACCAGCGGTAGGTTGGGCATACTTGATGCCAGTGAATGCGTGCCTACTTATGGCGTACCAAAAGGATTGGTTATCGGTATTATCGCGGGTGGTAAAAAAGCCATCGTTGATCCTGTGGAAAATGCCGAAGATGATACAAACCAGGGATGGAAAGACTTACAATCTTATAAGATAACTGCTGCAGATGTTGTCATTGGTATCGCATCCAGTGGCACTACTCCATATGTCATCAGCGCATTAAAAAAATGCAAAGACCATCATATTACAACCGGTAGCATTGCCTGCAATCCTGAATCTCCGATAAGTGATGTTGCTGATTTTCCGGTAGAAGTGATCGTTGGCCCTGAATTTATAACCGGGAGTACCCGCATGAAAAGTGGCACTGCACAAAAGATGGTTTTAAATATGATCTCCACAACAGCGATGATACAAATGGGCCGGGTGGAAGATAATAAAATGGTAAACATGAAACTAACGAATCAGAAGATTGTTAAAAGAGGCACTCGGATGCTGATGGAAAAAACCGGTATAAAAGATGAAGCTACAGCAAAGGCTTTATTATTAAAATATGATGGGGTAAAAAAAGCAATGGAGCATTATAAGTAAGCAGGCATTGCCTTACAGTAATTTTAAAAATTGAAATTGTTGTTATTTTTATTGTTTTACTGTGAAGGATTATTTACGCATTATGAAAAATTCGATTTTTATTTTCTAAAATAAAAATCGAATAAGCAAATGGCAGGATATTGGTAAAGTTTATCACAGCAGGTTAATTTGTATGCATGTTATTCCCATAAATTCATTTATGAGAATTGAGGAATTAACAAAGACTTGTTTTATATCTTACTTCTTCCCAGTAAATAAATCACTTTTCGAAACCACTTTCACTTTATCACCATCTTTTAATGTTTTTGAAACGACATCATAGGGTCCTGTAACTACTTCCTGGCCTTCTTTTAGCCCGTCTGTTATTTCAATATAATTAATATCCTGGATGTCTGTTTTTACTTTTTGTTTTTTTACTTTTCCATCAGGCTGTAGTATAAAAACTATTATATCCAAATCATTATTTCCGGAATTATTGTTGACATCCGTTTGATTGTTCGCATGGGCAGTGGCTGCCATTTTATTGCCTGTTGAATCATTTTTTTCACGGGTTGTAACAGCATTAATCGGAATAGATAAAACATTCATGCGTGTCTTGGTTTGAATGTCGGCACTGGCACTCATTCCTGGCCGGAATGGAAATCTTTTTTTATGAGTTGTATCAATAAGGTCTTTGTATGAAGCCGGATTTAAACGGATGTAAACTTTGTAATTTGTAACATCTGTACTTGTATTTGATAAATCGTTTGCCGTGGAAGCGCCATTATTGCTGCTGGCGATTTGTGTTACCACACCGGTAAATTTTCTATCATTATAGGCATCCACTTCAATGGTGGCGCTGTCTCCAAGCCGTACTTTGGGAATATCATTTTCGCCCACATCTACCCGCACTTCTATTTTACTCATGTCTGCAATCCGCATCATTTCTGTGCCGGCCATCATTGAGCTACCTACAACTCTTTCACCTTTTTTTACGCTTAGCAACGAAACAATTCCATCCATTGGCGATCTCAAAGTAGCAAGGCTTATATCTTTATTTGCTTTTTGCAACGCCGCCTGCGCACTTTGTACAGATGCAAAACTTCCTTTTACTCCTGCTTTTGCTGCATTTAGATTGGCCTGTGCTGTTTTGTAAGCTGCATCTGCAGTGTTAAATTCATTCCTGGAAATTACTTTTTCATCATACAATTGCTTCTGCATATCGTATGTTTTTTTTGCCTGATCCAGCTGTGCTTCCAGGGCACCGAGCGAGGCCTGTGCATCGGCCATTTGTGCTTGTTGCTGGTTTACGATTGCTGCAGCCTGATCTCTTTGTGTGAGATAAATATCGCCATAAATTTTTGCAAGCACCTGTCCTTTCTTTACACTGTCGCCCTCCACTACATCCAGTTCTACAATTTCTCCTGAAATATCCGGGCTTAGTTTTACTTCCACTTCAGGATATATCTTTCCGCTGGCATTCACTGTTTCAACAATCGTTCTGCTCGCTACTTTTTCTGCCGTAACTTTTATTCCTTCGTCTTTTCCAATCATACCTGTTTTCTTTAAAATAATCAGCAGCACAATCAAAATGACTAAACTAATTATTATCCATTTGAGCGTTTTATTCATATTTTCCCGTTTCGTATTTTAAAATAATCTTTAAATTTTTCTATTAAAATTTCACACCTGCTCCTTTATAATATTCCAACACTTTCATTTTGAAAACGTAATCAAATTGGTTTAAAGCGTATTGAAGTTTGGCAGTAAATAAATTATTCTGATTGGTAACCAGTTCAAGAGTTCCAATCATTCCAATTGTATATCTTTTTAAAGTATAATCGTAAGTTTTCTGAGCCGCCTGTACTGCTTTTTCGGAAGAAGTAAGTTTTGCCAAAGCTACAAAGGCGGCATTATATGCCTGGTAAATATTTTGTTTCAATGTTTTGTTGTCAAGGTCTTGCTGATACTCCAGATTTTTAATATTTATCTGTGCTCTTTTATAATTTCCTTTTGCCTGCCAGCCATTAAATATGGGAACAGAAATATTCAATCCGATAGATTGTCCAAAATTATTGTTGAATTGTGTTCCAAAAGGATCTGATGTGATATACCCGTTCTGAACGCCATTTTTATATACTGGTTTCTGAACGTTAATAACATTTCCGGAATTATCGGTTATAACCAATCCGCTTGGCGCGTACCCGGTAAATACTTGTGTAAACTGGGGTGTACGAAAATAACCATAACTGGAACCAAGCGATCCAAAAGCAGAAATGGTAGGATAAAGCATGCCTTTTGCAGCAAGACTATTTTTTTCTGCAGCTTTCAAATTATACTCATTCATTCTTTGCTGGGGTTGATTTGCCAAAGCCGAGGCATACACATCTCCGGGTTGAAGCTCGCCAATCGGCATCACCGGAATCTGATCCATTGCCGGTTCATCAATATCAAAAGAATCTGCTGCATCAATATTCAAATACGCTTTCAAAACATATTTTGCCTGGGTTACATTTCCTGCTGCAGTGATTAAATTTGCCGTATCATTTGCCAATTGTGATTCAAGCTCAGTAGCATTAAATTCTGCCATTGAACCGGCATTAACCTGTTTGATTACCAGGTTCAATTGCGCGCGGGATTGTTGTACCTGAACCGCTGCGATTTGCTCCTGTTCACGCGCCAGCAATATTTGCAGATAAGAATTTGCAACCGTCAAAGCGAGATCGTTTTTCAATTTATCGGTCGCTGCGTTTGAGGCCATTACAGACCATTGATTGGCAAGTATGGTATTCTTTTTTGAAAACCAGTTAAAAATTTGCACGCTTGTTTGCAGGTTTAAATTCACCGAAAAATAGTTTTGATTTTCTAAAATACCTGTTGAAGGATTTTTTGACTTTCCATAACTAAGCCCGTCACTATTCGTGAGATTCAAATTAGGTATTTGCGAAAGTTTACTTTCTTTATAGCTGATGCCTGCAAGATCAGATTGAAGTATTGATTGCTTGACGGAAATATTATTTTCCATTGCATATTCCACACATTCCATCAATGTCCATTTTTTTTGAGAAAATCCAATTGCCGAACTGAAAATAAAAATGACAAGAAGCTTAATTTTTATACACATAAAACAAAAATAATGATTTGAAGGTTTCGTCCGTTAGGAGATGGATAAGTGGTAAAATAAAAATAATCGTACATTATTAAATATTTACATTCTAATATTCCCTTTTAATTTATAAATGAATTTTTTTAATTGTATCTGTAACTTGATTAAACCCAACCCCTTTTTTTAAACTTAGTAAAATTACTTTTTCGTTTTTATTGGTAATTCCAAATGATAGAATACTATCCGCCATTTATTCCGTTAAATCCCCTTTCCAAATCTTCAATAATATATTGTGGATCTTCAAGCCCAACATACATTCTCAGTTTTCTTTGTTCTTTATTATTTGCATCAAAATCTTCTTCTTTTACCGAAGCACAATTTGGCATAATCAGAGATTCATAACCGCCCCAGCTTACCGCCATGATAATATGTTGCAGGTTTTCACAAAAATTTTCTATTTCTTTTATTGAATCAGTTTTGATGTAAAAAGAAAATAATCCACAAGCACCATTCATTTGTTTTTTTGCGAGATCGTATTGCGGAAAATCTTTGTCAAAAGGAAAAGTAAGATCTTCCACTTTTTCATGATTCTTTAAATAATTCACAATGATTTCTGTTGTTGCAGAAATACGCGTAAGTCTCAACTGAAGCGTTCTTAAGCCACGAATCAATAACCATGAATTAAAAGGTGTGGTGCCGATTCCCATATTCATATATTCGCTGCTGAAGATTTTTTTTACCATCGCTTTGGTACCACTTAATACTCCTGCTACCACATCGCTATGGCCATTAATATATTTTGTAGCGCTTTGCAAAACGAGATCTATTCCCATTTCTATCGGCCGTTGATACAAAGGTGTGCAATAACTGTTATCGCAGATGGTAACGATTTTTTTTGATCTTGCTAATTTTCCAACTGCTGAAAGATCCTGTAAATAAAATGTCCAGCTATTGGGTGATTCCAGGTAAATAAGTGTTGTATTTGGCCGAATGGCATTTTCAAAATTTTCAATATTTCTGCCATCTACATAGGTGACGGTTACATTAAATCTCGGCAAAACATTATTAAACATTTTCTGCGCCCAGGTGTAAGGTTTTTCTACAGAAAT
>Ga0157370_10003396_pt1 | contig 18700 bp, 13 predicted proteins | sample C35metaG_FD_113463 | JGI IMG/M metagenome (GOLD analysis project Ga0157370, IMG submission 113463) | Corn rhizosphere microbial communities from Kellogg Biological Station, Michigan, USA - C3-5 metaG | ecosystem: Host-associated > Plants > Roots > Rhizosphere > Soil | place: USA: Michigan...
ATGTTAACTGCAGACTACCTATAGTTTTCGACGACAGGAGGTAGCTGCACAGAACCAAACTAAGCAAATGTACGATATTATATCACCATTTGGAAGGCTTCGGCTGTACCAAAAAATTATGCTAATTATGCGACTAACCACCGTGATATTGATAGCATCCCTTATGCAGGTTAGTGCGGCTACCTTTGGGCAGCGTGTGACCTTAAACAAAACCAATGCTTCCTTGTTCTCTGTCCTTAAGGACATCAGGAAGCAGACTGGGTATGGTTTTTATTACGATCCGGCGACGATTTCACAGAATCAGAAAGTGAGTATTTCTGTAGCTGATGCTACGGTTGAAGAGGCACTTTTAAGTGCGTTGAAAGGACTGAATCTGGTTTACGAGATTGATGGTAAAATCGTCACAATTAAAGCAAAGGAAAAGCCCTCTTTTCTTGAAAATGTTATTGCTGGATTTCAGGAAATCGATGTCTCTGGTCGAGTGGTGGATGCTGATGGGCGTGGTCTTCCTGGCGCTTCTGTATCTGTTAAGGGAAAAGGAGGCAAGGCGGTGAGTACCGGAGCGAATGGTAGTTTTTATTTGAAAGGTGTGGATGAGGATGCTGTGTTGGTGATTTCCTTTATAGGTTATGTGAGTAAGGAGATTAAGGCTGCTAAGGGGCTTGGTGATATAGTTCTGGAACAGAGTTTGTCGAAGCTGGATGAGGTTCAGGTGATCGCTTATGGAACGACTACGCAGAGGTTGTCTACTGGTAATGTGACGACGATTAAAGCGGATGTGATTGAGAAGCAACCGGTGAATAATCCATTGCTAGCTTTGCAGGGAAGGGTTCCGGGTTTGTTTATTGAACAGGCGACGGGGTTTGCAGGAACTGGAGTAAAGGTGAGGATTCAGGGACAGAATAGCTTAAATAATGGTAGTGATCCATTGTATGTGATTGACGGGGTTCCTTATTTATCGCAATTATTACCTGGGGGAAATGCAATCTTGGGCAGCTCTGGTGGGACTGGATTAGAAGCAAGTTCAGTGGGAAATCCGTTAAGTTTTATTAACCCATCTGATATAGAAAGTATTGACGTGCTAAAAGATGCGGATGCTACGGCAATTTATGGTTCCAGGGCTGCTGGTGGTGCAATTTTGATTACAACAAAAAAAGGGAAAACTGGAGATACGCGGGTAAATTTCAATCTTCAATCTGGTTGGGCTAAGGTGCCAAACAAACTGGATTTAATGAATTCTCAGCAATATTTGGAAATGAGACGCGAAGCATTCAGAAATGATGGAATTATTGGCTTTGATCAAAGTAGTTATGGAGATAATGATCTAAATGGGAATTGGGACAATAGTCGGTATACTGATTGGCAAAAAGAACTAATAGGAAAGACAGCAGGGTACCAGGATATGAATGCTTCTGTCTCCGGTGGTAACGAAAGAACAAGTTTTTTAATAGGGGCTGGCTACCATAGAGAAACAAATGTATTTCCTGGAGATTTTTCTGATCGCAAGTCCTCGGTACATTTTAATATTCAGAATACTTCTGTGAATCAGAAGTTTAAAATTCAGTTTTCTGGAGGTTATTTGTACGACAAAAATCAACTGCCAAATAAAGATCTAACTCGGGAGGCAACAACTCTTGCACCTGTTTCACCAGCTTTGTACAAATCTGATGGAAGCATAAATTGGCAGCTTGATGCAACAGGTGGAACTACCTTCGGTGCCAATCCCATTGGATATATGTATAATTTATTTACAAATACAACAGATAACCTAACTAGCAATCTCATGTTAAGTTATCAACTACTTTCTGGGCTTGATTTAACAAGTAGTTTTGGTTACAATGCCATAAATTCCAGTACAATTGATAAAGTCCCCCTGCTTTCATTTGCCCCGGAGGCAACTCCTTATATGGTAAGAACGACTAATTTTGGAAAAAATGGCTCAAATTCATGGTTGATCGAGCCTCAATTGACTTATGTTAGTAGCGTATGGAAGGGCCGTTTGGAAATACTGCTGGGTGCTACTTTACAACAGAATAGGGTTATAGGCTCTCAAATTGCTGCTGCCGGTTTTAGTAATGATCTGGTAATGGGTGATATTTTGTCTGCCACCAATATTTATGCAGGCTCTTCAACTAATAGCATTTATAAGTACAATGCATTATTTGGCAGAATAAATTATAATATACAGGATAAGTATATTCTAAATTTTACTGGTCGCAGGGATGGAAGTTCCAGATTTGGCCCAAGGAGCCAGTTTCATAATTTTGCTGCTTTGGGCGCAGCTTGGATTTTTTCTAACGAGGGTGTCATTAAAGACAATTTAAAATTTCTAAGCTTTGGAAAATTAAGGGGGAGTTATGGCACTACGGGTAATGACCAGATAGGAGAATATCAATTCTTAAGCTTATTTGATCCTACTACTCAACAGATTCCTTATCAGGGCATACCTGTTTATCAGCCAAAAAGACTATCAAATCCAAATCTGGAGTGGGAGGAAACTAGAAAATTACAACTTGGGTTAGATTTGGGTTTTATAAAGGACAGAATACTATTGAATGCCAATTATTATGTTAGTCGATCTTCGAACCAATTAAGTGGTTATTCATTACCATTAACTACAGGATTTGGTGTAATTACTAAAAATCAGAGCTACAAACTTGAAAATTCCGGATGGGAACTAACTTTGTCTAGTACAAATATCCAATCTAGTAATTTCAACTGGAAAACCAGCGTCAATTTAACCATTCCTAAAACCTTATTGGTGGATTATCCAGATATTGTAAAATCCTCATCTGCATCAACAGCAATAATCGGATTTCCATTAAGTGCCGCCAGGTTGTTTCATTTCTTAGGAGTTAACCCTGCTACAGGTCTCTATGAATTTACTGATAAAAATGGAAACCCTACTACCACTCCTGCATATGATGATAAAACAGTAATTAAAGATTTGGCGCCTAAGTTTTACGGAGGTATCCAAAATGCTATCAATTATAGAAGTTTTCAGCTGGATTTCTTGTTCTCTTTCGTTGAGCAAATTGGGCCAAACAATTTTTACGGTTATAATCCCGGAAATTTTGTAGGATATGGGAATCAACCAACATCAGTAATTAATAGATGGCAAAAACCGGGAGATATTGTTTCTATAAAGAAATATACAAGTGGATATGATTTGTATCAATCTCAGGGAAACATTGAAGGTAGTGATGCAGTCTGGTCAGATGCCTCCTATGTAAGATTGAAAAATGTTTCATTCTCCTGGCAATTGCCAACAGAATGGATAAGGAAAGCTCATTTACAGAGCTGCAATTTATTTCTTCAAGGACAAAATTTATGGACAATAACAAGTTATTCAGGATTAGATCCTGAAACAAAAAGTTCATACACACTACCTCCTTTAAGGATCGTTACTCTTGGTCTGAAGATTGGATTGTAGAATTGGTTTAATTTAAAAAGTAACAAAATGAAAAATATATCAGTTATCGGATTAAATCTACTGCTTGTTTTATTAGCCGTTTGCAGTTGTAAAAAACTAGTTGAGGTGGATAGTCCAGAGACAAGTATAAGTTCTAAGACAGCTTTTAACAATGATGCAACGGCAATTGGTGCGATAACATCTCTCTATACCAATTTGACTAATGGGAGTCTGACCGACCCTGGAGAATTAATCGGTTTATCATCCATCGCCAGCTTATCTGCTGATGATTTGGATTATTATCCGCTCGCTGGTAATCCATCTTTAGGCTTGTACTATCAAAATGCACTGACTACTGCAAATCCATACGGAACGGGCTTTTGGGGTAGATCTTATGAAAGAATCTATCTAGTGAATATGGCTCTGGAAGAAATTCCACCTGCAAAAGATTTAAATCCTAAAGTGAAACAACAACTCTTAGGGGAAGCTAGCTTTATGCGTGCTTTTTATTACTTCTATCTTGTGAATTTATATGGAGATGTTCCCTTAGTATTAACTACTGATTACAACACAAATGCTTTAATCAATAAATCTCCAAAAGAAAATGTTTACACGCAGATCATTTCGGACCTTACAGAAGCTGAAAATCTTTTAAGTGACAAATATTTGAAGGCGGATGGTCTGACTAGTTATCCGGACGGAAATGAAGAAAGAATACGGCCGACAAAATGGGCAGCGGCAGCTTTAATGGCTAGGACTTATTTGTATACCGGCCAATGGACAGATGCTGACCGGGCTGCAACATCAATTTTGTCCAATACTACTCAATATCAATTGACAGACTTAAATCAGGTTTTTCTTAAAAACAATATGGAGGCCATCTGGCAATTACAGCCTGTCTCGTTTGGTTACAATACCTCAGATGCGAGAGTGTTTATAATTCCAGATGTAGGACCGGGTCCTGACAATCCAGTTTTCTTAAGTGGTAATCTCTGGAATTTTTTCGAACCCGGTGATCATAGAAAAACCAGTTGGTTAGGGAGTGTTATATCGAATGGAATAACTTACCATTATCCTTTTAAATATAAAGTAAGGTATGATCCGGCAGGGCAAAGCGCTCCAGTTACTGAATATAATACAGTAATGCGTTTGGCTGAACAATATTTGATTAGAGCAGAAGCAAGGGTTCATCTAGGTAATCGCCTTGGAGCAATTTCAGACCTAGATAAAATTCGGGAAAGAGCGGGCTTGAAACTTATTAAAGATATCAATCCAAATATTGGGGAGCAGGAGCTCATTGCTGCCATTTTAAAAGAAAAGCGAGCGGAATTATTTACCGAATGGGGGCACCGCTGGTTGGATTTGAAGCGAACCGGAAAAATAGATGAAGTAATGACCATTATTACTCCAAAAAAGGGAGGCGGACTAACTTGGAAAAGTTATCAGCAATACTACCCGATTTCTATAAATGAATTAAAGTTTAATCCAAATTTATCACCAACACCAGGTTACTAATAAAGGAAATATGAGAGTTTTTTTTGCAATGATTTTTATTATTTGGACGAACTGTGTATTCGCTCAGAAACAAGTTATTGATTCTAGTGCTTATGCAAGCTGGCCTACTCTTGATGGCTTAAGACTGAGTGGGGATGGAAAGTATGTTATTTATGAGATTAACAATGTTCCCATTGGAAGTAAAACTGTGGTGCTGGGCTCAACGGATGGCAAATTCAAAAGAGAATATATTGGTAGCTTAAAAGATGCCTGGTTCTGCTCAGATAGTAAATCAGTATTTTTCCATAAGAGTTCGGATAGTCTGGGGATTTTAAATTTGGAGAAAAATAGGATTAGATATATCCCACATACTGGGACTTTCTCTTTACAAGAATATGGAGGTCATCAATGGTTATGTTACTTTCTTGTTGCAGAGCCCCATAAGCTGCTGCTAAAAGATTTGAAAACTAATAAGGATAAATATTTTAATGATGTTATCAAATGGCAGTTTAGTAAAGATGATAAAAGCCTTATCCTTTGGAGACAAAACCCAGATGCTCCGAAACAGCAGTTGCTAGATTGGGTAAATATGGAGAGCGGAAAAGTTTCTAAAATTTGGGAAGGTGAGAAGGTTGAGAATTTAATTCTTGATGAGAAACACGAACAGTTGGTCTTCGAAGTATCTGGCGCGATTTGGCATTATAAATTAAGCTCAGGTGCTGCAGTTTGTGTAAGAAAGGCCTCTTCCATTACTCAGACCGGATTAATCCTTGCAGGTATCAACCTATTTAGTAAAGATGGTGGAAGCATCTTTGTCAATTTAAAAGATATTCATAAAAATAAACCAATACCACAGGGAGCAGTGGAGGTTTGGAATTACAGGGATGTGTTTTTGCAAACAGAGCAGCAGGAGAAAGCAAATGTAGAGGCACAATATATAGCCTCACTTAATCTAGAGACTGGAAAACTAATTCAGTTACAGCAACAATACGATTCGGGTCTTATTTTTCCTATTGAAGGAGCTGACACTTTAGCCTTGATATCTAATCAACAAAATAATGAAGGAGGCTGGAATTTATTCAACAAAAAAACCTGGAGTCTTATTTCTACAAGGACTGGGAAAAGAAAGAAAATAGATTTGCTAGATCAAAACGGGACTGTCAGTTTATCTCCTTCAGGTAGACATGTCTTTTATTATAGTGCAAAAGATCGTGGTTATTTTAGTTATGAGATCTCAACTGGAATGGTCCGGAGTTTAATAAAGGATCTTGATTTTTCCTTATGGAAAGATTTGTACCGCAGCGATGCATACAAGCCAGGTCCTAAAGGTATTGTTGCCTGGCTGGAAAATGATCAGGGCGTGTTGGTATATGACAGTTACGACATCTGGAAATTAGATCTTTTAAACAAACATGCTCCGGTCAATATAACCAATGGCTACGGCAGAAAGCATCACATCGTTTTTAGCTTAATGATTGAAAATGATAAACCATTAAAGAAGGATGCAAGATTGTATTTAACCGCTTTCAATAAGGAAAACAAGAATAATGGTTTTTTCCTAAAACAATTGAATAATGATGGTGACCCTGATTTGCTGAGTATGGAGCCATACATTTTTAGGACCAATAGCGGCATGTATGTACCAACGGGCTCTGATTTTAAACCGTATAAAGCTAACAATGCACAGATGTTCATGGTTAGAAGAATGAGTGCAACCCAGGCTCCTAATTACTTTAGTACAACGGATTTTAAGACTTACAAAAAATTAAGTGATTTACATCCTGAAAAGAAGTACAACTGGTATACTACTGAATTACACACCTGGAAGTCTCTCGATGGAAAGGATTTGCAGGGTATTTTATATAAACCGGAAAACTTCGACCCCAGTAAAAAATATCCTGTAATCTTTAATTACTACGAACGCGCATCAGATGGTTTGAATGCATATATAACTCCAGAACCCTTATGTGCAGGTTGTCAGATTGATATTCCTACTTATGTAAGCAATGGCTATTTGGTATTCACTCCAGATATCTATTACAAAATTGGCGATCCCATGCAAGGCACCTACGATGCTGTTGTTTCGGCTGGTGAATATGTATCTGGGTTGTCTTTTGTTAATGGAAGGAAAATGGGAATCCAAGGCTGCAGTTTTGGTGGATTTCAAACCGATTATCTGGTTACGCATACAGGTCTTTTTGCAGCAGCATGTTCTTCTTCTGGCATTTCTAATTTAGTAAGTGGGTATGGAAGTTTAGAGAGCGGTACAAGTAGTCAACAATCTTTTCATGAAGGTGGCCAGTTAAGAATAGGAGCAAGTCTCTGGGATAAGCCAGACGCTTATATTAAAAATTCGCCAATTTTCAGTGTTGATAAAGTAACCACCCCAGTATTAATTATGCATACTACAAATGATGGTATTTGCTTATATCCTGATGCGCTTCAGTTCTTTATGGGTCTTCGTAGAATGGGTAAAAAAGCATGGATGCTCACCTATCCAAATGAAAATCATGGACTCTGGTTAAAGAAAAATGTGGATGATTTTACTCTGCGAATGATGCAGTTTTTTGATCACTATCTGAAGGACAAGCCTGCCCCAGTATGGATGACAAAGGGCCTCTCTGCATCTAGAAGGGGATTAGACAGTGGCTATGAATATGATACTGAGATTAAAACTCCTGGACCAGGATTATTAAGTGAAGCCGAGCAAGCTAAGGTAGATTCTTTAATGAACCGAAAGTCAATAACAATTATGTTAAGATAGATCAGAAACACAAAAAATAAACATACATATGAAAAAACTATTGTTAGGTGTGGCTTTTTTAAGCCTTACCAGCTTGGCTTTTGCCCAAGAAAATGGAATTAGGTTTGAGAAAATGTCGAACTGGAAGCAGGTATTGGCTAAAGCCAAGGCAGAGAATAAACACATCTTTATGGATGTTTTTGCAACATGGTGTGGTCCTTGTAAAGCGATGGACCGCGAGGTATACTCTTCAGAGAAAATCGGAGCTTTTATGAATGATAAATTCATTTCGGTTAAAGTTCAATCAGATAAAACCAAAGGCGACAGTGAATTTGTAAAGGGATGGTATTCCGACGCAAACGATATGATGAAAGACTATCAGATTATTAGCTATCCGAGCTTTCTGTTTTTTTCTCCTGATGGGAAACTCATTCACAAGGGGGAAGGATATAAAAGCGTTGATGATTTATTAAAACTTGCCAATGAAAGCATTGACCGTTCAAAACAATTAAATGCAAGAATTGAAGAATTTAAGAAAGGGAAAATAGCCTTAAAGGAACTTAATGACCTTGCTTTATCTTTAAAAACTGCTAAAGATGATCGGACCGCACAAAGTGTAGCAGACGATTACATAAATCAATACTTACTAAAACTTCCGGAACAGGAGCTATACACGGTTGAGAATCTTGGATTCATCGCTAAGTTTCTTGGTGGTCCAAAAAGCCAATCTTTTAAGATTTTCAGTGAGCAAGCTGAGAAAATAAATAAAATTCTTGGAGAATATCAGGCTCAGAACACCATTATGGATTACATCTCTAGAAATTACCTTCCCAGTGAAACCACTTGGAAAAACACGAAGCCTGATTGGGATCAATTGGAAAAGTTGCTAATTGGCAAGTTTGGTGCTTTAGGAAGAGAAAGGGTATTTGAACAGAGAATGATTTATTGTTTGAATACTGAGAATTGGAAAGACTATGGTGTTTGGTATCAAAATTACCTAAAGGATTATTTAAAAACCACCATTTACGACCCAAATTACTTGAGTTGGACTCTCTTTGAACATGTGGATGACAAGGAAGTACTAAAGTTTGCTTGTGATGTAGTAATGCCAAACGCACTTGAAAGATGGGATGCGGTAAATGACTATAGGGTTTATGATACCTATGCCAATTTATTGTATAAGACAGGCCGTGTCCAAGATGCAATAAACTGGGAAACTAAGGCTTTGAAAATGTCAAACAACGACCAGGTCATGGTTGAAACCTTAAAGAAGATGAACGATGGAATTCAAACCTGGCCTTTAGCGTCAACAAATAAATAGTTTATGAAAAACAGATTATTTCTTATTGCTCTCCTTATTGTAACAATATGCATTAAAACAAATGCGCAAGAAATATTGCCGCTTTATACTGATAGTATACCTAATAGTAGTGTAAAGCTCAACGAACAGGATAAACCAACATTGGAGATCTATCTGCCAGCTAAAGAAAAGGCTACTGGTACGGCGATAATCATTTTTCCTGGCGGAGCCTATGCTTTTCTTGCTTACAAAGAAGAGGGTACTTTGATCGCAAAGTCTTTTGTTGAAAGAGGAATTGCAGCTTTTGTAGTTAAGTACCGTTTGCCTAAACGGGAAACGATGCGTGATAAAAGCTTTGGTCCTTTGATGGATGCACAACAGGCGATAAAAATAGTTAGAGAAAAGGGCTCAGAATGGAATGTTGATCCAAAGAAAATTGGTGCAATGGGCTATAGTGCCGGAGGTCATTTAGCCTCTACGTTAGGGACCCACTATTCAAAGAGTTATGTTTCTAATCCTGAAAATATCAGTCTGCGACCAGATTTTATGATTCTAGTGTATCCCGTAATCAGTATGCAGGATAAATGGACTCATCCAGGATCCCGGATTTCTTTACTTGGTGTGGAGCCTGGTAAGGATAAAGTGGATCTATTCTCAAATGAACTGCAGGTAGCTAAAGACACTCCGCCAACTTATCTGACTCATACAGGGGATGATAGCCTGGTTGATGTAAATAACAGCATTGAATTCTATAGGGCTTTACAAAGTAACGGAGTTGACGCAGAATTGCATTTATTTCCAAAAGGAAATCACGGGTTTACTCAAAGATTGCCAGTTGAGCAGTGGATGGATCCAATGCTTGGATTCTTAAAGAGAGAAGGATTTTACAAATAATGAACCGATAAATTAAATTATACAATTATGAAAAAGATATTTTTATCAGGAGTCTGGTTATTGTTACTGCTGATTACTGGTTCTTGTAAGAAACAGGAAATTAAAACAACACAACTGGCTAGTATACAGATTACCAATGCAGTAATTGGTGGAAGCGCCTTACAGTTTGGAACCCAAGTGAACACAGTAGCTAACAATTTCTCCAGCGCTTATGGTGTTTTAACTGGAACTCAGTCACTGAAATTATACTCGAAAGATAACCCGGGCATGGTGTATTACAATCAAAGTCATGAGCTAGTAAATGGCGGTGTTTATTCTCTGTTTTTAACTGGAGTTCCAGGCACCGTTGAATCTGTATTTCTTAAAGAAGAGAATATTCCTACTCACACCGCAGATGTGTTTGGCATAAGAGTGATTAATCTTTCGAATAGTACTGCAATCAATGTTAATATATCAGGAAGTGAGAATGGATCACTGGTGAATGGCTTAGCGTACAAAGCGATTTCGGTTTTTAAAGATGTCTCTTCCAAGGCTGAAGAAGGGGATAAGACTTTTGAGTTTAGAAATGCTGACTCGGGAGAACTGATTACCTCATTTGTAGTACCTGGCTATGATGTGCCCAGATTCAGAAATATTACTTTGGCTTTTACTGGGAGTGTAGCTAATGAAGTCGTTTTAAGATGCAATAATTATTGAGTGTGATGTTGATGGAAAGAAAAAAAGTCATCCTTGTGGAAACTGTAACAGCACTCTTTATCTTACTTTTTGTTTACGCTGCGACTAGTAAGATCATAGATTTTGAGAAGTTTAATGTAGAACTTGGAAAATCCCCGATGCTCAACTTCTTTCCAGGAACTGTTGCTATTGCTGTGCCAGTTATTGAGTTTGGAATTGTCATTTTATTGATCGTAAAACGATTTCAATATTTTGCTTTGTACTGCAGTTTCAGTTTAATGGTTATGTTTTCTGTTTACATTTTTATAATCCTAAAATTCAGTTCCTATATCCCATGTTCTTGTGGTGGGATTTTAGAGAATATGACGTGGATCCAGCACCTCTTTTTTAATATCGTATTCGTAGTGCTAGGAGGAGTTGCCATTTTAATTTATCCTCTAAATAAAAGACCTTATCTGCAGTAAGAGGGAATGCTTTCCTCCCTATAAAAGAAGGCAATAACTTAAAACAATAAAAAATGAAATTTAGAAATTTAATGTTGACCGCTGTATGTATTCTGGCTGTTACTGCCTCGTTTGCGACAAAGAAAAGGACGAACCAATACCACGGTCTTAAGTTGGGAACAACCTGTGCTTTGGCTCCCGTGAATGAGGCTGCAGGCTGTGGAATTAATGCCACAGGCCCCCAATGTACCATTACACTTGGTGCACTAGGATCTAATCCTGGGACAACTTACCCTGCAACCCAACATACCTCAGGATGTACAGTGCCAGTATTTGCCTACGGTAATTAATAATCTTTCGGCCTGGGATACTTCATCCCAGGCCTCTGTTATCCAGCTTTTTATGATCAAAAAAAGAATCTACGTATTAATTATATGTTTTGTTGTAAGTAGCTCAGCTATTGTGCTATTAGCATACCTATCAGCTGTAATGGCCTCAACTTCAAACCATTTTATAAGACAATTGCCTAGTCATAAAATTATAGGAAAAAATTTCATTGACTTAAAAAAAAGGGGATATTATTTTTCTGGTATAGATTCTGTCTTTGTCTATATGGCAAATTTGTCAAAGAATGATGAGCTTTTAATGGTTAAGGTTATGGCAAAGGAAGTTCAAACGTCAAATCTTAAAGGTCCAGAAGGGCTAGTGTTATATAGCGATTCTTATATATCCTTTGATCAAAACAACATATTTCTGTTTGAGGGCATCAAATCAGAAGTATGGAGCGGAGCTAAAGCGACACTAAAACTTAGTAAACTTGTTAAAACGCCAAACTTTGCTAAAGGTATCCCATTGTCCTCAACCACTTTCCTGTTTAGATGCATTGATAACTATAGACAAAATGTTTTAGTTAAACTACAAACTTCAGGCAAGATAAAGACAGTTACTGGTCTTTTAAAAAAGCAAATAGATGGTCTTTTTTGTACAGATGGACAATTAATTAAAGTTCCGAATTCCAACAAGGTATTTTATACCTATTACTACCGCAATCAGTTTGTCTGCGCTGATACCAATCTGAATTTAATATACAGGGGTAAGACTATAGATACAAATTCATATGCTAAGATTAAGATTGCAAAAATTTCATCTAAGAATCAGTTAACGCTGGCCGCGCCTCCAGTATATGTAAATAAACATAGTTGTGCTAATGATAAATATTTATTTATCCATTCTGGCTTAAAGTCAGATAATGAAACGGACAGAATGCATAATGATGCAGCTGCAATAGATGTGTATAATGTTTCAGATGGGAAGTATAGGTGGAGTTTTTACCTCCCTGATTTTGATGGAAAAAAGTTGACTGATTTCAGGGTCTATGGTCAATCACTTTATGCAATTTACGATCACTATCTATACAAATACCAACTCAACTTTTAGAAAGAAGAAATAATTAAAAAACATATTCCAATGTTAAAACACACTAAAAAGTGCCTGTTTCTGGCTACTGCCTTGCTTAATTTTTTAATTAAAAAACATATTCCAATGTTAAAACACACAAAAAAGTGCCTGTTTCTGGCTACTGCCTTGCTCAATTTTTTGAGTATGATTGGGCAAGCACAAGAATACAAGATGCAAAATGTCCCTATTCAAACACGTTGGGCTAAGGAAGTATCTCCTGTAAACGCCTTAAAGGAATACCCAAGACCTCAATTGGTACGACCGAACTGGACAAACCTGAATGGTTTGTGGGATTATGCCATTACTCCAAAAAACTTGGATACCAAGGTGCTTTCTGAAGGAAAAATCCTGGTACCATACCCAATAGAGTCAGCTCTTTCAGGAGTAAAAAAGTCTTTACTCCCTGATCAGCAATTGCTTTACAAAAGAACTTTTACCAAACCCGCACTTAGAACAGGAGAGCGTTTACTGCTGCATTTTGGCGCTGTGGACTGGCAAACTACAGTATATATAAACAGCAAGGAAGTTGGCTCACATACCGGCGGCTATTCTAGCTTTTCTATAGACATCACGGATGCACTAACCAGTGGTGACAACCTATTAACGGTAAAAGTATGGGATCCGACAGATAAAGGAATCGGACCACATGGAAAACAGGTACTAAATCCTGCTAATATCTATTATACCCCGACTTCAGGAATCTGGCAAAGTGTATGGATGGAGGTGGTACCAGCAGCGCACATTGAGGGCTTGGTAATAACCCCTGATATTGATAAAGAGATACTGAATCTGAAGATCAATGCTCCCGCCGATTGTAAAATAGAGGCCACTGCCTTTGACGGAAAAACCAAAGTAAATGCAGTATTTGGTAATACAGGCACTGACCTACAAGTCGTGGTAAAAAAACCAAAGCTCTGGTCTCCAGAATCACCTTTTCTGTATGATCTGAGCATAAAACTATTGAAAAACGGAAAAGTAGTCGATGAGGTGAAAAGCTATTTCGGCATGCGAAAGATCAGCATCGCAAAAGATAGTAAAGGAACAGACCGGATCTTTTTAAACAACAAACCCTACTACAACCTAGGAACGTTAGACCAGGGCTTCTGGCCGGATGGACTATATACCGCTCCAACAGACGAAGCCCTGGCTTTTGACATTAAAGCCATTAAGGCAATGGGATTCAATACCATCCGTAAGCATATCAAAGTAGAACCTGCACGCTGGTATTACCATGCAGATAAACTGGGCATGTTGGTCTGGCAGGATTTTGTGAATCCTAACCAGGGTTTGCCGGAAGGCAGTAAGGAAGAGTTTGAAAAGGAGAGTGTTGCGGAAATGGCCCAATTGCACAATTATCCTTCGATCGTTTGCTGGGTACTATTCAATGAAAAATGGGGACAGTATGACCAGAAAAGGTTAAGTGAATGGGTAAAGAAAACAGATCCCTCCAGGATTTTGAACGGGCATTCTGGTGAGCTGTTGTATGTGAATGAGGTGTTGCGTTCTCCTTCTCCGAATGCTTATGTTTCTGCAGATATGACTGATGTGCATGCTTATCCGGATCCGATGATGAGCATCAAGCAGGAGGGTAAGGCGCAGGTTTGCGGGGAGTTTGGTGGTATCGGGGTGTTTATCCCGGATCATCAGTGGCTGACGGGTTCTGCCTGGGGGTATATCCAGGAAAAGCCTGCGGGCTTAATGGCCAAATACAAAATTATGAACCAGCATTTGCAGCTGTTTGAAAAGCAGGGTTTATCGGGTTCAATTTATACTCAGCCTTTTGATGTGGAAGGAGAACAAAACGGTCTGATGACTTACGATCGTGAAGTGGTAAAGATTCCATTTGTGGAACTTCGAAAAATTCATGCCCCATTAAATCCAAACATGGGAACCATTCCGGTGGTGACGGCCAAAGATGCAGATTTGACCGAACCTGGACTATTGTATAGTGCCATGCTGGATCAGTATATTGCCGGTAAACGGGATCCTGAGTTCCTGAAAAAAATGGCAATGATGGCTACCCAGGCTGGTGATAAACCTGGTGCGGAACTGGCTGGTTCTGCTTATATCTCTGGTTTGAAGATACCGCTTTCAGATGTGGATATGGGCTCGGTTGCACAATTTACCAAAAGCATTAAAGATCCCGGTTTTGCCCTGATGAACACCAATGCGGAAGCTTTTAAGAAATCAATGGGAGATCGCAAGTATACTGTCGCCATGATGAACATGATCCTAAAAGGGGAAATGGAACCCTTGATGAATGCTGATCCGGTCGATTGGACAGCAGTTGAGGCTGCGGTAAAACCATACGGTGCTCCTGGCGAGGAGATCCTGCTTCGTGCGAAGACAGTTGGTTTTTACAATTCACAGGACTGGAAAAACTATGTTCCGGCAGCGACCACTTATCTGGCGAAATTCGGTACGAATGTTCCGGAGAACGAAAAGAAAGTGTTTCAGGCGGCTATTGACGAACACAAATAGGAAATATTTATGACGCAGGAATTGGTAAAGGAAACTCCTGCTGATCAGTGGGTTCAGCGGAGTGGTGCTTTGGATGAGATCAGGTTGTTGTTTCGTTTACAACGCCTGATCGATACGGATTTCAGAAAGTGTAAATACAGGGAGTATTATGCGGCATTGATTGGGGTTTCCTTGTATAAATTGGATAAAATGGGTAAGGCGCATTTGGGAATGACGGTGTATCAGATGATCCAGGACAGATTGTTTCAGGAAGCGCTGAAACTGCTCCGAATGGGGAAGGATTCTGTGAAAGAAATCACTTTTGAACTGGGTTTCCGGGATCAGGCTTACTTTGCCAGGTTTATCAGGAGGCAGACTGGTTTAAGTCCTATAGAGATTCGGAATTCATGAGGGCATTGAAGATTGAAGTATCGATGACTAAGAAGTCACCGGTATTGGATAAGTATTTGAATGAGCTGTCTAAGATTGAGCTGCTGACGGTGGAACAGGAGCTGAGTTTGTGTTCCAGGATTCAGGCGGGGGATCAGGTGGCATTGCATACGTTGGTGAAATCGAACCTCCGTTTTGTAGTCTCGGTGGCGAAGAAATACCAGTGTGCAGGTTTTACCTTGGAGGACCTGATCTGTGAGGGGAATATGGGTTTGATTCGGGCGGCACAGCGTTTTGATGCCACCAGGGGATTTAAGTTTATTTCTTTCGCCGTGTGGTGGGTGCGTCAAAGTATCATTCATGCAGTTGCGGAAAAGCGGCGTACGATTCGTCTTCCTGCCAATAAGGTGAATGCAATTATAAGAATGGGACAGGATAGTGCGGTATTGGAACAATTACTGGAACGCGTGCCAAGTGTGGAGGAACTGGCGGATTATACGGACTTAAGTGTGGCCAGGGTAATCGAATATGCGGCTTATTCTCCCTGGATGCTGTCCCTGGATCAGGAAAATGAGGAAGAGCATGGTGGTACTTTACTGGATCGTTTGGCGGATGACAGGGCGGAAACACCGGATCGGTTTGCTGTTCAGGATTCGGTAGGCGCAGCACTGGATGAATTACTTAGGGAGCTTGCTCCACGGGAAAGAAAGATTTTGGAATTGTATTACGGGATTGGTATTCCGCTTCCACTGCAGCCGGAGGAAATTGCGAGGGTGCTGAACCTGTCTAAGGAACGGGTACGTCAGATTCGGGTGGCCTGTCTGAAGCGGTTGAGAAATAAGGTAACACGGGGAAGCTTTGATGAATTAAGTTGAAGCAGGTGTTATGAAAAGAATTAGTGCTTTAATGGGGCACTGGTATGTCAGGATAAAGGGTTGCTTAGCCCTTTATGGTTTTGTGAACTCATCTTCCCCGATGAGATTTGAATTTAGGTTAAGAAACTGTGGCAACCCGGATAGGTGCCACAGTTTTATCAAAGAGAATAAGGGTTTTGATGGGGCGAATTGGAAAAAGAAATAACAATTAGGGCGAATTAATCTATGCTTCAGGTGAAAGGCTTAATGAAAGTGTAAATCCCTTTTGACGATATAAAAATAATTAATCAGGACTGGGGGGGATTATCATCTATAATAAGTAAGACTTAGGCGATGTGAGAATCCTCAGCCTGGTTTTATTGAGAAATTAAAACAATACGAATAGGGCGAATTAATCGATGCTCCAGGTTTTAGGCCTAATGAGAGTGTAAATCCCTTTTCAATAACATAGAATAATTAATCCAGGACTGAGGGGTATTAGCGCCAACTGTAAGTAAGACTTAGGTAACGTACAAATCCTTAGCCTGGTTTAATAAATGAATTAAAATGCTCTGGATAGGGTGAATTGGTCAATGCTTCCGGTTAAGATGCAATGATAGTGTAAATCCCTTTTTGACGATATAAAAATAATTAATCCAGGACTGAGGGGGATTAGCGTCAACTGTAAGTAAGACTTAGGGAATGTACGAATCCTCAGCCTGGTTTAATAAATGAATTAAAATGCTATGGATAGGGTGAATTGGTCAATGCTTCAGGTTAAGACGCAATGAAAGTGTAAATCCCTTTTTGGCTATATGAAAATAATTAATCCAGGACTGAGGGGGATTAGCATCTATGGTAAGTAAGACTTAGTTAAGGCACGAATCCTTAGCCTGGGTTTAATAAGCGGATCAGAATGCTATGGAGAGGACACATTAATCTATGCTCAGGTTAAGACCTGATGAAAGTATAAATCCATTTTTAAAATGATAATAGCTATAAAAAATAAACCAGGAATTGAGGCGGATTAAAAAATAGGGAAAGTAAGACTTAGAAAAAGCTAGAATCCTCAAACTGATTTGTAAATAAAATTAAGAGGCTATGGATAGGGCGAATTATTCGATGCTTCAGGTTAAGGCCTAATGAAAGTATAAATCCCTTTCCAATAGTATAAAAGAAATGAGCCGGGGACTGGCGGGATTAGTTTAAAAATCAAGCATGACTTAGATCAGATACGAATTCCCAGCCCTGGTCTAGTGAAGGTTAAACAGAAGAATTACAATGGATAAAAGGAATTCAAAAAAACACAGCTGGTTTATCGGGATTGATGTCTCCCGTAATGAACTGGATTTTGCGGTGATGAAAGCAAAGACCATACTTTTTCATAGAGAAATTCCCAATGACATACAGTCGATTAAAGACTTTATTGCAGAACTCAAGTTACAGGTGGGGTTTACGATCGGTAAGACGATCTTCTGTATGGAAAACACCGGTTTTTATTCAAATCACCTGTTACAGGTATTGCATCGTCTTAAAGCCAATATTGTGGTAGAGAATTCCATGCACATCAAGAGTTCTTTGGGTAATATCCGTGGTAAGAATGACAAGATTGATGCGATGCGTATCGCGGAGTATACCTACACACACCGGGAAAATCTTCGGTTCTGGTCTCCCCGGCGTCCGGTAATTGATCAGCTGGCGGAATTAACTGCTTTAAGGCTCAGGCTACGGGGACTGTATGTGGGATTGACCACTCCGGTAAAGGAACAACAGACTTTTGTGAAGAAGAAGGTGTTCAAAGAGAATGTGCAATTATGCACCCGAAGTGTTGAGGCGGTGAAGCTGGACTTATCGGATGTGGAGGAAGCGATACTGAAGGTGATCAATGAAGATGAGGAATTGTGCCGGCTTCGGGACATTATCGTTTCTGTGGATTATGTAGGGCCGGTAACCGCAACTGAAATGCTGATCTGTACCAATGAGTTTAAGGACATCAAAGATCCAAAGAAATTTGCCTGTTATGCCGGGGTAGCTCCATTTCCAAAGGAATCAGGAAAGACGAAGGTCAAATCCCGGGTATCGCATATGGCCAATAAAAAAATGAAAAGTCTGCTGCACATGTGTGCAGTCCAGGCGATGCGCTATAGCCCGGAACTGAGACCCTATTATTTGAGAAAAGTGGAACAGGAAGGTAAGGCCAAAATGGCGGTAATGAATGCGCTGAGATACAAACTGATCCTTAGGATTTTCGCCTGCGTGAATCAAAACCGGAAATTCGAAAAAACATACGTGAATTCTCATATCAAAATGCTTAAGGAAATAGAATCTGAGTCATCGGCTTCTGGCAAAGAGGAGAAAGAAACCATAATTGATGTTTTATAAAATGAATAAAATCTACAATTTTTTTTTGTCTTTAGGGTAGTATTTTTCATTGCCAGGGCGGTTTTGCATAGAAAATGGAAATACTGCCCCTTAATTGCCCGGTCGGGGTATTCACCCAAACTACTTTCGCTATTGAACTAATACTTATAAAAAAATGAAGATCAATTTCGAAAATGCAAGCTTTAAAGATTTTGA
>Ga0157370_10003397_pt1 | contig 18698 bp, 15 predicted proteins | sample C35metaG_FD_113463 | JGI IMG/M metagenome (GOLD analysis project Ga0157370, IMG submission 113463) | Corn rhizosphere microbial communities from Kellogg Biological Station, Michigan, USA - C3-5 metaG | ecosystem: Host-associated > Plants > Roots > Rhizosphere > Soil | place: USA: Michigan...
AAACGCGACGCCCCTCTCTCTGCCGCATCTCTACCACCAGAAAGCAGAAAGGCCGGTCAATGACCGGCCCCTTGGCGTTGAACAATCAGCTTAGTTCACTTCCAGCTTGTCGCGGTTGCGATCCAGGATCGCCTTTCCGATGCCCTTCACTTCCAGCAACTCATCCACGGATGCAAACGGCCCGTTTATTTCACGATATGCAACAATCGCCTTGGCCTTGGCCTCTCCAACGCCCGCCAGCTCTTTTTGAAGGGTGGCGGCATCAGCCCCGTTGAGATCGACTTTCTGGACGTCGGAAGTGGCTGACGAATCCATCACTAGAGGGGCCTTGCTCGTATCGGACGGCGCCACAGGCGCAGCGATTGCAGCAATCGAGGCGCTGGTCAGCAGAGCAAAAATCAGGGAGTAGAAATAACCGGTACGCATAAGTGACGCTCCATCATCAATTGAGAAAGCAGCTTTTCCGAAGCTGCTCCTCAAACTTAGGCGATGATCGGGACAAGTCAAAAATGCGTCCGTTACAGGATGTGAAACAATCAGGGCTCGAGGCGGCGCTGCTGGTGGATCCAGTCGACGATCTCGCCGTCGGGGGTGTAGCCGCTGACGGTTTCGCGCAGGAGTTGCCGTACTCTAGAATAGTCATCCCTTTCTACCGCGACCAGCAGCTCATTAAGGCGGATCTTCAGTACATCCCAGGCCAAATGATCCTCATTGGCCGTCATGATCATCGGATGTGCTGTGGACGCCACGTTGTCGCCAATGAGCAACTCTTCATAGAGTTTCTCTCCCGGACGAAGTCCAGTGAACACGATGGATATGTCGCCCTGCAGGTTACGTTCTGAGCGAATGCTCAGCCCCGATAAATGGATCATTTTCTCTGCTAGTTCGACGATTTTTACAGGTTCGCCCATGTCCAGCACAAAGACATCACCGCCCTGCCCCATTGAGCCAGCCTGGATAACCAGTTGCGCAGCCTCAGGAATAGTCATGAAATAGCGAGTAATTTTGGGGTGGGTGACCGTGAGAGGCCCGCCGGATTTGATTTGACTATGGAACAGTGGAATAACAGAACCTGAAGAACCCAACACATTGCCGAAACGCACCATTGTGAACCGAGTCTTGTTGACTCGAGAAACATTGGCATTATCACCGAACAACACTGGTGCAACCTCCCGACTGAGGGCCTGAAGTGTCAGTTCCGCCAAGCGTTTGGTACTGCCCATGACATTGGTGGGGCGCACAGCTTTATCAGTGGAAATCAGAACGAAGTTCGAGACGCCGGACTGGAGCGCAGCCTGAGCAGTGTTGAGTGTTCCAATGACGTTGTTCAGTAATCCTTCGGCAATATTGTGCTCAACCATTGGAACATGCTTGTAAGCCGCAGCATGATAGACCGTATCAACCTGCCAGGTTTTCATGACATCAAGCAATTTGTCCGGATGTCGAATCGAACCGAGGATAGGCAATAATCGTACAGGAGCCGACTCGCGAATGCTCCGTTGCTCCAGCTCTGAGAGAATACTGTAAAGATTGAACTCACTGTGCTCGAACAGCAAAAGTGTCGTAGCCCCTAGCGAGAAAATTTGTCGGCAAAGCTCAGAACCAATTGAACCGCCAGCACCCGTGACCATCACGATCTTGCCCTTGATGCAGCGCTCAAGCAGATCAGGCTGAGCTGGCACTGCATCGCGACCAAGCAAATCGGCGATATCTACTTCCTGGATATCTTCCACCTTGACCCGACCACTGGCCAAATCGGTGAAATTGGGGACGCTACGTACATGAAGTGGGAAACCCTCCAGCAAATTGAGAATTTCTCTACGGCGGGCTCGAGTGGAAGAAGGCAAAGCGAGCAGTATTTCCTGCGCCCCAGTCTCATCGATCATTTGTTGGATATGCTTCGGTTTGTAGACTTGCAGGCCTGAAATTGAACGATCAGAAATACCCGGGTCATCATCGATAAATGCCACAGGTCGCATCACCCGCCCCATCCGCAATGCTGCAACAAGCTGATTGCCCGCAACTCCTGCGCCGTAGATCGCGACTTTGGTCAGACCGTCATCACGGCTGGTGAAGGGAACGTGCTGGGCAGCAGTAAACCAGTCGCCCATGAAATAGTGCCGCATGCAAAGGCGCAGGCCGCCTATGATGACGAGGCTGAGCCACCAATAATTGAAAATGATTGAGCGGGGGACAATAGCCTGATGGTTGCTATACCAATAGACGACAAGCGCCAGAATCAGTGATGAAAGACTGACGGCCTTGATGATGGCGATCAGCGCGTCGTTTCCGAAATAGCGCATGACAGCACGATACATGCCAAAGCGAATGAAAAGCGGAATAGCGACCACTGGAGCGTAGACGAAAAGCCAAAAGTGCGCTCTGACAGGCTCTGTCAAATCCTCAATCCCCAAACGCACCAAAAAAGCGCCCCAAAGCGCCGTCCAGACGAGAAATACGTCAGTGACCACTTGAAGCAGGCGCTTCTTCTGTCGAGGCAATCCCAATAGGAGCGCCCGTAAATTGCCCAATCCGCGTCCTTCCATTTTGATCCCGGTCACTCCCAACCAAGCATGCGTATCATAAAATTTTTTACATCTTTGGCATGTGAATTGCCGGCTTATAGCGAGCAACCCGAAAGAACTCATCCGGCATTAGAGCTCAAAATAGTAGAGATTAAACCTCCCAAGCGGATAAAATACATACCCTTACGCTCTTTATCTGCTGCTCAGTACTGTCGACGTGACGTCAATAGGCCGACAGTCTAATTTTTACGCAACGCCAACGCAATTTCTACCCAAATGCGAGGACGCATGGAGCAGCAACCACCCCGGCCAAATCAATCTGATACAGCGCAAATCGTAGCACCGATTGTCAGATCGCCCTCTTTTCATGAAATAGCCATCCTGCTCTGCACGTATAACGGTCAAGAATTTCTTAAAGAGCAAATAGACTCCATTCTTGCTCAGACGTATAAGAAATGGACATTGTACGTTTCCGATGATGGTTCTACCGACACAACAATAGAATTACTGAAAAAATATCAGCTATTGCTCGGTGAAGACCGAATTATTATTTTTCCGGGTCCTCGCAAGGGATTCGCAGCAAACTTTATGTCCTTGGTAAGAAGCAAAAATATAAATGCAGATTTTATAGCATTTTGTGACCAGGATGATATTTGGGTGAGTAACAAGCTGGAAAGAGGCATGCAACATCTGTCTACTTCCCCTGCCAATGTACCAGCACTTTATTGTTCAAGAACCAGGCTTATTGACGAATATAGAAACATCATCGGATATTCACCTGAGTTCAAACGAGCTCCCGTCTTCAAAAATGCACTAGTACAGAGTATTTCCGGAGCGAACACAATGCTGCTGAACAGCGCAGCGCGCGACCTGCTAAACTTGATTCCAGAATCACAAGAGATTGTCGCACATGATTGGCTAGCCTATCTTCTGACTTCCGCTTGCGGTGGAAAAGTTATATTTGATCTCGAACCAACATTGGAATACCGCCAACACAGTGGCAACATCATTGGTGCCGGTTCTGGCGCGAAAAAAAAGCTAATACGTCTCAGCAAGCTGATCGACGGACGCTTCAGAAAATGGAGCAATTTAAATCTGAAAGCTCTTGAAGTAGTCAAGGACAGGCTGACTGAAGAAAATCAAAAGACTTTGAAAAATTTCAAAACCGGTAGGGAAAGCTCCATACTCAAAAGAATTCGCCTTATGAAAAAATCAGGCATATACCGTCAGACCTTCACGGACAATATCATCCTGATGATTGCAGTCTGCCTGAACAAAATTTAAAAATAAATTTTAGTCAGACTGCATGACTGTACTCACAGAATTCACTGAACAGTGTTCACCGGCTCACGCCATGCCTGATTATTATCAGGCAGATCGGCGACCATGGATATACTAGCCATATAAACGAAATACAGTCACGTCGAGAGATGCACTTAATATTTCAAGCCAAATTATACTTTTACAAACTGGGACTTTGCCCCCAAATCACCAACAACTCATCAACATACGTCGCAATCGATTTAGGGGCCGGTGCACTTAGGGCGAGCCTCTCTAATTTTTTCTGGTCACGTATAAGCGTTTGCAAACATTGGTACAGAGCTTTCGAATTTCCGCGCTGAAACAACAAACCATTAACATCATCTTCGATGGCCTCCGCTATCCCTGGAACATCAGATGCCAAAACCGGACAGCCAGCAGCCTGAGCTGAATAAATAACAAGTGGCGTATTTTCCGTCCATATCGAAGGCACCACCAAAACATCCAACTCACTGAGCACCTCGCCAATTGAACTATTAGGAAAGGTGCCGCAAAACTCAATCAAGGAGTTCCCCTCCGAGCGAGCCCTTAACTCTTGTGAGTACTCAGGAAACTCAGCTTCCGACCCGTATATTTTTAAAGTAGCTGAACCCTTGTCCAAAAGTTGAAAGGCTTCCAAGAGTACATGGCATCCCTTATGAGAAGCGAGCGTCCCTATAAAGCCTATTCTCAAAACAGAGCTAATTACTGCTTTCGCGCTGCGCACAATTGATTGATCAAATTTTATTCCGTATGCGGAAAGAACAACTCTCTCTCTATCAACACCGTACTGTAAAAGAAGGTTTTCAAGCGTACGATTGGGTACCACTATCTTATTCAAACGATTGAGTCGCTGGATATTGGTAGGCAATCTTTTACCCAAAGCTTTTACTTCATTCAAGCTACGTAGATTGAAGTATTTTCGGTCCTGCACACTACGAACAAGAAAATCCCCGACAGCCGAAGGGATAAATTTGACAAGACTTTCAGCTTGAGCGCCTAATGGTTGAGCAGCAAGGTGCATTGCACAATTACCGGCATTAGCGCTAGGTCCGGAACAAGCTTGACCATCTGCGTAGCTCATTCGTGCTTTCGGACAAATGACCCAAAAATCAGTGGGCGTCAAAAAAGCAGGAATAGCTTTTTCAGAAACCTTTGTTATCAAGCTCGATCCCAATCGACTCAAGTGAAAAAAGTGAACAGTATCAGGTTCGAACTCATTTAGTACTCGTTCAAAAATTTCCGCAGCAATTGGATTATCATAATCGAGCTGCATCCTCGACCCGGAAACCAAGGCATGGTCGTTCGAGTGATTATAACGATAGACATGAATGCCGTCATAATCATATTCTTCAACCTCCTTGCCCTTCTCAAGAAGCGCGGAGCTCTCGGGGTGTCCGGTCAAGACTCTTACTTGATGTCCTCTCCCAATAAGCTCTTTGGCAACTGAATAGGTAAGTACCTCAGTACCCGCCGAGAAATCTGGAAAAAATTGATGTACGGTTAATAAAACCTTCATTTTCCTGGCTTTTCCAGCTCTGCCCTCATCCATTTGAGCGTTCTGGAAATCCCTTCTTCAATAGAAACTTGAGGAGTCCAGTTCAGTTCTTTCTGTGCACGCTTGTTACTTAGAATACTCACAGGTACGTCAAATTGACGGCCAGAGGTATAGGCAACACTGGGTACTGCTCCATACGCATCACCGATCAACTGCACTAGTTCATTAAGACTGGTACCGACACCTGAACTAATATTAAAAACACTTTCAGTTCCTGTATATGTAACAGCTTTGGCGAACGCGTCAGCAACATCGCTTACATGAAGAAAGTCCCTTTGAACACTACCATCGCCCCAGATGTCGATAGGTTGCCCCGTTAGTACCTTACTGATAAAGACACCGACAGCACCCTGAGCGGTTTCAACGCGCTGCCTTTCCCCATAAGGATTGGCGACACGCAGGATCACAGGCTTGATATTCCGAAGTTTGCCATACATTAGCAAATATTTTTCAATTGCTAACTTGGTAATTCCGTACGAAACCTCCGGATCAGTAGGGTGTGACTCATCAATTGGGGTGTAACATGGACGTCCGTAAACCGTACCACCCGAAGAAATAAATACAATACGACCAACCTGATGCGTAGTCATCGCTTCGATCATTTGCAAACTAGCAACCAAGTTAGTTTGAACATCATATATCGGGTCATCATTGGAGCTCTTAGGCAATGTGGTCGAGACCAAATGCACGACCACCTCCGCCCCCTTAACTACAGACTCAACGTCTGTCTTGCTCAGCAGGTCACCAGTCACCCAACGGACACTCTCACTTTCGGTAAAATTCCGATAACGAGCAACACGTGGGCGTTCGAAAACCGTAATATCATGTCCGTCAAGCAACAGCCTGTCCACGATAGTAGAACCGATGAATCCACCGCCGCCAAACACTGTAATTTTCATAAGAATCAAGATTTCCTAGTCAGTTTACTTTTTATCTGGCGTGCTCTTTCAATAGCTCCCCAGATCCATAATAAGCCGCGCTGAGATAGGTATCCTTCTGGCCATCCGGTACTTTCCAGCGCTCTGATCAAGGCCTTGACCCCGCCGACTGAAATACAAGCTCTAACCCAGATCGACGTGGGAATTACCGCACTCTTATCATCAAATCGCCCCAAACCAAAACTTTCATTATGATTAAGCTTGAAGAAAGTATCAGCGATGACTGCTGGAGGCATATCAACAATTCCCGCCCAGCAAGCTACCGCCAATTCTTTGAAAGAGTCCGACATTACCGCGTGAGAGCGAATAACATTACCTACGTCACTAGCAGCTTTTATTACACCTTGCTGAAAATAAGTAACAGAGTCGAAAAATATTGAATTCTCCGAGTTTTGAACTAATTTTTCAGCAATAAAAACACCAGCATCCAACTTGTAAGCTACAACGCTCCCGTTTGGAGAGTTACAGAGCATTTCAATAGGTGCTACCTTTGCGAAGAGCGTCGAATCGGATTGAGAGAAATCATTTCTGTCAGGTCCAAAAGCGTACTTCTTGGTATTGCCAGGTTGAACATTGAGGAATTTATCAAGACCAAGATAAAAACCATCAATTTTCACTTCCGGAAGCAAGTAGGCCAAATTATCCTGGATCGTTCCACGCCATCCTATGTCAACAATGGCGGCCTTTCCCTCTCGAGGAAAGCCCTTGGAAGCCAAATAACCCAGCAAAGCATCTCTTTTCAAAGACAACTTTACTTGCAACTTCGCTTTAAACGTTTCATCTCCAAAAAGAGCCTTGAAGCGACTATCCAGCCAAGGATATTGGACATCGATATCTAAAGGAATCCCATAAGATTTGATCAAATCGGAAAAACTGTCGATATCTATTCCCAGGCTACGAAATAGTGCCTGTATTGACTGGGTGCTATAAAGTGTCCAGATGCGCATCAATGCATCTAGGGAAACATCAGGCAATGAAGCGGAAAAGGTTGCGACACGACTGACTTCAAGAAGAACAGCTTCCGGTATCGGAACACCGAATGGATCTTGAACGGCAATCGCATCATAAACCTGTTTAAAAAATTCACCTTCGCGAGTGAAAAAGAATACTTTTTCATGACCTAGCTTTAAGGCTTGCTCCATAATATCGAGCACAAAGCCGATCAATAGCGGCGAGTTAGCAATACCGCTTCTATACAAATCCTTGGCCCGTTGGCTATCGGTTTCCAAGCATGCGTCGTTCGACAGATCACGTAGAACGCTTCTGATAAGAGCTTGGTTATCTTCGAATGCAGACTCTCTTTTCAAACGCAACGCGTGCTGCTCTTTAGGAAGAAAGTGTGTTGTTTGAATCCCAAACTGCTTTGGCGAATGCACATCTGAGTGTGCGTTGTCGCCAATATGCATTACATATTCGGCTTCGATGTTCTCAAGATTCAGCACATGAGGGAAAAGCTTGCCGCTCCGCTTATTCAAACGAACATCACACGAACTATATCCCGAAGATATGTCCTTACCATACCCAACGTGAGTCAATAGGCTCTGCAGCTCCATCGCACCCATGTAGAAATCGGAAACGAATACCTTTTTGGCATCTGGATACTGCTTGAGTACATAAGCGATATCAGGGTCCTGGTAAGAGACTCTACGTTCCTGCGAAATCTCTGCATCAAATAAATCATCGACAATAGAATCAGAATTACTGGCATCCGTAAGAACTGACTTAACCCAACAGGAATAAACCTCGCGCAGTTGGTACTCATCGTCGAACCCCATAACCCTTTGAACTTCGCCAACATGCGCTTCAGCACCTCGCCTGGCATTGAGCAGGGCCTTGACACTTCTAAAATCTTCTTTAATGTCAAAGTAACGAGTTAACAATAAAAAACGGCACGTGTGCACTTTCACCGCATCAGGATGACATACCCTACGAATTAGAGTATCCCAAACATCAATAGTAACCAGCTTTATATTATGCATGCGTCAAACACCAAGACGGCGAAGAACCCGCTTTAAGAAGCGCACCCCTCGTTTAAACAAGCTCACCATTCCTTTCCCTGCTGGCGCGACGTAAGCAGGCTGGCTTAACGTTTTCACTATATCGTGCGTGCTCACGCGTGCAGAACTCACGGAGTGTGGATTTTGCTCGTCCCGAAAACAATTAAACTGGTCCTGAACATGAGCTTCAACAGCCGCTCCTTGACAAGCCGGAGCTACTACCGCAGGTAAAGAATAACGTGTGGGTATCTTTCCGCCAGCTACCTGACGACTACTGACACCCGCATCGATTTCATTAACTATAGACAGAAAAGTAGCAACTTCCTGCTCAGCTCCTCTGCCCTTCATGAAGTTAACACCAAAGTCCGACATTCTTTGTAGTACTTCATTATCAGACAATAAAAACAGGATAGCCTCAGCTATGGACTCAGGTGTCTGGTGAGCAAGCAGCACTCCCCCCTCCGGCAGGTCATAAAGGTTGTTATCTCGATACAGTTCGACAGAAGGCAACCCTGCAGCCATCATATCAAATGGATTGCAAGACGGATTACTGGAACTAAGGCACAGGCCTACGTGGCACTTGTTATATAAATCGTTCAGTCCTTCGAGATTTAACAAGCCTGCATTGGTGTACTCGAACCAAAGCGGCGGGCTCTGATCCGTTCCAACTAGAATAATTTCTACATCCGGTCTCATACTTTTGACAATACCTAATGCCTCAATACCGAGCTGAGGGCATCGCCGAGGTTTGTCATGCTGATAAATAAAGCATATCGCCGGCCGTTCTTTTAACCTTTCCTTGTAGTTCCGTTTCACAGAAAAGCTATTAAGATCAGACGAAAAGTCCAAGAAATGGGGCTGATTACCGTATTGACGATTTAGTTTCGTTGCCAGCCACTTACCATAAGTAATTGTCTGCAAACCGTAAAGGTATGAATTCTCCGCAAATACTGTTCCATCACCAACAGGACTGAAACACGCTTCAAAATCTTGAACGAGATAAAGCTTATTCTTCGCGCTTGAGTCCCTTACGATTTTTGCCGTATCCCAACGCGTCGCCATTACATAGTCATAAAAACCATCAATTTTCGCGTTACAGTAGATATTAAATCCCTTTGCGCCATAAAAATCGAACGCCTCTTTCTTAAGCTGATCCTTTGTCTTAATACCTGCATCGAAGACATATACATCACATTTAAAGCCAGCAGTTGTGAGGGCGTCCGCAAAATTAAAAATCCTCGCCACTCCACCAGAACCTCGGATAGGGGCTGGGGAAATAATCGCAAACTGTTTCATGGACACTTACTCACTTAATCAAACGAATTAATTTTGCAGCCTTAAACAAAAAAGATTTTTTATATCCATCCAATTCTTCGCGGGTGTTTTCAATTGTCAATGTCATATCCTTGATCACAGATTCCATGCTACTGATTTCTGCCTCTTGACTGATGACGACCGCGGATGCAACTTCGAGATTCTTTTCACGCTCATCAATCATAGTTGTCATTACGTTCATCCCCAAAACCTTCTCATCAATGATTTTGGTTTGAGCGTGAACTGTTTGATCTCGCTCAAATATGAGCGACTCCATCAACTTCATACCCTGGATATTGCTATTAATGATCTGCGCCTGAGCTGCAACAGCCTTTTCTCGCTCTTGTATTACCTCGTCACGGAGGAAAACAGCTTGAGCGAAAGCCGTCATGTTACTCATCTTTTCAATCAACTCGTTTGTTTTACTCAACACAGACAGCGTGCTTTTTCTAAAACAAACAGTGACAAAGAAGTTATTCAAATCATAATCAACAGCTTCGACTTGAAAGCCCACACTTTTCGCCATATATTCGAAAGTGGCTTGCGAAGGGAAAAAATAATGTTCCGGATACACATACTGCTTACAGAACATAGGAAGTTGCAAGATAAGGCACCCTCCCTCTCTGAGCATTTCGTATAGCTTACCAACCAGTTGCATTGGGTTTTCCAAATGCTCGAGAACGTGCCAGAGCACTATTGCTTGAACATGTCCGGTAAGCGCCGGCACCACATGATCAAGAAACTGACCTCCGGGAATTTCGAATAGTCTATCTTGAGCCAATCCGTAATGCTGCCGGGCCAGTGCGACGAGTTTTGGTGCAGGCTCGCAACCATAAGCGTTGTAACCTTCATCCAGTAAAGCCCGTAGCAAGCTGCCTCTTCCAGAACCCAGCTCTATAACAAGATTATCCGGATCATTTGAGCCCAAATATGTCTGAAGATCGCCGACAAGATTCTTGACATTTGAGAGGACCTCATCAAGCTCATCTTTACTGCTTTCGTCCCACCAATCCTCATGAAACTTCACTTGCTGCAATGTTGCGCTGACTTCAGGCTCTGAACCGACAATATATTCTGGAATAAATGATTGACAGCAACTGCAAGTAGCAACATTAATAGCTACATTATCAGCGCCCCAAAAAGACTCCGAGTATACGAGACCCTCACTACCACAGAGATTGCAAATATTGCTCATCTCGCCACTCCATCGTATTCAAACTTGACAAGATTATTAGTAAACAAACCATGAATAGGCGTATGCGATACACTCTCGAACGCAATCAGGCTGTGCGCCCAGCATTCGACAATATGATTCATAGGGTCAACACCTCGACCCAACCCCAGTGTCAAAGTGTACGCGCCATTGGCAATCGCTGGCCACTTGAAGCTTAGGGAGGCACTCACCTTTCCAGACGAGCTGATTGAAAACCCACGATCTATAGAGAGTGAGTTATCACCACATACATACATTCCATTACGGTCAACAATCAAATAACCAACAATAGCTTCCTCAACCGCCTCAACAGCAATAATGTCCATATCAATCAGAATCACATCACCAGGAAATACAGTCATGCTATCCGAGACGACAGCCACACCATTGACTGTGGTTGAAAAGCTCTCAAATTTGATAGTTTGTTTGCCACCCATAGCCTCAATTGGGACGAGTTTTCTCTCTGGTGACTTTTCGAGCGACGAAATAGCAGTAGACAAAGGGGGATCGGAAACATCCGCTTTAAACACAGCATCTGGCTCGCCATGATTGATTTTCATGAACGTTTCAATGCCTGTTTTTACGTCGCCGTTGAAAATGACTGCTCCTTTGTTCAGCACTATCACACGAGAACAAAAATTATAAATTGCCTGCATATCATGCGTTACTAATAGCTTGGTGCAGGCTTCAAGCTTTTCGCGCATATATCGAATACATTTTTGCTGAAAGAAAATATCACCAACAGCAAGCGCTTCATCAACGATAAGGATGTCTGGACGCAGGTGAGCCTGCACCGCAAATGCGAGCCTCACTACCATACCACTGGAATAAGTTTTTATTGGCTGGTCCATGAACTGCCCGATTTCGGCAAAGCTAGCAATTTCGTCAAATTGACGATCAACTTCCTTTCTTTCCAAACCCAAAACCGCAGCGTTTAAATAAACGTTTTCTCGGCCAGTAAACTCCGGATTAAATCCCGACCCAAGTTCTAGCAACGCAGCAATACGCCCACTGGTGGTAATATCACCACTGGTAGGATTCAATGTGCCACATATCATTTGCAAAAGGGTAGACTTGCCACTACCGTTCCTGCCGATAATCCCTACCGTCTCCCCCTTCAAAATATCAAACGAAACATCACTAAGTGCGCTGAAGGATCGATAGTATTGGCCTGGAGCACGACCTAACGCTTGTCGGATTTTCGGCAATATAAACTGCTTCAAGCGATCATGAGATCGTTCGTAAATCTCATAGTGCTTACTTATATTTTTTACGTGAATTGCTACATTGTCAGAGCACATCAGCAAATCCTTTACGAGTCTTTTGAAACCAGAAAAAGCCAAGCCAAGCAAAAAGAACACTGACTACAATATAGATACCTAAAATTCCAAAATCCGGTGCCACACCCCAATATAGAATCCCCCTCACACTCTCAATCACAGGCGTTAAAGGATTCATATAAATGAAAGATCTATACTGCTCTGGTATAGCGGTAACTGGATAAAATACTGGCGAAAGAAACATAAGCGTTGTTGTGAGAATCCCGATAAACTGAGAAACATCTCGCAAAAAAACTCCGAGCGATGCCAGCGCCCAGCTTATTCCCATTATTAAAAACACAAGCGGTAGTAATACGAGTGGCAGATAAAGCATAGTGATATTTGGCCACCCAAAAAAACACAGGTATGCGATCAACCACACCACCATGCTGACTGAAAAATGAAACAGAGCAGAACCTAAATTAACCCAAGGCAATATCTCTAGAGGAAAAAGGACCTTTTTCACATAATTTGGATTACCGACAATAAGCCCCGGTGCGCGAATGATGCATTCTGAAAAAAGACTGAACACCATCAACCCGGCAAAAAGTATGAGTGCAAATTCTGTTTTTGAGTCGCTGCCCACCCCCCAACGAGCTTTGAAAATAATACTGAATACAAACGTGTATACTGTAAGCATGAATAATGGATTAAAAAATGACCACAGGATCCCCATGAATGATCCTCTGTATCGCCCCACAACTTCACGCTTTACAGAGGCATTGATCAAGCCACGATTACGCCAAAGACTAGCTGCCAGTTCACGGGGGCTGGCTGAAAACTTTTGCATCAGGTAAACACCTCTGGGTGCTTAGGGCACACGGTAGCAGCAATTCTTGCTGTTTTGATGGACTGGCTCAGAGATGGCCAATTGAAGTAACGCCACAGATGCACTGTGTCGCGAGCCGCACATAACCGTCGTAAGGTCGCATGCCCGGCAGTTTTTTTCAAGGTAGTTGTCATTATGGAAAGCCAGCAATTCAAGTCTTTTCGCCCCTATACCTCTCCCTCAATGGCTCCACAAGACCTCCGCTTAAGATTTCTTCTTGTTTCCCACCGGCTCCTCGGGCCACGGTAAAAATGCACCAATGGTAGCCCGATGAACGTCATGAAACCGACGCTCTCGTCTCTCCTCGTCGCGACCAGATACCAGAGAACAAGGACCACCCGCCCCATCAGATTTAGCTAACAACGTTCACCACATCCCGCAAATACTCGCGCCTCACAATACCGTAGTCAGACCATAAAACTTTGTGGCCTCAGAAGTTATCGAATTGGACACGCCCCCCTTCAGGAATAGCAAATCAATTCAAATTTGAGACTTTCCGGCGCTCATTAAGTATGCGAGACCCGCGAGCGGTATATACGCAATACATATACCGACCAACGCATTAAAAAAACCCAGAACAACAAATACGGATACAGGAAACAAAAACAGCATATTAATTACAACCACACTCATCGCCACCCTTTTATGGCCCCATCTACGCGCCGCGTACTGATAAGCATGAGTGCTATGTGCCTGATACACTTTTTCACCACGAATCAATCGCCGACCAAGCGTCCATGTAGCATCAACAATGAAAACCCCAAGCAATATAATCCAACACCAAATTAATCCAGGCTCAAGCCAGGCAGCTTGAAGAGCCAGCGCCCCAAGAATAATGCCCAGGAAACCACTTCCAGCATCCCCCATGAAAATTCTGGCAGGAGGAAAATTCCAGTACAGGAAGCCCCCCACCGCGGCCGCCAACATTAACGGCCCCGATACTAACTCGACGGAACCTAGTAGAACATAGATCAGAGAGGCACTAAGACACACACTAATTGCTTCGACACTTGCCAAGCCATCGATACCATCCATGAAATTGTATAGGTTCAGCATCCAAACCAGAAACAGCGCTCCCAAGCCCCACCCCCACCCCCACCAACCGGATGCTAGCGACACACCCATAATCTCGATCGGAGCCACACCGTTAAACCAAAACAAAACCCAAGCCGACGCAGCAAAATGCCCCGTCAGGCGCCACCGTGCAGCTATATGACCATGATCATCTGCAAAGCCGATGAGTGCGACTAATAACCCCGCCCCTATCAAACCAAGCATTACTGGCAACTCGATCCAACCTTGCAAGAATGAGATTGGCAACCCGAGCAAAAAAAACACTACGATAGATACCCCTCCCCCACGAGGCGTTGGGACCGAATGTGAACTACGTTCATTGGGAATATCGAGCAGACTCCGAGCTATGGCGTATCGACGGAAGAAGCCAGTTAAGAAACAGGAGCCGAGAAATATCCCTATCAACAAGAGAACAATCATTTTTTCAGGCTGCTCCTGTAATAGTCGGCCGTCTGGCGTAATGCCTGATCAGCGCTAAGAGGTGGAGTCCAATCAAGTACATCTTGCGTATGCCGGATATCGACTTGTAACGAGCCGCACAGACGCGCATAAAAATTCGACTTGCCCAGTAGATAAGCTGCCACTTTCAACACCACTACAGGTACAGGTAATAACTTAGATGTTTTACCCAACGCAAACGCCATTCGCCGCAGAAGCTGAGTGGTAGATAAATCCTCACCATCACTTACCAGAAATACTTGACCAGCGGCGGCAGGCTTCGAAATACAGGTCACCACCAAGTCGACGAGATTAGCCAAAGCTACGATACTTCGCTTATTTCTAATACTCCCCAGTGGTAAAGGCAATCCACAATTGATCCAGCGCATCATACTAAGGAAATTAGCTTTGACCCCAGGGCCATAAACCAATGGAGGACGAATGATGACCACCTCCATCCCCGATTCCCGACCGATGTTTTGCAGGGCAATCTCGGCTTCGAATTTTGAGATCGCATAGGAATCGACAGGCGCCGGGACATCGGAAGCCTTGAACCTATTGTTACGTTCTGTATGTTCGCCATTAACCTTAACTGAACTAATAAAAATAAAGCGTCTAACACCTGCCCTTACCGCACTTTTCGCTAGGTTAATAGTCCCATCAACATTGACTCGTCGATAGGCTGCAAGACTATCTTCGGCAATCTCGTGCATCACGTGCACTCTCGCAGCACAATGAATGACAACATCAACACTTTTGAGGGATGGCAATCCTGCCGACTGCTCGAGGTCAAAATGAATAACTTGACACAACCCGTTCAACCGCGAGCCCGCCCGAGCTGCTGCAACAGGAATAAACTGATTGTCGAGCAACAACCTGAATACTATGGCCTCTCCGACAAACCCGGTCGCTCCTGTCACTAAAACCTTAGGACAGCTCATTCGAGCCTACCTCCTGTCAATGCAGTCGCCCAACAAACGAAGAAAAAAAATACTTTATCTCGCGCCCGCCGACGGCAACTCCAAAAGCTAAAGGAGAGTTTTATTCGCTGCATGCGAGACAACGCCAACCATTTCTGGACGAATGGGTCCGTGTCTTTTCCGACCAAAAAAGCAATCAATTGAACTTGTGAAAACCACCATCCATCATGGATAGATTTATAACGGCGAATGAGCGAACTCAGCCCCGTATTGGCGCCAACCTGATTGCGATCATGCTGTCGATAATCCATTGAGGGGTTCGGGTCTATAAACCAATTAAAACCATGGCTACGCGCAAAAGCATAGCAATACCAGTCATGCAAACTAACCTCTTGAATGTCGACCCAACTCGCTAACATACTGGCTTTTAGAGGTTCTAACAGCTTTTTGGTCATCACATAAGTACAGCCAGGGCCCGCAGCCTCAAAAAGGAAATCCCAGCCGACTTGTGGCTGAGCCTTATTTAATAACTGCCGCCTACCATCCGGCCAAAACGCGGTGACGTTACTGGAGTAACCATCGACCTTCAAGGTTTGTATAGTACGAACTGCGCGCAGAAGTTTATCAACGTACCACACGTCATCCTGATCCGAAAACGCAAAAAAATCGTATCCATCCAGATCAACGTCGCGCATCAATCGAAAGAAATTGCGCGAAGCACCTCCGAAAATCCCGGCGACTGGCAGAACAACAACCTGCGGGTGAAGCTTCGCATATGCTTCGCACAAAGCCTCAGTTCCATCGCTGGACGGGTCTATACTAAGATAGATGGTTACATCAACTGCTTCCTGGCAAAGGATCGAGTTTAATTGCTCTTCGATCCACTGCGCTCCGTTGTAGGCTGCCAGTAAAACTGCAACTTTAAATTGTTTTCCTGGCATGCCATTCCTGCTTGCACCGGTTAATTGCTATCGCATAAAGATTTGCCTTTCGAATTATCGGGCAGGCGAATCCAAAAGCTTTTGCAAGTACTGACCGTAGCCTGTTTTTTTAAGAGCATCGGCTTGTGCACTCAACTGTTCGGAATTGATCCATCCATTGTGGTACGCAATTTCTTCCAGGCAAGCAACTTTAAGCCCCTGACGCTGCTCAATGGTATGTACGAAGTGACTGGCTTCAAGTAAAGAATCATGAGTACCTGTATCAAGCCAAGCAAAACCGCGCCCCAGCATTTCTACGCTTAGCGTCTTCCGCTCCAGATAAGCCCGGTTCACATCGGTGATTTCCAGCTCACCACGATCCGACGGCTTAATACTCTTTGCGATATCGACCACGTCGTTATCGTAGAAATATAGCCCCGTTACGGCATAGTTAGACTTAGGTGTCAGTGGCTTTTCTTCAATGCTCAACGCACGACCGGATGCATCGAACTCGACGACGCCAAAACGCTCCGGATCGGAAACGTGATAACCGAAAACAGTAGCACCATGCTCTTTAGCACTAGCTGAACGCAAATTGTCGGAAAAGTGCTGACCATAAAAAATATTGTCACCAAGTATCAGACAGCAAGGGTCTTCGCCAATGAACTTCTCACCAATGAGAAAGGCCTGTGCAAGACCGTCCGGGCTTGGTTGTTCGGCATAGATCAAACTGATGCCATACTGGCTGCCATCACCCAACAGCTTTTGAAAGCAAGGCAGATCCTGCGGTGTGGAAATAATCAGAATTTCCCGCATGCCTGCAAGCATTAACACCGACAGCGGATAAAATATCATCGGCTTGTCGTAAATCGGCAACATCTGCTTCGATACGCCGAGAGTCAAAGGATGCAGACGAGTGCCCGAACCACCTGCGAGGATAATGCCTTTACGATTTGTCGTGGTCATTTGTTCAGAACTTCCCTAAGCATTCGGGTTACACCACTTCGCCAATCCGGCAAGTGTAGAGAAAAATTTTCACACAGCTTTTGAGTATTTAACCGTGAATTCAGAGGACGACGCGCAGGTGTTGGGTAAGCAGCCGTATCAACAGGATTGATCGTCTTCACCGCAAACACCTCGCCTTGACTTCTGGAATAATCGATCACGTGGCAAGCGTACTCATACCAAGACACCTCACCAGCAGAGGTCAAATGATAGAGCCCTTCCAGCGCAGGATGTCGTATAGTCTGGTGAATCGCTTGAGCCGTAACATCAGCGATCAACTCCGCCCCTGTAGGCGCGCCAATCTGATCATCAACGACATTCAACGTTTCGCGCTCTTTTGCCAATCGCAACATAGTCTTGGCAAAATTATGGCCCCGCGCCGAATAAACCCAACTAGTGCGAAAGATAAGATGCCGACAGCCACTAGCAAGTATAGCCTGCTCTCCGGAGAGCTTGCTGATGCCATAGCGATTGACCGGCACAGCTACATCCGCCTCTCGCCACGGAGTAGACCCACAGCCATTGAATACATAATCTGTTGAGTAGTGGACCAGCAAGGCATTACACCGACGCGCCTCTTGCGCCATAACGTCTACTGCCTGAGCATTCACCAAGTCTGCCAGCTCATGCTCGGCTTCAGCTCTATCAACAGAATTATAAGCAGCAGCATTGACTATAAAATCCGGCGCAGCCTTACGGATTGTTGAGCGCAAGGCTTCCGTATCGGACAACCCTCCCGAAAGCCCATTGACCGACTGCCTATCCAAGGCAATCAGTTCGCCCAAAGGGGCAAGGGAACGTTGAAGCTCCCAGCCAACCTGCCCATTCTTTCCGAATAGAAGGATTTTCATGCCTTGTTCGAACGACCTGCATAGTTCTGATCTATCCACTGTTGGTAGCTTCCACTTTTCACATGCGCTACCCATTCAGTATTACTCAGGTACCATTCAACAGTCTTTCGAATCCCGGTTTCGAAGGTTTCCTCTGGCGTCCAGCCCAGCTCGCGCTGGATTTTACTGGCATCGATCGCGTAACGCTGATCATGGCCCGGGCGATCCTGAACGTAGGTGATCAGATTGGCATGCGGTCGATGAGCAGAGTCTGGACGGATTTCATCGAGTAAAGCACAAAGGACATGCACTACCTCGATGTTTTGCTTCTCGTTATGACCACCGATATTGTAGGTCTCTCCGATTACACCTTCCGTCACTACTTTGTACAACGCGCGAGCGTGATCTTCTACATACAGCCAGTCACGAACCTGATTGCCTTTGCCGTAAACAGGGAGAGGCTTTCCTTCCAGTGCGTTGAGAATGATCAGCGGGATCAACTTCTCAGGGAAGTGGTAC
>Ga0157370_10003402_pt1 | contig 18690 bp, 14 predicted proteins | sample C35metaG_FD_113463 | JGI IMG/M metagenome (GOLD analysis project Ga0157370, IMG submission 113463) | Corn rhizosphere microbial communities from Kellogg Biological Station, Michigan, USA - C3-5 metaG | ecosystem: Host-associated > Plants > Roots > Rhizosphere > Soil | place: USA: Michigan...
TTCTTATCGTGAAAATTATTTTTAATATTGTGTAAGGAAATTTATTTCCTGTACTTACTAACCCATCCATATAACAAAGCCCGTGCATTTCTTGTCGGGCTTTATTATTTTTAATGCATGTTTGATTGTAAATATTTTCATTAAAATCGTTTAAATAATTCTTTTGAATAGCTATTTTATTGTTCATAAACCTTTCAATGTATTGTCCCAATTTTCTTCAGCAGATGGGAAAAAAACATTAAAAGATTTTTTTGATGTTCCGCTGAATGTCTATCCGGTCGGGCGTTTGGATTATGACAGCGAAGGCCTGTTAATTTTGACTGATGATAAAAAACTGAATCAATACTTACTAAATCCGGTTAACAACCATAAAAGGGAATATTGGGTTCAGGTGGAAGGAGATATTCCTCAAATTGCAACAAATAAACTGCAACAGGGAGTTTCAATAAATATCAATGGAAAAATGTACCAAACAAAAAAATGTGTTGTAAAAAAGTTTTCACATTCACCAAAAGTAAGTGAAAGAAATCCCCCAATCCGTTTTAGAAAATCAATTTCTGACAGTTGGTTAAAAATAATTCTGACAGAAGGAAAAAACAGGCAGGTGCGCAAGATGACCGCCGCTGTTGGATTTCCAACACTCAGATTGATAAGATACCGGATAGAAAAGATTTCATTAGAAGATTTGCACCCAGGCGAAATGAAAATAATATCTAAACAGGAATTGTATAACTTGCTGCAAATTAAAAAAGATAAATAAAGATGATAAAATCAATGACAGGTTTTGGAAGAGCAGAACAGACAATTAATGATAAAACATATCTCGTAGAAATAAAATCACTGAATGGAAAACAACTTGATATGAATTTAAAGATTCCTCCAATCACAAAAACTTACGAATTTGATATCAGGAGTTTGATTCAGGAAAATCTGACACGTGGTACTATTGAATGTTTAATCGTTGTCAAACAAAATGGTGCAAGCAAGCCTGTTGTGATCAACACCGATCTGATTAAATCCTATTACAAACAAATTGAAATTCTGGCGGCTGAATTATCAATTGATACAAATGCGGTTCTGGCAGCTTTATTAAGGTTGCCTGAAGTAGTTTCTCCAAGTAATGAAGTGTTGGATGAAGCTGATTGGAAACATCTGAAAGATGTAATAAAAGCGGCTTTGAGCGAATTGAACATGCATAGGATTGAAGAAGGGAAATCGCTGGAAAAGGAACTCCGTCTGCGCATCGAAAATATTCAGAATCAGGAAAATGAAATTTTGAAGCTGGAACCGGAAAGAAGAAAAAGAATGAAAAAAGAATTAATAGATCTTCTTGAAGAAAATGTTGGAAAAGAAAATTATGATTCCAACCGGCTTGAACAGGAATTGATTTATTATATCGAGAAAATTGACATCAGGGAAGAGCAGGTGCGCCTGAGAAACCATTGTGAATATTTTATTTCTATTCTGGATAATGACGAAGATGCAAAGGGGAAAAAACTTTCTTTTGTGGTTCAGGAAATTGGCCGCGAAATAAATACAACCGGTTCAAAAGCGTATGATTCAGATATTCAAAGAAGTGTAGTATTGATGAAAGATGAACTGGAAAAAATAAAAGAGCAAACCTTTAATATTCTTTAGCAACGCTTTCCGGCAACTCAAAAAACAAATTATTTTTGTAAAAAAAACAGCTTGAAAAAAATTCGTTTCATAATATTCGTTTGTGCAATTTTTGTTTCCTGTATCAAGATAAATCTTTTTGAAAAACAGGCAGTAATACCTTCCCAGCAATGGTTTTACAATGATGTACCCGAATTTTCCTTTCATATTGATGATACCACTTCGCTTTATAATGTTTATATCGTTTTGCGTCATACAGATCTTTATCAATATAATAATATCTGGCTTCGGGTCGGATTAAAAACTCCTAAGGATTCAATACATTTTCAAAATATAAATGTAATCCTGGGAACAGATTCAAAAGGCTGGCAAGGAACCGGGATGGATGACATCTTTGAAGTAAGGAAAAATATTTCTGCTGCTCCTTTCACTTTTAAAACTGCCGGCGATTATACTTTTTCTGTTGCCCAGATCATGCGCGAAAATCCACTTAATTATATTTTAAACGTTGGTATCCGGATTGAAAAAGTAAACATGTAAATTTGATTTTATTTTTAGCAATGATTCTTTTACCACCCCGATATTTTCAAAAATTTGAAAAATATGGATTACCGGATTCTCAAAAATAAATTGATTGTAAAACCACTCCGGGTCATTTATATTTTTTATTGGTTTCTGCTTGCTTACATTCTTGCTGCTCTTATATTTTGGTTTATCGCTCTTAATACACAAAATAAGGAGCTGGTGAATTTCAGAATTCAGGGTATTGAAAGCAACGAAACAAATCGCTTACAGGAAGAAAGAAGAATAAAATTTGAAGGCCACCGAAAAATTGCGCAATACATAGGAGAAGGAGTTACTTTTTTATTATTGATTTTAACCGGCGCTGTTTTGGTATTCCGGTTTATACAAAAACAACTGGTTCAATCGCAACAACAGCGGAACTTTATGATGGCGATAACTCATGAATTAAAGACGCCGATTGCAGTTACAAAATTGAACCTGGAAACGATGCAGATTCGAAAACTGGAATTTGGCCAGCAACAAAAATTAATCAGAAGTACCATCCAGGAAGCCAATCGCCTGAATACCCTATGCAACAACATGCTTCTGCTAAGCCAGATAGACACCGGCGGTTACACCCTTACAAAAGAAAAGATTGATTTGGCCACCCTTGCGAATGACAGCGCTGAGGATTTTATCGCGCGCTTCCCGGAAAGAAAAATCGAAGTAGATATTCAGGATGAAACAATTATTATTGGCGACAGGCTTTCACTTCAACTTGCCATTAACAATCTTTTAGATAATGCTTTAAAATATTCAGGAAAAGAGGATGTAGTTTTGATAAAAGTATTTAAGGAAAATAAAAAAATCCGGCTGCAGGTAATTGATACCGGATATGGAATCAGTGCGAAAGAAAAAGAAAGGATTTTTGAAAAGTATTTTCGGGGTGCGCAAATGCAAACAAAAGGTACAGGTTTAGGGCTCTACCTTACAAAAGAAATTGTAAAACAGCACCACGCTTATATCAGTATAACAAATAATATTCCACGTGGCTGTATTTTTGAAATGCAGTTCAGGCCTTCAAAAAATTCATAAACTAAATAAATTTTTATGCCAACAAAAAAACATTCAATCTTACTTGTAGAAGATGAAGAAAATTTGCAGGATACCCTCAAATTAAATTTTGAAATGGAGGGATATGATGTCACTTCTGCATACACCGGCGCAGAAGCATTAAAAGTAATTCATAATGAATATTTTGACCTGATCATTCTGGATGTGATGCTTCCGGAAATAGATGGTATCAGCGTTTGCGAAAATATCAGGCTTAGCAATACAGAAATTCCCATTTTAATGCTAAGCGCAAAAAATCAAAGCGCCGACCGTGTTTTAGGATTGAAAAAAGGCGCAGATGATTATTTAACTAAACCGTTCAGCCTTGAGGAATTGCTCATCCGTGTGAGAATTTTAATCAATAAAAGTAAAAAAATATCTTCTAAAGAACCAATTGCAGAACAATATGATTTTGGTAAAAATCTGATCAACTTTAAATCGCTGGAATGCACTACTAAAGGCGGTGATGTAGTGCCACTTACAAAAAAAGAAGCGATGCTTTTAAAATTGCTTATCGAAAATAAGAACGAAGTGGTAACCCGCGAAAAAATTCTACAATCCGTCTGGGGCTACAATGTTTATCCGACAACCCGCACTGTAGATAATTTTATCTTAAATTTTAGAAAATATTTTGAAGAAGACAGCCGTAACCCGCGTTATTTCCATTCTGTAAGAGGAATTGGCTATAAGTTTACCAATAATTAATTGGTTGATCATCCATTTGGATCAGCAGTTTTATGTAAACAATTTCAGTAAGGTTATTTAGAGTAAAATAAAAATGCTCCATGGTATAACCATTTTGCATTTATAATGAAATAAATACGGGTAATATTCGTCCTTTTACTGTAATACAATTTTATAAAACAAGACCCCGGATTTTAAAAGATAAATATCGGAGTAGGCATCTCTCAGGTCACTTCTCTTGTTTTAATACAAACAGTTTAAAATGAAACAGCGTTTTTAAAACCAGGTGAATGCAAATGAATCAACGTATAAAAGCAAAATCTGCGCAAACGATTGTTTTACCGCTTATTTATTTTAATACGTATTTTTAAAAACTGCCGGGGTGGGAAACTCCGGCTTTTTTAAAAAATTTCAATAAAAATTTCTTAAATGAAAAAGAACTTACTCTTCTTTATTTTTCTACTAACAGGCTTTACAGCTTTCTCCCAAAATATTAAACGCATCAATTGCGATAGCTGCTGGAATCCAGATACATTAGGCAATCACCGCGTTGTTGTTGCATTCGATGGCGAAGGAAATATCGCGAAAACAGATATCGAATGGCGAAGAAGAGATTTTCATCCTGAATTAAAATGCATCATTGTTGTGGATGCAAAAACGCATCAAAAAGTGTTGAATGTAAAAACAGCTTCTATTAACCGGGAGACAGGTGAAATTTATTTTGAACCGGTTTCGGGTAAAGGAATTTATTACATTTATTACATGCCTTATAAAAATGAAGGCCGCTCTAATTATCCGAAAGGCGTTTATCTAGGTCCTGAAAATACGGCTTCTGCTGATTGGCTTAATTCTATTGGGAATGATAAAAATATTCCTCTTGCAAAAGTGAACGAAATCCAGTCCATAAATGCTTTCAATAGTTTTTATCCGATGGAAATTATTGCCACAAAATCCGAAACAGAAAAAATTATTAAACAAAATAAAAATCAGCCTTTTTTAATTTTCCCTGAAGATCGTTTGCATTCTATCAGGATGAAAACTGATTTGCCACAAAGATGGATTGAAAAAGGCTTGTCAAATTCTTTTATCGATACGGCTATGAAAGGAGAAAACTTTGCGTACCAATTAGGTATTTATGCATTAGAGGATATAAAAAATATTGCGGTTCATTTTTCCGGTTTAAAAAATGAAAATGGCAAAATTATTTCTGCAAAAAATATGTCTTGTCTCAATACCGCCGGTACTGATTACGAAGGAAAACCAATGCAAAAAACAGTAGATGTTGAAAAAGGAAATGTGCAACCATTATGGTGCCTCGTTGATGTGCCGGAAAATACTTTAGCAGGAAAATATACAGGCAAAGTAATTGTAACAACCGGAAGCAGTTCCATTGCAAAAGAAATTACCCTTTTGCTCGTTGTAAAAAATAAGACTGCAAAAAATCATGGTGTAAACGAACCATGGAACATGACGAGATTGACCTGGCTAAACTCAACAATGGCTCAGGAAAATACGGTTATTGCTCCTTATATTCCATTGAAAGTCTTAGGAAATGAAATCAGTTTGCTGGGAAGAAAAGTGATGCTGGATAACTCAGGTTTGCCGTCCCAAATTCAAACATTTTTCACTCCCGAAATGACCGGATATCAAACTGAACCAAACAATCTCCTGACAGAAGCGATTCATTTTCATTTCACCAAAAAATCAGATAAGAAAAATATTTCGTTTAAAAAAGGCAGCGTAAAATTTACTATGCAACAACCCGGAACTGTTGAATGGGCTGCAACCAATACTTCTGATGATGTGCAAATGGATGTGGAAGGTTCCCTGGAATTTGACGGCTTTGTTTCTTACAAAGTAAAAGTTACCGCGCTTAACGATATTGACCTCAGCAATATTTCCATGCATATTCCTTTTGAAAAAAAAGAAGCAAAATATATCATGGGATTAGGGTTGAAAGGAGAACAACGGCCTGATAGTGTTTTATGGAAATGGGATGTAGCTCACAAAAACCAGGATGGCGCATGGATTGGAAATGTAAATGCAGGATTGCATTATTCACTTCGTGATGAAAACTATGTGCGTCCATTGAACACCAATTTTTACCTGCAAAAGCCTTTGCTGCTACCCACTTCATGGGGAAATGACCACAAGGGTGGAATTGATATTTTTCAAAAAGGAAATTCTATTTTATCTGATAATTACACCGGCCCGAAAAGCATGAAAAAAGGCGATGTGCTTTATTTTAATTTTAATTTACTCATTACGCCATTTCATCCGATTAATACGGATTTCCAATGGGCCAATCGTTTTTTCCATGCTTACAAACCGGTTGATACGGTAAAAGCAACAGGAGCTACGATTATCAATATTCACCATGCTACCGCCATTAATCCTTACATCAATTATCCGTTCATTGCCTGGCGCGCAATGAAGTCGTACATTGATTCTGCCCATGCTTTTGGTTTGAAAGTAAAAATATATAACACCATTCGTGAACTTTCTGATCATGCTTATGAAACTTTTGCTTTGAGAAGTTTGGGACATGAGATTTATTCTCCGGGAAAAGGAGGAGGCTTCAGCTGGTTACAGGAACATATCGGTTATGATTATATTCCGGGATGGTTTGTGCCTGAATTAAAAGATGCAGCGATTATCAACAGCGGGATGAACCGCTGGCATAATTATTATGTGGAAGGGATGAACTGGCTGACGCAAAATGTAGGAATTGACGGAATCTACCTCGATGATGTTGCCTTTGATCGCGTTACCATGAAACGTATCAAAAGAGTGTTGACAAAAAATGGTCATCCGGGAATTATAGATTTGCATTCTGCTAATCAATATGATAAAGCCGATGGATGGAACAACAGCGCCAATTTGTACATGGAACATTTCCCCTATTTAAACCGCTTATGGTTTGGAGAATATTTTGATTACGAACATAATTCTCCTGATTTCTTCCTGACAGAAGTAAGCGGAATTCCTTTTGGTTTGATGGGAGAAATGCTTCAGGGCGGCGGCAATCCATGGCGCGGAATGATTTATGGAATGACGAACAGAATGCCCTGGAGCGACAACGCAGATCCTCGCCCTATCTGGAAAGTGTGGGATAATTTTGGAATGAAAGGAAGTGAAATGATTGGCTATTGGAGCGGGAACTGTCCTGTAAAAACAAGCAATGAAAAAGTACTGGCAACCGTTTATAAAAAGAAGGGAAAAGCATTAATTTCCATTGCAAGCTGGGCAGATGAGGATACAGAAGTAACGCTGGAAATTGATTGGAAAAAATTAGGGATTAATCCTGCAAAAGCAAGAATTACTGCACCCCAGGTAAAGAATTTTCAGCCTGCAAAAGCATTTAAAATAAATGGAAAGATTCCAGTGGAGAAAGGAAAAGGTTGGATGTTGATTGTGAAATAATCACAGTCATCACAAAGCTCAGAACGTGTTTTTTTAGTTTCTATTTACTTAAATTTTTTTTAATAGCATAAGTTTTTTAATAATGCATAAGAACAGGTACGGAGACATGTGCTATAGAGAAAAGAAGTGAATTACGATTCTGTAATATCTTTGTTTACTAAAACAGCAGTTTCAATATTGGACGTCGTCCAGCCAACTCCTTTGGAGAGTTCAGGCCGCGGTTTTAGTTTCAAATCTTTCTAACATATTATCACTGTAATTTTAATTCCCTTCTTCTCATTAAAAAAGATGAAACACTATCGCTACAACTTACAAGTTCATAGCCAAGGGTACTCATAAAATTTAAAACCTCAACCATGGAATTAAATTGCATTTGATTTCCATCATCATTCATAACTCTGGTATTCTTTGTTCTATAAGGTTGCCCGTATTCAATGTTAATATTAATCTTTCTGCTCAAAGTAATTGGTATTCCACTAACATGAATATATTCAGCAGTATCATGAAGTTTGGTTAATGGAATTCCGTTTACAGATTGTGAAAAGCTGTAGCCGACTTCAAACAAAGTTAAACAAATGAATAATGATACTTTTCTCATTTTACTAAATTTAAATAAACAAAACTATAAAGTAATTTTAAATTCATGGGATACTCACCGTGTTTGAGCTTACCGTATTTGCACTAAAATATCCCAATGCTCCTCCTGAAATATTACTGGTCGGATTGGCAGGCGCCTGGCTTGAAAACCCGCTTCCGGAGCCCGAAATCTGTTGTAGTTCATTCAGATAATTATAAACCGGTTTGTCAACACAATTCATTTGTACAGTTAAAGTGATTCCCGATTTAATATCAGAACTGTCGTCGTACAAAACCCGACTGATATATCTTCCATCTGATAAGCGATCACTAAAAACGGAATTGCCTCTTCCATTTGGTAATTTTTCTCCGTTTATATATTCTATGAACTGGTAATAATTCTCTACTCCCGGTGGATCCTGGAAGTTTGCCACTGCATAAAGTGCGTCTTTTCTTCCAAGCACAAATGAAAGGGAATCTAAACGAACACGTTCCGGCATTGTCGAGATGGATGTGTAAGTTTTCCCTTCAACAGAAACAAACAATTTATAAGTTTCACCCACTTTTCCCTTTATTGCTTGAGTTAAATAAGTTCCCGGAGTAGTTTCTTTTAAAGTATCTGTTACACCGTTTCCGCCAATGGTTACAAATGCTCCCGATACGGGCGGGAAACTATTGTCTGAAGTAAAATTTACTGTTTTGGAAATAGTTACCGTATAAGGTCCGGGCCTGTTATTTATTTCACCTGTAATTACGGTCTGAATATCCGCATTTTTTAGCTTAACATCAATCACTTTTTTGCAGCCCAAAAAAGTTGAAACAAATAAAAACAGCGACGCTAAATTTTTTATTTTAAAATGGTGCATGTATTTTTAAAATTTAAAATTATACGTAACAGATGGGATCCATCTGAATAACGAATATTGAACCGCCTGGGTTTTTTCCGGATCTGCCGGGTCATTTTGGAACTGGATAAAATACGGATTCTCTCTTCCATAGGCATTATAAACAGAAAACGTCCAGCTTCCTTCATACTTCACTGTTTTTTTTGCCAGCAAAGTGGCGCTGATATCCATCCGGTTATACGATGGCATCCGGTATCCATTTCTTTCTGTATAATAAAAAACGGTATTCCCGTTTACCTGGTATTTCCCTGAGGGCCATGAAACTGCATCGCCTGTATTATATACAAAATCACCTGAGATTGTCCATTTTTTACCCAGATTATAAATGGCAACAATGGCAACATTATGCGTTTGATCTTGTGTGGCCGGATACCAGGAATCATTGTTTACTCTATCAATTCTTCTTTCAGTGCGCGATAGAGTATAACTGAACCAACCGGTTAATTTTCCATATTTTTTCTTTGCATACAGTTCTAATCCATAAGCCCTTCCTATTCCATAAACCAATTGTGACTCTACTGTTTGATTGGCCACCAGCACAGCGCCGTTTTTATAATCAATCTGATTTTGCAAAAGCTTATAATACATTTCTGCCGAAAACTCATATTTATTGTTCACCGTATTGCGGTAATATCCTGTCGAAAACTGGTCAGATATTTCCGGTTTTACATTGTTGCTGCTTGGGATCCAAACATCTGTCGGATTGCTTCCTGTTGTATTAGAAAGCAAATGAAGATTTTGTACATTGCGAGAATAAGAAGCTTTTACCGAGCTTAATTGATCCAATTGATAAGTAGCAGCAAAACGTGGCTGAAGATTGAGATAAGATTTTGCAGTTTTTCCGGATGAATAATGGGTGGTTGCAATGACATTTCCATTATTGTCGTAAGTGTAAAAATCTCCCGGCCCCATGAGGTTAAAAGCAGAAAGCCGTATTCCGGCATTAAATTTTAAGTTATTTGAAGGCCGCCATTCATCGGCCAGATAAAGGGCTCCATCAAAGGCATATTTATCCTGCAGTTTGAGCGGATTATAACTTGAAGTCAGTGAGCTTTTAAATTCACCCGGGGTAAAAGTATGATAGGTTAAATTGAAACCAAGATTGATCTTATTTGTGCTTCCTGCGAAATATTGCAAATCTTCTTTCAGGGTAAAATCTTTTATTTTAGAAAGCACCGAAAGGTTGTTGGTGGTTTGATTAATGATGATATTATAATTGTAATTGCTGTAAATAAAAGAAGCGTTCGAAAACAATTTGCTGCTGAAAATATGATTCCATCGAAGTGTAGCGGTGGTATTGCCCCAACGGATACCAAACTGATTGCTGTAGCCAAGATCGTCTTTTCCAAAATATCCGGATAAATACAATTTGTTTTTTTCGCCAAACTGGTAATTTACTTTAGCATTGATATCATAAAAATAAAGAATGCTTTTGTTTACCTCACTGTCTTTTGACAGTTTCAAAAACAAATCGGCATAAGTACGCCTGGCGCTGATCATAAATGAACCTTTGTCTTTTACAATCGGCCCCTCGACGTTTAAACGTGAAGATATTAAACCGATGCCTCCGCTCACTTTATAATCTTTATTATTTCCATCATTCATTTTTATATCAAGCAATGAAGACAGGCGGCCGCCATATTGAGCGGGCATATCGCCTTTATAAATCGTTACATCTTTTATCGCATCAGAATTAAAAGTTGAAAAAAATCCAAGCAGGTGTGAAGCATTGTAAACAGTAGCTTCGTCCAGCAAAATCAGGTTCTGATCTGCACCGCCGCCCCGCACAAAAAAACCTGATGAGCCATCGCCGGCAGATTTGATCCCCGGTAATAACTGTATCGTTTTTAAAATATCTTTTTCGCCAAATAATACCGGAACGTTTTTTATTTCTTCCATTGATACTTTTTGCATTCCCGGCAAGGTGCGTGTAATATTATCACTTCTTTTGCCCCTAACAATTATCTCTTCCAGTTCCGTGTTTTGCGGTGTAAGCGCAAGAGCAAGCATGTGGTCTTTTGTTAAAAAAATCTTCGAGGTATCATTCATATATCCTGTAAAGCTTGCAACCAGTGTATAATTATTTTCTGGCGCAGTAATAGAATAAAAACCATAGCCGTTACTCAGAACGCCGGCACCAGGATTTTCCAGTAAAATAATATTCGCCCCGATTAAGGTTTCACCGGTTCTTGCATCTGTAACCGTTCCGCTGATGGTATGTTTTTTTTGGGCAAAAGATAAAAACCCTGCCAGTAAGGTAACGGTTAAAAAAAATCCTTTCTTCACGCAAAATATTTGAAACTAACAAGTAAAAATTGGTGTAAAGCTACTTTTATCTTTTAATATTTATAAAACAGAATGGATCAATGGCAAAATAGAATTCCGGGAATTTCTTTGCTTATTGCATAGCAGATAATACCGCGGCTTCCCTGAAAATATTGATAGTTTTTTGCCAATAGTAAGCTTTTCTTGATAAGCGCATCAATTTATAAAAATCATCCTTCATCTCATTGTAAAATGGCAGGAAAATATCAGCAACATCTTTTTGTTTGGAAATGCACTGTAAAAAAATATTGCTGATATGTTCGTTAGACTTGTTTTTTTGTTTTATTAAACGGCAATCCGAAAGATCATAAAGGTTTATGATTTGAAACTTTGATATACCATCGCTTTTATCCAGAAAAATGAGTTTGTGATTCAGTCTGTCAATGCCTATAACCTTTTTATTCAGGCTTTGTTTTTTATCTATTGCCAGGCTGTTTTTAATTACGAAATCATCAAACTCATTCCATAAGTCTTTCTTTTCTTTTTTCCTTCTGGCTTTATTGCTCAGCGATAGTATCAACCCAAAAAGGATCAGTGCTGCTACAATAAAAAGCGCTGTATATTCAATAGAATTCATGATAGTTCCTCCGTTTATTTTTCCGGAAGCAGCTCATTGCTTACTTCCATGATCATAAAATCTTTTTTACCAGCCGGCACCTGCCAGCTTACCGTCTGCCCTTTTCTGAAGCCAATAAGCGCCGTACCGATTGGTGCCAGAACAGAAACTTTCCTTTGTTTAATATCTGCTTTCTGAGGCAATACGATGGTAATGGTCATATCGCGTTTTGTTTTTAAATCTTTTATAACGACTGTAGAATTGAGTCGCACAATATCATCCGGAAAATCTACCGCATCTACTATTTGCGCTTTTTTTATTTCTTCATACAGTTTGCTGAAATTTTCTTTTTCATTTACCTGCATTCCCTGCAGATTTTTTACATAACCGTTTAAAATTTCAAAATCGTTTTTTAAAAGTATAACCGGTGTTGCTGTCGGTGTAATTGTTGCTGTTGGCATAATGTTATTTGTTTTTATAGTTAATGATTATTTTGAAAATCTTTTATTTTCTGGTTTTTTTATTAAAAAAATAAGCTAAATATGATTTAAACTTCTTTGAAGTAAGGAAATTACAAAATTGACGAATCAAAAAAGATGTAATTAACCCCGTAACTCAATAAAACGATACGGGGCAAAAGGTTCCAAGACTTTATATCTTGAAAAGAAAAGAATATCAGAGCGATATTCTGTATTAGAAGCAATACAATCACATTCAGCATCAGAAACTTCTGCGCTGTTAAAAGAAAAATCTTTTATGAATTGTACTTTTTGCATTGACAGATAAAAATACGAAATTAAATGATAATGGCAAAATGAAAGAAGAAGAAAACTTCTATGAAAATGTTACTATTTGTTAATTCGGTCAGATGAATCAAAATAGGATAGAAAGTAAGTAGTGGAAAAGTTTTTGTAGGACTTTGTTTTTAGGTACCTAAAAGGGAGACGCTGAAAAAGTTTCCTCTACATTCATTATGCATTGAAAGATTAAAGTTGCTTTTTGAGCAACTCAGGTTCTTCAGTTAATGAAACATTTTCTACTTGTTCAGCTGAACCACTCATTGAAAGCAATTTAAATTATGGAAATTTTAAAAGGGATTCATGCAAAAGAGGGGCTATTCTCAATCCAGAATAGCCCCTTCTATTTTAATTTAATAAATTAACTCCAACGTTTAATTTACCTTGAACCCACATATACAAATTTCTCTGTAATTTTTACTCTAATATTCCCTCCCTGTAACATGAAATAGCTAACATTCATTTCTTTGGGTTTTCCATTACTATCAAATGTCATTTTATTTACACCGGCTGGATCAATTGCTGCATCTCTAGTACTTGCATTCTGACTTGCAGTACCATAGTAATTAGAGACACTTACAACATTTCCTGCATCATCGAAATTAAAGATAGGGGCAAAATTACCAAAATAGGTACCAGATGCTCCGTTCATAAACCTGTACCCATACATACCTCCATTCAAACCTTTGTCATAATAACCATCACTTTTAGCACCTAAGGTCGTTAATCCAATTTCCTTAGGATACGCATCGGTAAAAGTAGCATTGGTAAGATCTTTAAATGTCCCTGTCACTTTATAAAGACCATCCCATTTATTTTTAGCACCTACAGCTACGACGATCAACCCAAAGTTTCCACTTATGGGAGCAGTTGTGCCTGATACACTAACTATCTTTAATCCTAATGCATATGATTTCGTTAAATCGAATTTATTAGGGGAAATAGTAATCGTCAAAGTACCGATTTTTTGGCCTTTTGGTATCACTATATCCATTGAAGAAGTCGAATATAAACTATCAGGCAAAGGAATCCGGGTTGCTTTTTGTTCCACATTTGATGCTTTTACGCCATTGGAATCTGTAGTAACTTTTACATGAATATCATTAGGCGCAACCTCTCCACCGGAGTAGCTAACCTGAATGGTTAATTTTGCCGAAGGAACAACGTCGTAGCTGAACACGTATAATGGAGTTGGATTCCCGGTACTTGAAGAGATAACTGCTGGATTTAAAAACTCCACTACATGTTTTACGGCTCCGGGAGAATCGGGACCGATGATGGTATGGTCTTTCAAACAGGATGAAAAGGCTGCAAGAAAAAAAAAGCAGATTACGATATTTAAGATTCTTTTCATATTTATATTATTTTTTTAATATTTAATTGTAGATTAAAATACAATTTTTTATTTTGCCCAAAATATTTTGGAAGTAAATGCATTTATCCCAGTAGGAATACTCTTTTCATTGTACGAATATTCGTTGGCTGGGTATAATAATCTTGTCGGTAATTTATCAGGAGCAGTGGATTCAGATGTTATTGAAACAAATGTGCCCGTTTTATTTGAGGTATTGTTAGCGCCTGAAATCATAGGATATCCTGTCCTTAAATATTCAAACCAGGATTGATGGCCCATGATCATATTATTAGCGATATATTCCTGGGTAACTATTGCTTCCAGGATTTCAGTATTGGTAGTGGCAACGTCAATATTGACTAAATAATTATCAATATTTGCTGCTACATAAGCATCAAAATCAGCCTGAGGATTATTTCCGGTATGAATAGCTCCTGTGTTATCCTTTTCCAAATAATTGAAAGAAGCCACTACTCCTGCTTTAAAATTCGCTTTAGCATCATTAACCGATCCCAGAATACCCTTTAAATTTGCCTGTGCCTGTAAAAAATAACTTTCTGAAGCAAGCATAATTGGTTGTCCCATATCAGGACCTTTCAAGATTCCGATGTTATCGTATGTTTTAGCATCCGTCCCCGCAAACCATGCGCTAGGGGTTGGTCCTTTTTTAGCATCATCTCCCTGGTAACCCAATTGATTGGTAGGCACTTCAAGTCCTTTATTAAATACGAGATTAGCCCGCTTGGTGTCGGCAATTTTAGTTTTATTATAAAACGCTAAAATATAAGGAGTAGGAATTCTCTGACTTGCAGCTGTAGGTGGGGTACCAGCCGCGTCGTAAGCCCATGTTGTCCAGGTTGGATTTTGTTTACCATCTATTTTTGTATATCCTGGATTCACTATAGCATCAGTGGTAAGAAAACCAAGACTATTAAATGTTGTATTCGAGAACTGTACTTTCCCATTAGCCCTCAGAATCAATCTAAGCTTAATGGTATTCGCAAATCTAATCCACTGGTTAATATCTCCTTTGAACAATGGATCTGAAGATTTAAAAGCAGAAGAAGTGCTATTTGCAGATAATATAGCCATTGAAACGTCTAAAGAATCAGCCAGTGCTTTGTAAATATCTTCCGCTTTATCATATTTAGGCTGCAAAACTCCTTTGCCTTTTAAAGCATCAGTGTAAGGAATATCATTATAAACATCCACTAATGATTGGAAATTAAAGGCCTTCAGAATTTGAGCGGCTGCAATAAAAGTATTATGCGTTGAATCTTTTCTGGACAAATTAATAACTTCCTGCAAATCTTCATTGGCTTTAAAACCATTATAAAAAAGGCTGGCAAAATCTCCGGTGGTATAATTATAGGAGACAAAAGATCCCCATCCACTCACACCACCAGCATTAGCTTCATATCCCATTAACCTGGCTCCGTAATCATTCAGGCCGACCATTAATGAAGCAGTACGCACTATCGATTGTGGCAACATCAATTCGGGAGTAGCAGAAATAGGATCATTTGGATTCTTATTAACATCAAGAAACTTTTTGCAGGATGTAGCCGAAAGCATCGTCAAAAGACCTATAAATAAATATAATTGTATTTTTTTCATATTGAATAATTATTTAAAATTTAAGAGTAATGGTTCCACCAATATAACGGGAAGGAGGAGTTTGGCCAAGATCTGTAAGGCCAATGGCATTAGAACTTGAGCCGGTGGCACTATATTCTGGGTCCGTATAGACGTTGGTTTTTGGTAAGAGAATTAATAAATTACGACCTTGGGCACTGATAGTCGCCCCTTTCAATCCAATTTTTCCATTTTTAAACCATGTAGCTGGCAAGTCATAAGTTAAAGAAATCTCCCTCAATTTCCAGAAATCAGCTGAGGTTACATAGTTTTCGTCAATACCTGTTCTGAAAGTGGCCTGAGGCCAATAAGCAGATCCGCCTTCTCTGATGGTGATGCTCTTATTTTCAATATACTTCCCTTTCTCATTTGCATCTTCATATACGGAATTTGGAATAACAAAACGATCCCGGTCATAGGCAACAGTATTAATACCTGCACCACTAAAGTCAAACGTAGTTCCTAACCGGTTGTATATAACTGCTCCTCCTCTGTAAGCTGCGGTTGCAGCCAAAGTAAGTCTCTTATAAGTAACTTCCAGATTTAGTCCCAATTCATCTTTAGCCCCTGCACGACCAAGAATTGATAAGCCAGGTGTGGCAGATGGATAACCTGTAATAGGATTAACTATAATTCTGCCTAAAGAATCGCGCTTATGAGTAGTTCCCATTAATACTGGAAATTGCTGTCCTGCTATAGCATAAGAACCAGTAGTACCACCATAAGTTGCTAATGCCAGTTTATCAATATCTGCACTTATAGCTACAACTTTATTGTCATAATAAGCATAATTAGCGCCAATAGATATAAACCAGTTATCCGTACGGATAGGAGTTACAGTCAATGATGCCTCAATACCTTTACTGCTTGTTTCACCTACATTTAATAAATAAGAAGTAAATCCTGTTGCTGAAGAAACACCGGTTGACAATGTCTGATTTTTAGTAGTTGTGCTGTAATAAGTAAATGCAGCTCTGATGCGGTTTTTATAAGCACTTACGTCAAAGCCTCCTTCGTAGCCTTGTGTAATTTCAGGTTTTAATCCCGGAGAAACTATTTGAGAGCCAATTGAGTAACCGCCTTGTCCGGAATATGGATATCCCGAAGACTGGCCATACGTAGGATCTAAACTATAAGGGGCAATATTTACCTGCCCTACTTTAGACCACCCACCTCTGACTTTGAAATAATCCAGATTACGAATGTTTCCCAATACAGCGAATGCATCCGTTGGCACAAATGAAATCTGCGCGCTTGGATAAAAGAACGACCTGTTTTCCGGAGCTAATGTAGAGACCCAGTCATTTCTACCGGTAATAGTTGCAAATAAATAATTCTTATAAGCTACATCAAACTTTCCCCATAAACTTACTGAACGTTGTAAAAATTTACTGTTGGATGCCGTTGGTGGATTCAAACTATTACCTAAATTGAATAAACCCGGTACCACCAATCCATTAATAGCAGCAGCTGAACTTGCAGATGTGAGTCCAACCCCATTATTAGACTTACCAGGGCCTTGTGATAAATTACCAGCACCTGTAAGGTCAAATTTGAAATCATTTACCCTTTTCTGTGCATGAGCCAAAAGACTAGTTACAATATTTGTAGTATAAGAAGAACCGGTTGCATAAGTACCTAAAACATCTTTAACTTTATAAGTTCCTTTCTGTTCGGGTATAGACTTCGTATAATCGCTATAAATAAATCTATCCTGTGTACCATCTGTGCTTGTATTTCTTGTATTAAATCCCATTCGGTAAGTAATATCAAACCATTTTACTGGTTTGTAGGTAAAATCCAAGCTTCCTACGAAGTAATCATTTCTTGTTAAAGACCTGTTATTATCTGCAAGAAAATAAGGATTTTCATAATAAGCATTATAAAAACCGTTTGGATTGGCAAAAGGATCATTTTTCCAACCACTTAATTGAGTCATTGGAATCTGTCCAGGAGTATTCAATACATTATTGAAAATAGAGCTGGTTGCACTTGTTTGGTCATATCTGTTCTGCGCATAATAGGTTGAATAATTCATTTCTAATTTGGAAGCCAGCTTTTGAGTACCGTTCAATCTAACAGTAGCTCTGTTGTATTTATCACCAGGAACAGTACCTGTCGCCTTAAGAAACTGCGCTGAGGCAAAAATGCTTCCATTTTGGTAAGTATTAGCAATACTTATATCTGTTTGGTTGGTAAGACCATCAGCCCAAAATTGATTTTTGCCATATTTGTCGTTCCACTGATACGGCACTTTTAAAACTGACCCGTCTTCAATTGGTAATCCAATTTGTCTGATAGAACCATCGAAACGTGGCCCGTATTGCTGATTCTCATAGGGAGTGTAACTTATGATATCTGTGTTAGTTCCGGAACCAAATGATTTTTGCATTTTTGGCATATTCGCTACTTGTTCTACGGAAGTTGTATTGGAAATATTAATATTCAACTTACCATCACTTGAACCTTTTTTGGTTGTAATGATCAATGCACCGTTAGAACCATCAGATCCATAAAGTGCTGCTGCATTTCCACCATTTAATACAGTGATGTTGTCAATATCTGCCGGATTTAAATTACCAAGAATAGAACTTGGTACAATAACATTATCCAGAACCACCAATGCATTATTATCTCCCTTTAACGAACGCATACCTCTCAATATCAATCTATAAGAAGGATTGACACCACTACTGACCGCTGATACCTGCAAACCGGCTACTTTACCCGAAAGTGCGGATGCTATGTTGGTTGGATGCGAATTTGTCAACTGATCTGCTGTCAAATGTGTTTGTGCTACACCTTGTGATTTGATAGAAGTTTTCAAACCTTGTGCTGTTACGATTACTGCATCTAATGAGGCAGTATTCGTTTCTAATTGAAGGGCAACTCTTCCATTTGAAGGAATAGAAATTCTTTGTGTCACAAATCCAATATTTGAAACCGTAATTGCGCTACTTGCCTGTGGGACGTTCATAGAAAAGTAGCCTTCATTATTGGTAGTGGCACCAATATTTGTTCCTACCACTTGAATGGTAGCCCCAATAATCGGAATTCCTGATTTATCAGAAACTGTTCCGGAAACAGTTTTTCCTTGTGAAAATGCCGAAACTCCAAATAGCATCAGCACTGCAAAGAGTGTTAGAAATCTTCTCATGTGTTTTTTTGTTTTTTAATTAATAAAATTTCGAGTTTGATAAA
>Ga0157370_10003404_pt1 | contig 18687 bp, 17 predicted proteins | sample C35metaG_FD_113463 | JGI IMG/M metagenome (GOLD analysis project Ga0157370, IMG submission 113463) | Corn rhizosphere microbial communities from Kellogg Biological Station, Michigan, USA - C3-5 metaG | ecosystem: Host-associated > Plants > Roots > Rhizosphere > Soil | place: USA: Michigan...
GAGGACCTGCGCGCGGCCTCGCTCTCCTGCCGCCGGCTCTTCGACGAGCGCTTCCTCAACACCCTCGTCGCGCGCCTGGAGGCCGCCAACCAGCAGCTCGCGGTGATGTCCTAGGGGCCGGCCCCTGGTTCTCGCCTTTGCGAAAGGTGCGAAAAGGTGCGAAAAGGGGTCAGATCCCTTTTCGCGCCGGGAAAAGGGATCTGACCCCTTTTCCACTCTGTCAGGAGTTGTAGAGGTAGAACGCGAGGAAGGTGGCGACCATCGCGAAGGCGAGCACGAGCTTCGCGACGGCGGCGAGGAGCAGGCCCAGCGAGGTCGCGAGGCCCACCTTGCCGGCGCGCACCAGCCCGCCGCGCGCGAGGAGCTCGCCCAGCACCGCGCCGGCAAACGGTCCGAGGATGAGGCCGGGTATCCCGAAGAAGATGCCAACCACGGCGCCGATCGCGGCGCCCGCGAGCGCCTGCCGGCTCGCGCCGACGCGCTTCGCGCCGAGCACCGACCCGGCGAGATCCACCAGCAGCGTGAGGAGCCCCAGGGCGGCGACGATCGAGAGCCCGCCGAAACCCACGCGCGCGAAGTCGTCGGCCCAGGCGGCGACGAAGAGGCCGGCGAAGACGAAAAGCGCTCCGGGGATCGCCGGAAGCACGGTGCCGGCGGTGCCGGCGACCACGAGCACGATCGCGAGCCCATCGAGGAGAAGGCGCAGGGTCACGGTATCATTGTAGGGTGAGCGCCGTACGCGAAGCCCCCGTCGATCGTCGGTCCCGCCAGTCGGAAGTGGTGGAGCGCCTCGCGCGCTTGCTCCCCGCGGAATCGGTGCTCGTGGACCGCGAGGAGCTCAAGCCCTACGAATGCGACGGGCTCTCGGCCTATCGCGAGACGCCGCTCATCGCCGTCATTCCGGCCGATGAGGCCGGGGTCGCCGCGGTGCTCGCGGTCGCACGCGACGCACGGATGCCGGTGGTCGCGCGGGGATCGGGAACCGGCCTTTCCGGCGGCGCGCTGCCGCTCGCCGACGGCATCCTGCTCTCGCTCGCGAAATTCAACCGCATCGTCGAGGTCGATCCGCTCGGGCGCAAGGCGCGCGTGCAGCCCGGCGTGACCAACCTGCGCATCTCGCAGCACGTGGCGCCCCTCGGGCTCTACTACGCGCCCGATCCGTCGAGCCAGATCGCATGCTCGATCGGCGGCAACGTCGCGGAGAACTCGGGCGGCGTGCATTGCCTCAAGTACGGGCTCACGGTGCACAACGTGATGCGGGTGCGCGCGCTCACGATCGAGGGCGACGCGATCGACGTCGGGAGCGAAGCGCTCGACGCGCCGGGCTACGACCTCCTCGCGCTCCTCACCGGCTCGGAGGGCCTGCTCGCGGTCACGCTCGAGGTCACGGTGAGGCTCCTCGCGAAGCCCGAGGCCGCGCAGGTGGTCATGGCCTCGTTTACCGACGTGGAGCACGCGGGCGAGGCGGTCGCGAACGTGATCGGGGCGGGCATCGTCCCCTCCGGCCTCGAGATGATGGACCGGCTCGCGACGCGCGCGGTGGAGGATTTCGTGCACGCGGGCTACGACCTGCAGGCCGAGGCGATCCTGCTCGCGGAGTCCGACGGCACGCGCGAGGAAGTGGAGCACCAGATCGCGAAAGTGATCGACGTCATGCGCTCGAGCGGCGCGACCGACATCCGCTGCTCGGCGAACGAAGCCGAGCGCCTGCGCTTCTGGTCGGGACGCAAGGCCGCGTTCCCCGCCGTGGGCCGCATCTCGCCCGACTATTACTGCATCGACGGCTCGATCCCGCGCGGCGCGCTCGCGGCGGTGTTGAAGCGCATCGAGGAGCTCTCCGCGCAGTACGGCCTGCGTTGCGCGAACGTGTTCCACGCGGGCGACGGCAACCTCCATCCGCTCATCCTCTACGACGCCAACGTGCCGGGCGAGCTCGAGAAGACCGAGCGCTTCGCTTCCGACATCCTCGAGCTCTGCATCGCGGTCGGCGGCACGATCACCGGAGAGCACGGCGTGGGCGTCGAGAAGATCAACCAGATGTGCCTGCAGTTCGGCCGCGCGGAGATCGAGCAGTTCCACGCGGTGAAGGCGGCGTTCGATCCGGACGGCTTGCTCAATCCCGGCAAGGGCGTGCCGCTCCTCGCGCGTTGCGCCGAGTACGGGGCGATGCGGGTGAAGGGCGGCGTGCTGCCGCACCCGGACCTGCCGCGCTTCTGATGAACGCCGCGCCGACGCAAGCGCTCGAGGGCGGGGTCGCGGAGCAGCTCGCGGTGCGCTCGCGCGTGCTCGAACGGCTGCGCGCCGTGCGCCCGCCGCTCGCGATCGTCGCCGACGACGAGGGCCTCAAGCCCTTCGAGACCGATGCCTTCATCTCTCATCGGGAGACGCCGATGCTCGCGGCGCTGCCCGAGAGCGAGGCCCAGGTGCGCGACGTGGTGCGCGCCTGCCGCGATCTCGGCGTGCCGGTCGTCTCCCGCGGAGCCGGAACCGGCATCTCCGGCGGCGCGATCCCGCGCCGCGACGGCGTGCTCCTCGTCCTCACGAAGATGAGCCGCATCGACGCGGTCGACCGCCTCGCGCGCATGGCGTGGGTGGAGCCCGGAGTGCGCAACATCCGCGTGTCGGAAGCGGCGGCGCCGCACGGTCTTTTCTATGCGCCGGATCCGTCGAGCCAGTCGGTGTGCTCCATCGGCGGCAACGTCGCGGAGAATTCGGGCGGCGTGCACTGCCTCAAGTACGGCCTTACCACCCACAACCTGCTCGCGGTGCGCGCGGTCGACGCGGACGGCGACGCGTTCGAGGCGGGAAGCCTCGCCCTCGACGCGGCGGGCTACGACCTCCTCGCGCTCCTCACGGGCAGCGAGGGCAACCTCGGCGTCATCACGCGCATCGCGGTGCGCCTCGTGCCGCTGCCGGAATCGACGCAGACGCTGCTCGCCGCGTTCCCGTCGGTGCGCCAGGCGGCCGAAGCGGTGAGCGAGATCATCGGCGCGGGCATCGTCCCCGCGGGCCTCGAGATGATGGACCGCGTCGTGATCGAGGCGTGCGAGCGCTTCATGGCGATGAACTTTCCGTCGGCGGCGGAAGCGCTGCTCCTCGCCGAGGTCGACGGCTGCACCGAGGAGGCGCTCGAGGCGATGCACGGCGTGCGGGCGATCCTCGAGCGGTGCGGCGCCACAGAGGTGCGCGTCGCCGAGGACGCCGTGGAACGCGAGCGGCTGTGGAAGGCACGCAAGGGCGCGTTCATCGCGCTCGCCCACCTGCTTCCCGACTTCTACACCATCGACGGCACCATTCCGCGCCGGTGCCTGCCCGACATGCTCGATCGCGTCTACGAGCTCGCGAAGGAATACGGCCTCCTGGTGGGAAACGTGTTCCATGCGGGCGACGGCAACATCCATCCGTGCATCTTCTTCGACGCCAACAAGCCGGGCGACCTCGAGCGTGGCGAGGAGATGGGCGGGCGCATCCTCGAGGCTTGCATCGAGGTGGGCGGCACGATCACCGGCGAGCATGGCGTGGGCCTGGAAAAGCTCGCCCAGATGTGCGTGCAGTTCACGCCCGGGGAGCTCGCCGCGTTCCATGCCGTGAAGGCTGCGTTCGATCCGCACGGGATCCTCAATCCCGGCAAGGCGGTGCCCACGCTCAGGCGCTGCGCCGAGCTGGGCGGCATGCGTGTCGAGGGCGGCCGCATCCCGCGCGCCGACATCCCGCGCTTCTGACCATGGCCGACGCCTTCATCGCCGAGCTTTGCGAGCGCATCCGCGACTGCGCGGCGCAGCGCAAGCCCGTGCGCATTCGCGGCGGCGGCAGCAAGGATTTCTACGGCGGGGCGCCGCGCGGCGACGACACGATCGAGATGCACGCGTGCTCGGGCATCGTCGCGTACGAGCCGAAGGAGCTCGTCCTCACGGTGCGCGCCGGAACTCCACTCGATGAGGTCGAGCGTGCGCTCGCCGCCGAGCGACAGATGCTGCCCTTCGAGCCGCCGCACTTCGCGACCCCTTCCCCGAGCGCTCCCGGCGGCGGGCGCGCGACGATCGGCGGCGCGGTCGCGAGCGGGCTCTCGGGTCCGCGCCGGCCCTATGCGGGAGCGGTGCGCGATTTCGTCCTCGGTGCCCGCATCGTGAACGGCAAGGGCGAGCCGCTCGCGTTCGGCGGGCGCGTCATCAAGAACGTCGCCGGCTACGACGTGTCGCGGCTCATGGCGGGCGCGCTCGGCACGCTCGGCGTGATCACCGAAGTGTCGTTCAAGGTGCTGCCTCGACCCGCCGCGGAAACCACGCTTGCGTTCGCGCTCGGCGAGGCCGCGGCGACCGAGCAGGCGAATCGCTGGGCGGGGCAGCCGCTGCCGCTCTCGGCCGCCGCTTGGCAGGACGGGACGCTGCGCGTGCGCATCTCCGGCGCGCCCGCGGCGGTGGCGGCGGCCAGGACGAAGATGGGCGGCGAGGAAGACGCGCGCGGCGCGGACTACTGGATGCGGCTGCGCGAGCAGCGCCTCGATTTCTTCTCCGGGCCCGCGCCTCTCTGGCGCGTCTCGGTGCCGCAGACGACCCCGCCGATGCTGTCCGGGCATGCGCAGCTCGTGGAATGGGGCGGCGGCGTGCGCTGGATCCGCGGCGACCTCGATCCGATTTCGATCCGCACCGCGGCCGAGCGTGCCGGAGGCCATGCGACGCTCTTCCGCGGCGGCAACAAATCGATCGGCGTCTTCCATCCGCTCGCGCCCGCGATCCTCAAGATCCACCGCCGGCTGAAGGCCGCCTTCGATCCCGCGGGCATCCTCAATCCCGGACGCATGTACGACTTCTAGATTCGATGCAAACCCGACTCGCCGAATGGATCCGCGCGACGCCCGAGGGCGAAGAAGCGGATTCGATCCTGCGCCGCTGCGTGCACTGCGGCTTCTGCCTCGCCACGTGCCCCACGTACAACCTGCTGGGCGACGAGCTCGACAGCCCGCGCGGGCGCATCTATCTCATGAAGCAGATGCTCGAGGGCGCGCCGGTCACGCAGCGCACGCAGCTGCACCTCGACCGCTGCCTCACCTGCCGCGCTTGCGAGACGACGTGCCCGTCCGGCGTCGAGTACGGCAAGCTCGTCGACATCGGGCGCGCGATCGTCGAGAAGAAGGTGGCGCGCTCGCCGTGGGATCGGCTGCGCCGCGCGTTCCTCGCGCGCACGCTGCCTTCACGCGCGCTCTTCGGCGCCGCGGTGGCGCTCGGACGCGCCGTGAGGCCGCTGCTTCCCGCGCCGCTCGCGCGGCGCATTCCCGCGCGCCGGGAGGCGGGCGCGTGGCCGGCGGCACGCCACGATCGCCGGATGATCGCGCTGGCGGGCTGCGTGCAGCCTTCGCTCGCGCCGTCGATCAACGCGGCGGCCGCGCGCGTGCTCGATCGGCTCGGCATCTCGCTCGTCGAGATCGCCGAGGCGGGCTGCTGCGGCGCCGTGACCTTCCACCTGAACTACCAGGACGACGCGCTCGGCTACGTGAAGGCGAACATCGATGCGTGGTGGCCGCACGTGGAGGCGGGCGCCGAGGCGATCGTCGTCACCGCGAGCGGCTGCGGCACGATGGTGAAGGACTACGGGCACCTGCTGCGCGGCGATCCGGCGTACGCCGAGCGCGCGGCGCGGATCTCGGCGCTCGCACGCGACGTCTCCGAGGTCGTGGCCGCCGAGCGCGAGCGCATCGCGTCGCTGCCGCGCGCGGCCGGCGGGCCCGAGGCGGTCGCATTCCAGTCGCCGTGCAGCCTGCAGCACGGGCTGCGCATCCAGGGCGTGGTGGAGGCGATCCTGCGCGACGCGGGCTTTCGCCTCACGCCGGTGCCGGACGCGCACTTGTGCTGCGGATCGGCGGGAACCTACTCGCTGCTGCAGCCGCAGATCTCGCGGCGGCTCCTCGCGGACAAGGTGCGCGCGCTCGAGTCGGGCGCGCCGCAGGTGATCGCGACGGCGAACATCGGCTGCCTCACGCAGGTGGAGTCGGGAACGCGCCTACCGGTGGTGCACTGGATCGAGCTGCTGGATGTGAAACTTCAAGATCCCGGAACGGGATCTTGAAGTCAGCGGCTATACAGCACGAATAGCTCGTTGCGGTCGCCGGGACGCGAGCCGCGCCAGTGCTCGGTCCATCCCGGCGGCACCTTCGGCGCGCGCAGCGGCGTCGCCTGCACCAGCAGGGCGCGGCAGCGGGACGCGGCCGGGAATTCGACCGGGATGGTGTCGAGGTTCACGAAGTAATCGAGCAGGGCGCGCTGCGCGTCGCCCACGTTCTCGCGCGCGACGCAACCGAAATCCGGCGGCAGGTTCTCCACCAGGCGCGAGGCGACGGCGCGGTAGCTGCGCGCCTGGTCGACGAGCGGGACGCCGAGCGTCATCACGAGCATCCACACCATCGTGATGCCGGAGGTCCAGTTCACGAGCGCGCGCCGCGTCGAGCGCAACGACCGCGCGACCACCACCGCCCACATCAGCGTGAGCAGCGCCGCGAAGGCGACGGAGAGGAAGTTGAACGCGTAGTGGAAGTTCGGCACCTCCCGGCGGATCAGGGCGGCGGCGAACTCGGGCTTGCCGGTGAGGGCGGCGAACCATGCGAGCCACAGCAGCGCGGCGAACAGGAAGAAGGTCGTCATGCCGAACCAGTCGAACGCCGCCGCGGCGCCGCGCGGCAGGCTGTCGAGCTCCGCGATGCCGAGAATCGCCAGCGGCAGCAGGAGCGGCAGCGCGTCGATGTCGCGCGGTGCGCCGAATACCGAGGTCGCGATGAGGAACGCGAGGAAGGCGATGAGCGGCAGGAGCACCGCCTTGCGCGCGAGGATCGTGCGGCGCGTGCGCCAGATCGTCCACCCGGCGAGCGGAAGCGCGGGCCACGCGTACCACGGGAGGATGCGCACGAAGTAGAGCAGCTCGAGCGGCCCCTCGTCGGCCGAGGGATCGGTCCAGTGCGTTTGCGTCGCCTGCGCGAGCCACGACTGCAGCATGGCGGGCGAAGAGCGATGGAGCAGCAGGAGCCAGCCGGCGATGAGCGGCGCGGCGCAGGCGATCGCGGCGAGCACCGTGAGCGCATAGCGGCGATTGCGCCAGAAGGGCGCCAGCAGCGGCAGCAGGCCCAGGGTCATCACCAGCATGGGCAGCGGAAGGAAGCCGTTGCCGAGGAACGCGATGCCCATGCCGCAGCCGGCGAGCGCGCCCCCGGCGACGGGCCGCCGCGGCGCGAGCGCGAAGCCGTAGAGCGCCACGGCGACGCCGGAAAGGCCCGCGAGCGCGGTGATCATCTCGTGCGAGCGCGCGAGGAGCCCGACGCTGCCGATGAAGAGCATCACGCCGCCGCGGCCCGCGCGCTCGCCCATCAGCTCGTGGCAGGTGAGCGAGAGGAAGGCGAGCGTCGTCGCCATGAAGACCCCCGAGGCGAGGCGCGCCGCGTCGTGCAGCGGCATCGCCCAGCCGAAGAGCTTCACGAGGATCGCCGCCACCCAGAGGTAGAGGGGCGGCTGGCCGATCCACGGCTCGCCGACGATGCGGAAGTTCACCCAATCGCCGGTGCGAAGCATCTCCATCACCGCGCCGAATGCCGTCGCCTCGTCGACCTTCCACGGATCGTGACCGACGAGGCCGGGCAGGAGCCAGGTCGCGCAGATGACGAGGAAGAGGATCGACTTCAGGCGCGTGGGCGTGCCGTCGTAGGCGATCCTGCCCCAACCCGGCTCGCCGAGGGCGTCGGTCTCGTTCGCGTAGTCCGCGGCGGCAGCGGGATTGGCGGCGTGGCCGGACTTCATCATGGTGCCGACATTCTAGGGGACGAGCACAACAAAAAAGGCAGCCCTCGGGCTGCCTTTTCGCGTTCGCAAGGCGCGGCCTATTCGGCGGCCTTGGCGGAGTTGCCCTTGCGCGCGTAGCGCTTCTTGAACTTGTCGACGCGCCCGGCGGTATCCACGATCTTCTGCTTGCCCGTGTAGAACGGATGCGATTCGGCCGAGATCTCGATCTTGTAGACGGGATACTCCTTGCCGTCCTTCCACTTGATGGTCTCGTTGGTCGCGACCGTGGAGCGGGTGACGAATCCGAAGTCACAGCTGGTGTCGAGGAAAACGACCTCGCGGTAATTGGGGTGGATGCCTTCTTTCATGATTTTCGCCTTGTTGGGGGCGCCGACGGTGGGAGGAATTTGGCCGGTTCGGTCCCGGGAATCGCTGATTATGCGCGAAAACATGAATCAAAGCAAGGGCTTGTTACAAACCCTTGCGGTTCCCCAGGCCCTTGAGCGGACTGGCTTTTTTGGCGCGAATCCTGCCGGATGGTTCCCCTGGCGGGTGATCCGGGTGACGTTTTTCGTCGGTCGCGGCCCGCTCCTCCGGAAATTCCGTCCGCTCCAACACCGTTCCCGCCATTACCCCTTTTTCATGCTGTTGAAGAATTCGTCGTTGTTCTTGGTCGCCCGCAACTTGTCGAGCAGGAATTCGGTCGCCTCGAGCTCGTCCATGCCGAACAGGAGCTTCCTCAGGATCCACACCTTGGGAAGGATGTCGGGCGGGATCAGCAGCTCTTCGCGGCGCGTGCCCGAGCGGTTCACGTTGAGCGACGGATAGATGCGCTTCTCGGCCATGCGGCGATCCAGGTGGATCTCCATGTTGCCGGTGCCCTTGAATTCCTCGTAGATCACGTCGTCCATGCGCGAGCCCGTGTCGATGAGGGCGGTCGCGATGATGGTGAGCGATCCGCCTTCCTCGACGTTCCTCGCCGCGCCGAAGAAGCGCTTCGGGCGCTGCAGGGCGTTGGAGTCGACGCCGCCGGTGAGCACCTTGCCCGACGCGGGCACCACCGTGTTGTAGGCGCGTGCGAGGCGCGTGATCGAGTCGAGCAGGATCACCACGTCCTTCTTGTGCTCCACCAGCCGCTTCGCCTTCTCGATCACCATCTCGGCGACCTGGACGTGGCGCGTCGCGGGCTCGTCGAACGTGGAGGCGACCACCTCGCCGCGCACCGTGCGGCTCATCTCGGTCACTTCCTCGGGGCGCTCGTCGATGAGCAGCACGATGAGGACCGCCTCGGGATGGTTGGCGGTGATCGCGTGCGCCATGTGCTGCATGAGCACCGTCTTGCCGGCCTTGGGCGGCGAGACGATGAGGCCGCGCTGTCCCTTGCCGATGGGGGCGATGATGTCGAGCACGCGGCCGGTGAGGTTCTCCTCCGCCTTGATGTCGCGCTCGAGGCGCATCGCCTCGTCCGGATGCAGCGGCGTGAGGTTCTCGAAGAGGATCTTGGTCTTCGCGTTCTCGGGCGGCTCGCCGTTGACGGTGTCCACCTTCACGAGGGCGAAGTAGCGCTCGCCGTCCTTCGGCGTGCGGATCTCGCCGACGATGGAGTCGCCGGTGTGGAGGTTGAAGCGCCGGATCTGCGAGGGCGAGACGTAGATGTCGTCGGGACCGGCGAGGTACGAGGTGTCGGGCGAGCGCAGGAAGCCGAAGCCGTCCTGCAGCACCTCGAGGGTGCCGTCGCCGAAGATCGCTTCGCCTTTCTTCGCCTGGTGCTTGAGGAGCGCGAAGACGAGCTCCTGCTTGCGGAGCCGGTTCGCGCCTTCGAGCTCGTTGGCGATCGCCATGTCCACGAGCTCGGAGACGTGCTTGAGCTTGAGGTCGGATAGGTGCATGCCGCGGGCCTGCCTGGTGTGATGTTCGGGAACGGGCCCGGGAGACGTCACGGGCCGCGAGGAAACTCAACTCAAAGGGAGTTCGGGTCAGCCTGGCTGCGGGGGGATGCTGCGGGAGTTTTTTCTTGGAAGACTGCTCGAACGAGCAGCCAGGACGCGATCAGGGTAGCGGTTTCAGATATTGCTGTCAATGAAGGCGGCGAGCTGGGATTTGGACACGGCGCCGACCTTGGTGGCCTCGAGGTTCCCGTTCTTGAACAGCATCAAGGTGGGAATCCCGCGGATGCCGTACCTTGGCGGCGTGGACTGGTTCTCGTCGATGTTGAGCTTGGCCACCTTGAGGCGCCCCGCGTACTCGGAGGCGATCTGGTCGAGGGCGGGGGCGATCATCTTGCAGGGCCCGCACCACTCCGCCCAGTAGTCCACCAGAACCGGGGTCTGCGATTGCAGCACTTCCTGCTCGAACGTGTCGTCCGTGACGTGGATGATCCTGTCGCTCACTCTGCCTCCTCGAAGGTCGGCGCACGGCGGCATTCTACCGGCGGCGGCGAGATCATCGTAGACCAAAGCCCCGCGCGCTGGCAAAGCCGCAGCGCGCGGAGCCCGCGCGCCCTCTGCTAAAATATCGGTCTTTTCCCCCGATTCCCCTCGCGTTTCGAAAGGCTCCTTTCATGGCGTACGTGGTGACCGAGGCCTGCGTGAAGTGCAAGTACACGGATTGCGTCGACGTGTGTCCGGTCGACTGCTTCCGCGAGGGCCCCAACATGCTGGTCATCGACCCGGACGAATGCATCGACTGCACCCTGTGCGTTCCCGAGTGCCCGGTCGAGGCGATCTTCGCCGAAGACGACGTGCCCGGCGACCAGAAGGATTTCATCCCGCTCAACGCCGAGCTCGCGAAGGTATGGAAGCCGATCGTCGAGCGCAAGGACGCGCCCGCCGACGCGGACGAGTGGGCGAAGGTGAAGGACAAGAAGAAACTGATCGAAAAGTAGGCGGCAGCACGAGAGGGCGGACAGCGGGAACCGTGTTGGAGCGGACAACGAGTTGCCGCTCAACACGATCGAGCGCAAGTTCTCCTAGTCATAGAGCCCCGCCTTCGCCTTTCCGCGGAAGATCCGGTACGAGAGGATCGTGTAGCCCGCGATGAACGGCAGCACGATCGCCGCGCCCAGAAGCAGCGCCTTGAGCGCCGAGGGATGCGCCGCCGCGTCCCAGATCGTGAGCTTGTCGATCACGACGTAGGGATAGAGACTGTAGGCGAGGCCGAGGAAGGCGAGCACGAAGATCGCCGCCGAGGCCATGAAGGGACTCGCATCGTGTCCCGCCTCGCCGCTGCGCAGCCGCCCGGTCGATCGCCAGAGCCAGAACCCGGCGGCCACGGTCGCGGCGGGAAGGATCATCACCCAGAGCGTCTGCGGAAAATCGAACCAGCGCTCGCGCACGGTGGCGCTCTGCAGCGGCGTGGCGAGGCTCACGAGCGCCACGCCAAGGGCGACCCACAGCAATCCCCAGCGCGCCCATGCGATCGATTTCCTCTGCAGCTCGCCCTCGGTCTTGAGGATCAGCCACGTGGCGCCCATCAGCACGTAGCCGCCGCAGACGCTCGCGCCCACGATCACGGCGAAGAGCCATTCCGCGAAGCCGCCGTGGAAGCCGGATACGTAGCGCCCGAGCATCATTCCCTGGCAGAACGAGGCGAGCGTGGAGCCCGCCCAGAAGAGCCAGTTCCAGAGCTCGCGATGCCAGCCGTGCGCCTTCATGCGGAACTCGAAAGCGACGCCGCGCAGCATGAGGCCCACGAGCATCGCGACCACGGGCAGGTAGAGCGCGCCCATCACCGTGAGCAGCGCGCCCGGGAACGCGGTGAGGAGGATGCCGATGCCGAGCACGAGCCAGGTCTCGTTCGCGTCCCAGAAAGGCCCGATGGAGGAGACCATCACCGATTGCTCCTCGTCGGTCGCGGCCGGCATGAGCATCGCGACGCCGAGGTCGTAGCCGTCCAGCACGACGTAGGCGAGCACGGCTGCGCCCATCAGCACCATGAAGACGAGCGGCAGGAGGTCCATGTCAGCGCGCCTTCTTCGCCGCGGTCGCGGTCGCGGGCCAGCTCGTGGGAGGCGGTTCCTCGCGTGCGCCTTCGCCCGCCATGTGCGTGAGCACCACGATGTAGGCGATGAACATGACGACATAGGTGAGGATGTAGCCGGTGAGGCTCGCGCCGAGCTCCGCGCCGCTCGCATCTCCCGCGCCGTCGGCCGTGGCGAGGATGCCCGTGACGAGCCAGGGTTGGCGCCCGACCTCGGTCACGATCCACCCCGCATCCACGGCGATCCATCCGGCGAACGTGAATGCGGCGACGATCCACAGCGTCGTTCGTCCCGGCTGGCGCCGGCCGCGGGTCTCCCATGTGCCCCACCACGAGACGAGCAGCATGAGGATCCCGATGCCGACCATGATGCGGAACGCGAAGAACACCGGAGCGACCGGCGCGTGGCGCGGAAACTCGTCGAGGCCGCGGATCGTGCCGTCGAGGGAATGGGTGAGGATGAGGCTGCCGGCATAGGGAAGCTCGATCGCATAATCGTTGCGCTTGTGCTCCTCGTCGGGGATCGCGAAGAGCGTGAGCGGCGCGCGATGCTCGGTATGCCAGATCGCCTCGATCGCCGCGATCTTGGCCGGCTGGTGCTCGAGGGTGTTCAGCCCATGCTGGTCGCCGACGAAGATCTGCACCGGCGTGAGGATCGCGGCGGTGACGAGCGCGAGGCGAAGCGTGCGCCTCGCGCCCGCGTCGGACGGCATGCGCAGCATCCGCCACGCCGAGAGGCCGGCGATCACGAACGACGCCGTGAGCCCGGAGGCGATCACCATGTGGCAGAAGCGGTACGGGAACGACGGGTTGAAGATCACCTTCATCCAGTCGCCCGCGATCCACTGGTCGCCGGAGCGCACCTGCCCGGTGGGCGTCTGCATCCACGAGTTGAGGGCGAGGATCCAGAAGGCGGAAACGGTCGTGCCCACCGCGACCAGGAGGCTCGCCGTGATGTGCACCCAGTCGGGCACCCGCTCCATGCCGAACAGCATCACGCCCAGGAACGTGGCCTCGAGGAAGAACGCGGTGAGCACCTCGTAGGAGAGGAGCGGGCCGGCGATGGCGCCCACCGTCGTCATGTAGCGCGGCCAGTTGGTGCCGAACTGGAACGACATCACGATCCCGGTCACCACGCCCATCGCGAACGTGAGCGCGAAGATCTTCACCCACAGGCGATAGCGGGCGAGCCGCGCGGCATCGCGGTGGCGCTGGTAGGAGAGCCGGAAGGCGACCAGGTACCAGGCGAGCCCGATGGTGAGGGCCGGGAAGAGGATGTGGAACCCGATGTTGATGCCGAACTGCGCGCGGGCTAGGAGGAGGGCATCGTTCATGGCGGGTTCCGGGCGTCCGCGACAATCTCGCCTACAATTCTAGGATGGATCGGGGAAAGCTGAAGATTTTCTTCGGCGCGTTTCCAGGCGCGGGAAAGACCAATGCGATGCTCACGGCCGCGCGCCGCGTACGCGACGCGGGCCGCGACGTGGTCGCCGCGGTCGTCGATACCCATGACAACCCGGAAACGCTGGAGTTGCTCGACGGTTTCGAAATCCTGCCGCCGCTCACCGTTGCGGGTGCTCCGGTTGCCGGGGAGCTCAATCTCGATGGCGCGCTCGCCCGCAGGCCCGAGGTGATCCTGATCGACGACCTCGCCCATCCCAATCCCCCGGGCTCGCGGCATCCGAAACGCTGGAACGACGCCGACGAGCTGCTCGCGAACGGCATCGACGTCTTCACGACGATGGGGGTGCAGAACCTCGAGAGCCTGAACGACGTGGTGGGCGAGATCTGCGGCATCCACGAGCGCGAGACGGTGCCCGACACCTTCTTCGACAGCGCCGAGGAAACGATCATGGTGGACATGTCGGCCGACGAGCTGCTGCTGCGGCTCAAGGAGGGCAAGGTCCACGTCGGCGAGTCGGAGAAGGGTGCCGAGACCACCTTCTTCAGCAAGGGCAGCCTGCTCGCCCTGCGCGAGATCGCGCTCCGGCGCACCGCCGACGTGGTCGAGGACGAGGTGCAGAAGGTGCGCGCCGAGAAGCACGTCGACGCGGTCTGGAAGACGCACGGTCACTTGCTGTGCTGCATCGGGCCGGACGCCGGGTCGGAGCACGTCGTGAGGAGCGCGGCCCGCCTCGCCAAGCAGCTCGATTCCGCCTGGACCGCGGTCTACGTGGAGACCCCGCGCCTGCAGCGCCTGCCCGCCGACGAGCGCAGCCGCATCCTCGGCGTGGTGCGCCTCGCCGAGGACCTGGGCGCGCGCACCGCGATCCTCACGGGCACCGACGTGGTCGACGCGGTCGTCGATTACGCGCGCGAGCAGAACATCGGCACGGTGGTCGTGGGACGCGGGCACTCCACGCTGGTGCGCTTTTCGCGCACGACGAGCGACGCGATCGCTGCCGCGAGCCCGAACATCGACGTGATCGAGATCGGCCGCGGCGGCGCCGAGGCGGGCACGCCGGTCACGGTCGCGCCGCTCAGGGCGGACATGCAGGGATCGCGCGTCGGGGAGAAGCGGCTGCGCTACCTGTGGACCGCGCTCGCGAGCCTCGGCACCGCGCTCGCCTCGCTCGCCCTGTACCCGCACTTCGACCTCGCGACCGTGGTGCTGCTCTTCATGCTCACCGTCGTGCTGGTCGCCGTGCGCTGGGGACGCGGTCCCGCGATCCTCGCCGCGATCCTGGACGTTGCGCTGGTCGATTTCTTCTTCGTGCCGCCGCGCTTCTCGTTCGAGTTCGCGGACCCGCACTATGTGCTCACTTTTTTCGTGATGCTCGCCGCGGGCGTCGTCGTGGGCCAGCTCGCGGGCAACCTTCGATTCCAGGCGCGCGTCGCCTCCCACCGCGAGCGACGTGCGCGCACGCTCTACGAGTTCGCGCGCGACCTCGCGCGGCTGCAGACCACCTCGCAGGTCATCGAGACGGCGGAGGGGTTCATGTCGCGGCAGTTCCGGGCGCGCGTCTCGGTGCTCGTGCCCGACGCGACCGGCATGCTGGTGTCGCCGACGGGAAGCGGCATGAGCAATCCGTTCGACAGCACGGCCGCCCAGTGGGCCTACGACCAGGCGCAGCAGGCGGGCGCCGGCACCGATACCCTCGCCGGGAACGAGTACCTCTTCCTGCCGCTCAAGTCGCCGACGAAGACGCGCGGGGTGCTCGCGGTGCGGCCCGAGCGCACGCGCGACCTCTTCATCCCCGAGCAGCGCCACCAGTTCGAGATCTTCGCCGCGCTGGTGGCGACCACGCTCGAGCGCGTGCACTACATGGACGTCGCGCGCGACGCCATGCTGATGGCGCGCATCCAGAGCCGCGACATGCAGCTCGAGCTCGAGCGCAAGCCGCTCGCCGAGCTCGTCGACACCGCGATGCGCCAGCTGGGAGCCCTCACGGCGAAGCATCCGGTTGCGCTCGACGTCCCGCGCGACCTGCCGCTGGTGAGCGTCGAGCCCGCGCTCATCGAGCGCGTCTTCACCAGCCTCGTGGGCAACGTCGTGAAGCACACGCCGGCGGGCACCCATCTCACGATCTCCGCGCGCGTGGTGGGCGAGTCCATCGAGACGAGCATCGAGGACGACGGTCCCGGCCTTCCCGAGGGCCGCGAGGAAGAAGTGTTCGAGTCGTTCGCGCGCGGCGAGAAGCAAGGAGCGCGGCGCGGTGCGGGGCTCGGCCTCGCGATCTGCCGCGCCATCGTCGAGGCGCACGGCGGCACGATCCGCTCCGAGCGCCGCCCGGAGAAAGGCGCGCGCTTCGTCTTCACGCTGCCGTTGCGCCGCCCTCAGGGATAGAGGCGGCCTGCCGCGATGACCTTCTCGATCTTGCAGGTTTCCGTGGTGTCGAGCTGCACGTCGAGGTGGATCGAGAGCGCGTTCTGCGTGACGAGGATCGAGCGCGTGGTGAAAGTGCCGTGCTTGCCGTCGGTGCACGAGTAGGTCCCGGTCCAGGAGACCATCGGAGCGACGCCGCTGTAGCGGCCGGTATAGGTGCAGTTGAGCCCGGTGATGCCCTTCTGGTCGATTCCGAAGGTCGAGGCCGTCCGGTCGGTGGCGACGTCGAACTCGGCGTACGTGCCGCGCGATCCGTCATTCTGGGGGCTCGTGCAGCTGGAGCGGCGCTCGAGATCGGTGCCGTTCCAGGCGCCGTCCGGCGGCGACGACGTGCCGATTCCCCAGGTGCCGCGCGCGATCGGGTTGTCCGACGCGAGCGCGGGAAGGAGGAATGTGCCGGCCAGCCCGATGCAGGAGATACGCAGGCACTTCCAGGTCATGCCCGATGTAGACCTCATCGCCGCCGCCTGATCCGAAAGGACTTCATCATGCTCCTCCTGGTGCGCGCCGCGGGCGCGTTGCGTCCATGAAGCGCCGACCGCTCGGCCGCTCCGGCATCGAGGTCGCGCCGCTCGCCTTCGGCGCGAACGTCTTCGGATGGACCGTCGACGAGCCCACTGCGTTCTTGCTCCTCGACGCCTTCGTGGACCATGGGTTCAACCTCGTCGATACCGCCGACGTCTACTCGAAATGGGCGCCCGGCAATTCGGGCGGCGAATCGGAAACGGTCATCGGGCGCTGGATCGAGCGCTCCGGCAAGCGCGATAAGGTGGTGATCGCGACCAAGGTCGGCATGGAGATGCCCGGGGGCAAGGGGCTCAGCGCGCGCTACATCCGCGCGGCGTGCGAGGCGTCGCTGCGCAGGCTTCGGGTGGAGCGCATCGACCTCTACCAGGCGCATGCGGAGGATCCCGACACGCCGATCGACGAGACGCTCGAAGCGTTCGACCGGCTGGTGCGCGAAGGCAAGGTGCGCGCGATCGGCGCCTCGAACTACTCCGCGCCCGCGCTCTCCGCGGCGCTCGAGGCGTCGGCGGCGCGCGGTTTCGCCGCGTATGCGACGCTGCAGCCCAAGTACAACCTCTATTCGCGCTCCGACTTCGAGGGGGCGCTCATGACCCTGTGCGTGCGCGAGGAGATCGGCGTGATTCCCTACTACGGCTTGGCGAGCGGCTTCCTCACCGGCAAGTACCGGACAAAGGAAGACCTCGCCCAGAGCGCACGCGGTTCGGCCGTGGAGAAATACATGGACGAGCGGGGCATGCGCATCCTCGCCGCGCTCGACCAGGTGTCGGACGAGCTGCACGCGAAGCCCGCCCAGGTGGCGCTCGCGTGGCTGATGGCGCGGCCGGCCATCAGCGCGCCGATCGCCAGCGCGACGACCCTCGCCCAGCTGCGCGAGCTGATGGCCGCCGCCGATCTCGCGCTCGGTGCGCGGGCGATGGAGACGCTGGATCGCGCCAGCGAGTGAGTTGCGCGCGGTCCGGGCGATCAGTTCGTCGGAAAGCTGATGCCGCTGAGGCTCACGTAGCCATTCATGCCGTAGCCCATGATGTACATGATCCTGCCATCGGGCAGGACGTCCACGCGCACGGGCGCCTGTGCCGCCCACACGGTGAAGATCATGCGCGTCTTCGGGCGCGCTGCCGCCGGCAGCACGGCGATTTCCGCGCCGCCCGACGTCCTTACGACGCCGGATACGGTCGCGATGCCGCCCGCGACATGCACGGCCGGTGGCGCATATCCGGCCCCATAGGCGGAGATGCCGTTACCGAGGGCGAGGGCCATCTCCTGCGCGAATGCGCCGGGAACGGCGGCCTGGAATGCCAGCACGAAGAGCGGTGCAAGGAAACGCGATGCCATGATTGCCTCCGTTCCGGTCGAATACGGAGGGCAATATACGCGCGGCCGGGCCGCGCAGGCTTCTGGACCAAAGTCCTGGGACTCGCGTCGCGCCGTGCGTTACCGCGCCGATCGCCAGCGCGAGGAGCCGCGCTCCGCCGCGGGAGCCGATGGCGGCCGCCGACCCCGCGCTCGACGCGCGGATGGAGCGGCTGGATCGTGCATGCGATTGATGCGCGCGAGCGTACGGTAGCGCCGGCAGGCGGGAAGCTCGGAGAGGGCGCGCCGCCTCATGCGACCGCCGGCAACCCCTGGTCCTCGTCGTGCAGGAAGCCGGCCGCGCGCGCCGCGTCCACCGGGCGCGAGAGGAGGAAGCCCTGGCCGTATTCGCAGCCGAGCTCCTGCAGGAGCGAGAGCTGGGCTCCCGTCTCGATGCCCTCGGCGAAGACCTGCTTGGACAGCGCCTGGCCGAGCTTGAAGATGGCCTTCACGATCTCGCCGCCGTCGCCGTCGCGGCTCATGCGCTCGATGAACGAGCGGTCGACCTTGAGCGCGTCGATGGGGAGCGTGGCGAGGTAGGAGAGACTCGAGTAGCCGGTGCCGAAATCGTCGATCGAGAGCGTCACGCCCATGTGGCGCAGCGCCGAGAGCGTGGAGACCGCGTTCTCGATGCCGTCCATCAGCACGCTTTCCGTCACCTCGAGCGTGAGCTGCGAGGGATCCATCTCCGCCGCCTGCAGCGCGCGCTGCACGTGCGAGACGAAGTCCGGGTGCGTGAGCTGCAGGCTCGAGACGTTCACGCTCATGCGCAGCGTGGTGCTGTCGCGGATCGCCCGCCACTCGCGCATCTGGCGGCACGCCTCGGTGAGCACCCAGTTGCCGAGCGGCACGATGAGGCCCGTCTCCTCGGCCACCGGGATGAACGTGGAAGGCTCCAGCAGGCCGCGCTCCGGATGGTTCCAGCGCACCAGCGCCTCGAACCCCATGAGCTTCCTGTCGCGCAGCGAGCAGATCGGCTGGTACTCGAGGTAGACCTGGCCCTGGCCCAGCGCGCGGCGCAATTCGCTCTCGAGCTGCAGCTGCGCGGTGACATGCTGGTGCAGGCTCGAGTCGAAGAGGGCGTACTGCGCCTTGCCCTTCGACTTCGCCTTGTACATGGCGATGTCGGCGTCGCGGATGATCTGGTCGGAAGTCTGGTAGCCGTTGGTGCTGAAGGTGATGCCGATGGAGGCGCTGATCGCCACTTCCATCTGGCCCAGCTGCACCGGCTTCTGCAGCTCC
>Ga0157370_10003406_pt1 | contig 18685 bp, 15 predicted proteins | sample C35metaG_FD_113463 | JGI IMG/M metagenome (GOLD analysis project Ga0157370, IMG submission 113463) | Corn rhizosphere microbial communities from Kellogg Biological Station, Michigan, USA - C3-5 metaG | ecosystem: Host-associated > Plants > Roots > Rhizosphere > Soil | place: USA: Michigan...
AACATGTACCAATTGTAGAGGATAATCCTCATGAAGCTGTGCTTGTAAATGTAATGGGAACCAAAAATTTAGCATTGCTTTCCAGTAAATATGGTGTCAACAGATTTGTAATGGTTTCAACGGATAAAGCTGTAAACCCTACGAATGTTATGGGGGCATCCAAAAGGGTTGCGGAATTATTTGTTCAGTCTTTGCAGAATCTTGAGGGAAATACAACTAAATTTATTACCACACGTTTCGGAAATGTTTTAGGTTCTAACGGATCTGTAATCCCGTATTTTAGAAAACAAATAGAAAAAGGAGGCCCGGTAACAATTACCCATCCCGATATAGTAAGGTACTTTATGACCATTGCAGAAGCCTGTGAATTGGTTTTAAATGCAGGAACAATGGGTGTGGGCGGCGAGATTTATGTTTTCGATATGGGAGAGCCTGTGAAAATCCTTGACCTTGCAAAAAGAATGATAAAACTATCTGGCTTTGAACCTGATATCGATATTAAAATTATCTATACAGGATTAAGACCTGGAGAGAAATTATACGAAGAGTTACTAAGTGATAACGCCCGTACATTGCCAACATCTCATGAAAAAATCATGATCTCCAAAGATCCGTCTATGCAATTCGAAGAAATTGATGAATTGACAGAACTTGTAATAGACTTTTCCAAAAAAGAAGAGAAGCAAGAAATTGTAAGAATACTAAAATCTATCGTAAAAGAATTTAAAAGCAATAATTCTATATATGAATCGTTAGATAAATAAGAATCCCTATATTTGCAAACCTTCAATTTAAGAAATCATTTATGAGAAGAGCTTTATCCATAATTTTTATGGCCTCGTTGTTTTGTTTATTATTTTCATGTAAAGTAAAAGATGATATTGATTACATGAAGAATATAGAAAATGTTGCTATTAAAACTTCAAATAGAACCTATACTTCCACTATACAGCCATCAGATCAATTGGTTATAACTATTTTGGCAAAGGATAATGAAGTAGCAAAACCTTTCAATAGAGATTACTATTCAACGGATATGTCACAGCTTTCAGGGATGCCAAGCCGTAACTCAACAACTGAACCAAGTTACATAGTAGACTCAAAAGGAAATATTGATTTTCCTATATTAGGGACTTTAAATACTACAGATAAAACTATAGATCAATTTAAAGACGAACTGAAAGAAAAGCTTTCTAAATATATCAAAAATCCTGGTGTTAATATTAAGACGACTAATTATAAAGTAACAGTACTAGGTGAGGTAAACAAAAGTGGAACATATTCAATTCCTGATGGACAGCCAACAACTATACTGAATGTTTTAGGTTTGGCCGGGGACCTTACTATATATGGACAGCGTAAAAATATCTTAGTTGTAAGGAATGTTGATGGAGCTACGACCAAAGAGTATATCGACTTAACTGATGCTGGATTTATTAATTCTCCTTATTACTACGTAAAGCAAAATGATGTAATATACGTGTCACCTAATAAAGCTAGAAAAAGTGCATCTTCTTATGGACCCCAAACTGGAATTTGGATTTCTGTTGCTTCTGTTCTCATAGGGGTTTTGGCACTTATATTTAGATAATCCATTATTTTAATTTTCTAATGGAAAAATCTTTCAATAATTCATCAGATTCTGACTTCACAACTGTTGTTAAGCCTTATTTAAAAAGATGGTATTGGTTTTTAATTAATGTTCTGCTTTTTAGTGTTTTTGTATTTATATATATCCATTATAAGCAACCTGTTTACAATGTTAGAAGTGCAGTTCTTATTAAAGATGCAAAAAAATCATTAGGTGCCAGCTCTGGAGTTGGGGATATGGGAATACTGGAGGGGTTATCCGGTTTTGGAGGAATGAGTACGAATAGTATCGAGAATGAGTTAGAGATTTTTAAAACAAAAAAATTAGTCCGGGATATTGTATCAAACAATGACCTTCAAACAACAATATATAGTAAAGTTGACTTTAGGAAAAAAGAACTTTTTGGAGAAACTGCTCCAATAAAAATTCATGTAGTTAACGAAAAAAAAAATAAAAAATTCCCAAAAAAATCTTTTTTTTTAACAATTGAGAAGAATAAATTAATTCTACGTTCAGAAGAATATAATTTTGAAAAATCATTTGAGTTTGGGAAATTGATAAGTCTACCTTTTGCAAATATCATCATTTTAAAAAATGAAAAATTTGATAAAGTGAAAGCCGAAAAAATAAGCAGTGAATTAGAAATTAATTTTTCTACTTTAGAATCAGCAGCTACAAGCGTCCACAAAATGGTGCAGGTAGAATTGGCAGATAAGGATGCAACAGTAATTGAACTATCCATAGATTATCCAGAAGTAGAAAAAGCCAAAACTATTATTAATGGATTGATTTCAGCTTATAATAAGGATGCAATTGTCGATAAAAATTCTGAATCTCAAAAAACAATAGAGTTTATTGATGACAGAATATTGATGATCTCTAGAGAATTAGGAGACGTGGAGTCTGAAAAAGAGAAATTCAAAACGGATAATAAGATTACAGATCTTATGACAGAGGCTAAAATAAACCTTGAAAGCTCTGCAGATGCTAAAAAGAAACAGCTGGAATTGGACTCCCAACTAGAACTTAATAATGACTTGATATCATATCTTAAAAAACAAGATAGTTACGAATTGCTACCGGTAAATATAGGCTTGGAAAATAATGAATCTAATGCAAATATTATTACATATAATAAAATGGTATTGGATAGAAATACATTACTTGAAAATGCAACTCCTCAAAATCCATTAGTTATAGATATAACTAAACAGATTAATTCTATGAAAGAATCTGTCTCAGAATCTCTGTTGAAAAATAAAGCAGCACTACAGTTTGCATTAAATGAATATCATTCAGAACAAAATACAATAGACAATAAAATTGTTAAAATTCCTTTGCAGGAAAAATTATTTAGATCTCTTGAAAGACAACAACAGATAAAAGAAAATCTATATTTACTTTTACTTAAAAAGAGAGAAGAAACCGCTATTTCTTTAGCTATTGTCGCGCCAAAGGCACGTATTGTCGAACCTGTCATAGTATCTGATAAGCCTGTTTCTCCTAAAAAGAATTTAACTCTTTTATTTGCGATAGCCCTGGCTTTATTAATGCCACTAAGCTTCATTTATGTAAAGGAATTGATCAATAATAAAATAATCACTAAAAATGATTTGAAGAAGCTTTCTAACATTCCGATTATTACAGAAATACCTTCAATAAAAAAGAATGAAGATCATTTAGTAAAATTTAATGATTTTTCTTCATTAGCAGAATCCTTCAGGATATTGACCACAAATATGGGATTCATGCTTAATAATACTTCTCACGATTCCAAAGTGATTTTTGTAACATCATCTATAAAGGGTGAAGGAAAAACTTTTATATCAATGAACTTAGCGCTGACACTATGTAACGACAACAGTGTAATTATCATAGGTGCTGATATTAGAAATCCTCAGTTGCAACGCTATAATCAAAATAATAATAAAGGTATTCTAAAAGGGTTAACAGAATTCTTATATGACGACTCCACATTAGTTGAGGATATCATTTATAAGAATTCAGTCAATAGTAAATGTGATATTATCTATTCAGGAATGATCCCTCCTAATCCCACAGAATTACTAAAAAATGGTAGACTAGGAGTTTTGTTGGATATACTGAAAAAAAAATATCAATATATAATTATCGATACAGCGCCATTATTATTGGTTACTGATACGTTAACAATTGCAAAATATTCCAATTTAGAACTTTATGTAACACGGTCTAATTTTACAGAAAATGCACTTATAGAATTTGCAAATGATATCGTAGAAGCGGGTAAGTTAAATAATGTTGCATTTGTTATAAATGATGTGAAAAAAGAGAATTCCGGATATGGGAATAAGTATGGTTATGGTTATAATAATAAATAATTAATGATAATGGAGAATATTAGAAATAGAAATGAATCTAATAATTTGGTCGAGTTAATAAAGCCATATACGAAGAAATGGCACTGGTTTATAATCGGATTTTTTGTGTCAGTTATACTTGCTTATGCTTATGTGAAATTCTCTACACCAGTTTATAAAATGCAGTCCTCCGTTCTTATCAAAGATGCGAAAAAAATGTCTAGTGCGTCAGGAGATTTTGGCGTTTTACAAAGCTTGGGCGGGTTTGCCGGAATGGGTACTAACAGTATTGAAAATGAACTGGAAATCTTCAAATCAAAAAAAATAATCCGTGATGTAGTAGGCAAAAGAAACTTTCAAACGGTTTTGTATTCCAGAGAGAAATTTTATGATGTTGAACTGTATAAAGATACTAATCCTATTAATATCCTATTAGTTAATGAGAAACAAGACGAAGAACTTCCTAAGAAACCAATAGACATTAAAATAGAAGGTGATAAAATTACATTAAAGTCAGATGAGTTTAAACAACCTATTGTAACTACTTTCAACAAAACTATAAGCCTTCCTTACGCGAACTTTATCATTACAAAAAATCCCAAATTCAATAGAAAAAAAGTAAAAAAAATGGATCTTGAAGATCTTTATTTTACTTATTCTGATAGCGAAAATACTGTGTATGATTTCCAAAAATCACTAGACGTAGATTTGTTGGATAAAGATGCTACGATAATTGGTTTAGGCATAGAGTACGCAAATAAAGAAAAAGCGAAAGATTTTTTGGATGATCTGATAACTGTTTATAATGAATATGCTATAAATGATAAAAATGTAGAATCTAAAAAAACCAAGGATTTCATTGATGATAGAATATCTATAATCTCCAAAGAATTAGGCACTGTAGAAACACAAAAAGAACAGTTTAAATTATCAAATGATGTAATTGATATTCCTACAGAAGCAAAAATTAATCTTCAAATATCAGCTGAAGCTCAAAAAAAGGCTCTAGAGTTTGAAACTCAGATTGAGCTTGCCAACATGCTTTTGGGATATATAAATTCTCCTAGCAATAATTACCAGGTGTTGCCTACCAATATAGGAATGGATAGTTCTAATCCTAGTTCATCAGCAGCAAGTTCTAATATTGGTCTTTATAATGCTGCTGTTATGGAAAGAAGTAGATTGCTAGAGAACGCAACATTAGAAAATCCACTTGTGATAGAAAATGGAAAAAAAATCAATTCTATCAAAAGTGCACTCAAAGAAAGCTTGCTCAAAAGTAAATCCTCTTTTGAGATAAGTAGAAATATGATTTTAGGAGAACAGCAGTCTACGGAATATAAAATCGGAAAAGTTCCAACTCAGGAAAAATTATTTAGAAGTATCGAAAGACAACAACAGATAAAGGAAACCTTATATTTATTATTGCTTCAAAAACGTGAGGAGGCTGCCATTACAATGGCAATTACAGGAAATAAAGCGAGAGTTGTTGATTATGCATACGCTTCCAGAAAACCTGTCTCTCCGAAAAAGATGATTACTCTATTAGGCGCAGTCTTTTTGGGATTAATCATTCCTTTTGGTTATATTTATTTGAAAGAACTTCTTAATAATAAATTAATTAGTAAACATGACTTGGAAAAATTGTCTAGTAATTCTATACTGGCAGAAATTCCTAGAATTTCTGCCAGAGAAAGTGGTGTAATTCTAACAAATGATGTAACACCATTAGCAGAATCGTTTAGGATTTTAGTTACTAATTTAAAATTCATGCTGCCCAAGAAAGATAACGGAAAAATCATCTTTGTAACTTCAACAGTTAAAGGTGAGGGAAAAACTTTCATTTCTGTTAATTTGTCTCTCGCTCTGGCCTCTCCAAAAAATAAAGTTTTGGTTATAGGATCTGATATTAGAAATCCGCAACTCCAAAGATATAATCCAGCGATGAAAGGAAGTATAGGCTTGACCGAGTATCTTTACGAGGATGTTCTTGATTATAACGCTATTATTAACCCTAGTGGATTTAATCCTAATTGTGATTTTATATACTCGGGCAGTATTCCTCCTAATCCTGCAGACTTACTTCAAAATGGAAGATATCAGTTGCTTATTGATAGTCTGAAAGATAAATATGAATATATAATATTAGATACTGCACCCCTCATGCTTGTGACGGATTCATTATTGATCTCGGATGTGGCGGATGCAACAATTTATGTTACCAGATCCGAAGTAACAGAAAAGGATTTTATAGATTTTGCAAATAAGAATATTGATTCCAAAAAAATCAAAAATGTTGGATTTGTACTGAATGATGTTCACAAGACTAATTTTGGATATGGTAATAAGTATGGTTATGGTTATCAGGCAGAGAAAAAGAAATGGTGGAAATTCTAAAATTTTTACGTGATTAATTCCCAGTTATATAAAGGTCTTGTCTGGAGTGCTATTGATAAATTTGCTGTTGTAGGTATTCAAATCATATTTGAAATTCTTATGGCAAGAATCTTGTCACCACAGGAGTATGGGATCATGGGAATGCTACTAGTCGTCATTTCCTTTACTCAGGTTTTTATAGATAATGGTTTTGGAAGTGCACTGATTTTTAAAAAGGATAGAACAGAGGAAGATTTTTCTACGGCATTTTACACTTCTGCTGTAATGGGAATCTTAATTTATATTATTCTGTTCCTTAGCGCACCTTATTTAAGTAGATTTTATAATCATAATATCACATTATATATTCAAGTTATTGGCATAGGTATTCTTATAAATAGTTTATCTGTAATTTACCGTACAAGGCTTACTATTATAATCGATTTTAAATCTCAAGCTAAGTTTTCATTTTTAGCGGTTGTTATATCAGGAATTATAGGGCTTATTTTTGCATATCAAGGATTTGGAATATGGGCTTTAATTTATCAGAATATTGGCTTAGCATTTTTCAACCTCATTTTTCTCCTTATTAATTTAAAGTGGTTTCCACAATACAGATTTTCGAAAAAATCATTTTTGGAACTCTTCAATTATGGATCCAATTTGCTGTATGCTGCAATAATTAATGCAATTTATATTAATATTAATTCTGTCCTTTTAGGGAAATTTTATTCCACTAGGGCATTAGGGATTTATACAAAAAGCTACCAGTTTACTATTTTTCCCGTTACAGTATTTACCGGAATTATACAAAGAGTTTTCTTTCCTTATTTAGTAAAATATCAGGCAGATTATGATGAGCTCTATCATCACAACAATCGTTATAACAAATTAATTTTTATTATATTGCTGCCAGTTATTACAATTGTCATACTGTTTTCTAATTTTTTGATAAGATTTGTACTTTCCGATAGTTGGACCAGCATGACTATTCCATTTAATATATTATTGGTTTCTACATTATTTTATCCATTGATTGTTATGAATATGAACGTTTTCCAAGTGATTGGAAAAACATCCAAGTTCTTATTTGTTGAGATCCTGACAAAGGTTGTAGGTGTATCAATTTTGATAATCTGTTATAGATATGGACTTATAGGAATTTGTTTCGGGATATTGATCCAGTTTATGATCCAGTACATCATCACATCTTATTTTGTAGCCAAATCACTTGGTAAGAATTTTCTAAAAACACTGTCCATATTAATCTATTTTTTACTGGCAAGTATTATTTACTTCGTTAGTAAGTATTTTTTAGATTTTATAGAGGATGGATTTTGGAAATTTTTTATTGTTTTCTTATTTGTTTGTTTTACTTATTCTATCGTATTTTATATACTCTACAAAAATCAGATTTCAAATATTTATGCCAAAATAATTAAAAAAATAAAAATATGATTTGGAATATAATAAAATCTATAATCAAAATTTTTCTTGACCCGATAAAATATTCCATTTTTAAATCGCAATGGAGAAGTAAAAATCCACATAATTATACATATCCTGTCAACACATATTTTAAAATTGATAAAGTAAGGGTAGGCGATTATTCATATGGCCCATTGGAGATACATTATTGGAATCATAAGGATGAAAAACTTGAAATTGGAAGTTTTTGCTCGGTAGCTGACGGTGTCAAATTTTTATTAGGAGGTAATCACGAATTAAGTAATGTAACCACATATCCTTTTAAGTTTTATTTTAAAAATGAGGATGAGGCTGTTACAAAAGGACCAATTATCATAAAAGATGATGTTTGGATTGGAACCAACTGTATATTATTGTCGGGAATTACTATAGGGCAAGGATGCGTGATTGCAGCCGGATCTGTTGTTACAAAATCTTTTCCTCCCTATTCTATTATAGGCGGGAATCCTGCAAAATTAATTAAGAAAAGATTTGATGAATCTGTGATCGAAAAGTTAGAAAATATTGATTATAAGTTAATTGATAAAAATTTTATTATGGATAATATAGATCACTTATATAAAAAACAATCTTTGATGACTATTATAAAACAATTAACTATCACAGAAAAAGATTAAAAAATTGGAATATATTCTAATCATATTTATACTGCAATTTATTTTCGGTCAATTAATACAAAATCTTAATTCAAAGCCATTTACATTATTTTTTGATGTAATAGCTTTTGGGTTGGTTTTGTTGTTTTCTATAGGAATTACGTACACAGCCGATTGGCAGATGTATTATTGGTTTTATAAAATTGAATATGATGAAACCGATTATGCCTTCTATTGGTTATCTATTTATTTTGCAGACCACGGTTATAGTTATGAGGCTCTGTTTCAGTTCCATATCATAGTTATAAGTGTTCTAAACTATATATTGATTAAAAAATTCAGCTTTAATTATTTTTATATTATTATAACATATTATGTGGTCAACTATGTTCATGCTGTCAATCAGATTAGGTATTTCATGGGGTTTCCACTAATATTGTTAGGCTTTCATTACTTGATCCAGAAGAACAATTGGCTAGTGGCAATTCCGCTGTTTATATTAAGCTACTTATGCCATAGCGCACTCATGGTGTTATTAATTTTTATTCCCATTTATAGGATACCAACGAAACATTATATTAAATTTGTTTTCTTTGGTGCCTTAGCAACCACCATAGTTATCTACACAGTACTAAAATTAAAATTAGGTGATGCTTTAGATCACTTTGGAGCCTATTTTGGTAAGGAATTTAACAGTTCGTTTATGGGAGGACTCTTTAATGCCCTGCCATATCTCATATATTACACATTCTTGATTATCGAGAGCAACAAATTGCTGAAAAATAATCCCCATTACTATGAGGACAAGAACTTTCAATTTCTACACAAGATTTCTTTTTTTCCTTTAGTTTTTGTTTTTGCATCATTTTTTGTGCAAATATTAGGGCACAGATATGTTCTACCGTTTGTGATTTTTTGGAACATATACTATTTATATTTGATAAAGGATCTTTCTACCAACAGAAGGTCTTTGAAATTGGCCTTGTTTGGTATAGTACATATTATAGTCGTTTGTTGTTTCTATATATTCCCGGATTTTGTGCTAAAGGAAAATCACTATGTATTAGAGCTGGTGGATATGTTGAAATCTGATAAAATTTTAAAAGAAATATTTTTTTAAAATGCTATGACAATTTTTTCAATTATTATTTTAACTTATAATTCCAACCATGATATCATAAATTGTATCGAATCAATTTATAATACATTGGATATACCTCGGGAACAAATAGAGATTATTGTAGTAGATAATAGCAGTACTGAAGTTTTTGATGAATTAAAAAGTCTTGTCTACAATAAATTTGGCGACGAAATCATTTTAATCAAAAATATAAACGGTGGTTACGGACAAGGGAATAATGTAGGTATAAGAGCAAGTAAAGGTCAATTTGTTTGTATTGTAAATCCTGATGTTTTATTCACATCAAAAATGTTTTCCAGTGTTGCTGAACTATTTAATAATAATAAAAAGTTAGCATTAATTGGGGGTAAACAATATGGTGGTAAAAATATTTCTTTCAAGTTCAGAGAAGAATATGATTTTTTTGCTTTTACGGAGCCTTTAGCGGTTTTTCTTAATAAGATTAACTTATTTCTACCCAAATTTTCATATCTTTCTGGAGCGTTACTCTTTATTGATAAACAAAAGTTTAATGATATAGGATTGTTTGATGAAACATTCTTTTTATATTGTGAAGAATCCGATATTTGTAAACGTTTTCTTAATAATAATAATCAAATCATTTTTGCGAAAAATTTTACATACAGACATTTAATTGATGGAAGAAATCATACGAGCGACTTTAGTTTTCAAAACTTGATAGATTCTTCTCAAAAATACCTTGAAAAGCACAATTTTAGCTACGAAAAATTTATTTTAAAGAAAATATTATCTTATCAGATTATTTTGATAATTTGTAAGATTATAAATAATAAAAAACTGATTTCTAAAAACAAAACAAATCTCAATAGATTTTTGGATTTGAAGAATAAACTAAATGAAAGAAAAAGAAATAAAATTAGTACTGGATAATATAATATTCTGGATACAAAAATCGGGTGGGATTTCTGTACTGTGGAAAGAATTAATAGTTAGGGCCAAGGAAGATTTTGACATTCAATATATAAATCAAAATACAAAAACAGAAAATATTTTTTATCCTGAAAATCTTGTTACAGAAAAAATTATTGTAGAAAAAAATAAGATTTTCAATAGATTAAAAAGCGCAAATGTTAATTCAGATACAAAATTCATCTTTCATTCCAGTTATTATCGCTACTGTAACTGTGCTAACGCTATAAACGTGACAACTGTCCACGACTTCACCCACCAGTATTATTTTAAAGGGATGAAGAAACATTTAAATTATTTTCTAAAAAAAAGAGCAATAAAAAACTCTCACGGGATAATATGTGTGTCAGAAAACACAAAAAAAGATCTTCTGAAGTTTTTCCCATGGTCAGCTTCAAAAAAAATTGTAGTAATAGCTAATGGTGTTAGCGATGATTTTTTTGTTGATGAATCAAGTATTGATAGAATTAGTGAGATCTTACCGGATTACGATGCGGGATTAAAATATATTATATTTATAGGATCGAGAGCTAACTATAAAAATTTTGACAAAGCAGTTCTGACTATTAAAAATCTTCCTGATGACTATAAACTTATCATTGTCGGAAGTAAGCTGAATACCAAAGAAACCATATTTTTAAATAAAGAGATTCCTAATAAAAGTATTATTTTAGAAAATATAGATAATCATAATCTTAATATACTTTATAACAGGGCGTTCTGTTTGTTATACACATCTTCCTATGAAGGTTTTGGTATACCATTATTAGAAGCTATGAAATCTGGTTGTCCGGTTGTTGCAACACATAATTCATCATTACCAGAGGTGGCAGCTAATAGTGCAATCCTTGTCGATAATGTTTGTGTAGAAAACTATTCTCAAGCAATCATTTCACTTGAAGATTCTTCAATTAGAAATAATCTTATTGTAAAAGGTAAAGAAAGGGCACAAAACTTTAGTTGGGAAAGAAATTATAAAGAAACCAAAAAATTTTATTTAGAGCTTTTTGATGAATTTTATTTTTAAATTTTATTGTATAGATCAATAAAATTATATTTGCAGAAATTATAAGTATTATTTCTGGAAAAGTTAGTTTATAAAGATTATAATGAAAAAAATATATATAGCCGGTCACAAAGGCATGGTAGGAAGTGCAATTTGGAGAAATTTAGAATCCAAAGGCTACACACTTGTAGGCCGTACAAGTAAGGAATTAGATTTAAGAAATCAGTCGCAAGTAAACGCATTTATTAAGGAAGAAAAACCCGATGTAATAATTGATGCAGCTGCAAGAGTCGGGGGAATATTAGCTAATAATAATTTCCCGTATCAATTTTTAATGGAAAATCTTCAAATTCAAAATAATTTAATAGTTTCTGCCGTTGAAAACGAGGTCAACAAATTTATCTTTTTAGGAAGTTCTTGTATTTATCCAAAATTATCGCCACAACCTATCAAGGAAGAATATCTGCTTACCAGTACTTTAGAATCAACTAACGAAAGTTATGCGATTGCAAAAATAGCAGGTGTAAAAGCTTGCCAAGCTATAAGAAACCAATTTGGTAAAGATTATGTAAGTCTTATGCCAACCAATTTATATGGCATTCATGATAATTTTGATTATAATACATCTCACGTTTTACCGGCAATGATAAGAAAGTTTCATGATGCTAAAATTAATAATCATAATGATGTAACACTGTGGGGTAGTGGTACACCACTCAGAGAGTTTTTATTTGTGGACGATATGGCAGAATCAGTAGTTTTTGCCTTACAAAACAATTTGTCTGATTATCTTTATAATGTTGGATCGGGAAAAGAAATAACAATCAAAGATCTAGCATTGATTATTCAACGGATTACAGGACATCAAGGTAATATAAATTGGGACTCATCAAAACCTGATGGTACCCCGAGAAAATTAATGGATAGTTCCAAATTAAATAGCGAAGGCTGGCATTCAAAGATCGATTTGGAAGACGGAATAACCAGAACATATAAATGGTTTTTAGAAAATCAAAATAATTTTAAAGAAGTTAAACTATAAATAAAACACATGAAAACGGCATTAATAACAGGAGTTACAGGACAAGATGGCTCATATCTGGCAGAATTACTTTTAGAAAAGGGTTACCATGTTCATGGGATCAAGAGAAGAGCATCGTCATTCAATACTCAAAGAATAGATCATTTATATGTAGACCAGCACGAGAATCATGTTAACTTCAAACTACATTATGGCGATCTTACAGATTCTACGAATATCATAAGAATCATTCAGGAAATTCAGCCAGACGAGATCTACAATCTTGGAGCAATGTCTCACGTTAAGGTAAGCTTCGATTCACCGGAATATGTTGCCAATGTTGATGGTATCGGCACACTTAGAATTCTAGAAGCTGTAAGAATTCTCGGATTAGAAAAAAAAACTAGAATATATCAGGCCTCAACATCAGAATTATATGGTGGTCTGGAAGAGAATAAAAACGAAGCGGGTTTTTATGACGAAAATTCTCCATTTTATCCACGCTCACCTTATGGTGTTGCAAAAATCTACGCATTCTGGATCACAAAAAATTATCGCGAAGCTTATAATATGTTTGCATGTAACGGAATCCTTTTCAACCACGAATCTCCAAGAAGAGGTGAAACCTTCGTAACCAGAAAAATTACAATGGCAACAGCTGCCATTGCGAGAGGAAAACAAGAAGTCCTATATCTAGGAAACCTGAATGCTCAGAGAGATTGGGGACATGCCAAAGATTATGTAGAAGCAATGTGGAGAATCCTCCAGCAGGATATTGCAGAAGATTTCGTCATTGCTACGGGAAAAACTACTTGCATCAGAGATTTTGTAAGAATGGCATTTGAACAAGCAGGCATAGAATTAAGCTTCGAAGGAGAAAATGAAAATGAAGTAGCAAAAGTAGCGAAATGCAACCACTCGGATTATCAATTGGAAATAGGAAAAGTTGTGGTGAAAATAGATCCGCAATATTATCGTCCAACAGAAGTCGATATTTTGATCGGTGATCCTACAAAATCTAAAACAAAACTTGGTTGGGAACCTAAATACGACCTAGCGAGTCTGGTAAAGGAAATGGTTCAACATGACTTAGCGCTTTACAAATAAAGTATATTTGCATGCTATTAATAATAAATTAATGGTATTCTGATATGTTAAAAATTATATTGTTTAATGATGAAAGTATCAATAATTACAGCCTGTTATAATCGAGACCAGACTATACTTACAGCAATAGAAAGTGTAGGTACGCAAAATTATAATAATATTGAGTACTTGATCATTGATGGAGCTTCAAAAGATAAATCGATGGATGTCATTAATCAATATAGGAATAGCATAGATGTCGTAATATCAGAAAAAGATACAGGTATTTATAACGCTCTCAATAAAGGTGTGAAAATGAGTTCCGGAGATATTATAGGTTTGCTACATTCAGACGATTTATTTTATGATGAAAATACAATTACCAAAATTGTTAATGTCTTTAAAAATACCAATGCTGATATAGTTTATGCAAATGGAATGTACGTTGATGAGAAAAATATTCGTAAAGTAAAAAGAATATATAAAGCGAGTAAATATAAAAAAAACTATCTCTATTTTGGATGGATCCCATTACACACAACAATATTTGTAAAAAAGGAAGTCTTTGATAATTTTGGCTTGTACAGAGAAGATTTTAAAATCGCATCTGATTATGAAATATCTTTAAGATGGTTCAAAAATAACAAATTAAAAAAAGTTTTTTTAGATGAATGGGTTGTGAAAATGAGACTCGGCGGAAAAAGTACAGATATATCTCAGCAAGCATCCAAATCGAAAGAGGATTTGAAAATAATAAAAGAATATAATTTGTGGGGTGAGGTTACCCTATTTTTTAAAATATTACGAAAAATCCCTCAGTATTTTTGGCCAAAAATTATTAGATATAAACAAACTTCTTAAAGATATCATTTTAAATCATATTTTATCTTATATATAATCATCTATAATAGAATTATTGACTTGCAGAACTCATCAGTTTTGATCAAAGTTGAAATTATAGATTTGACAATAAGTTTTGTACTGAAATGTTATAGGATAATCTAAAATTGTATAAGTAAATATTATGGAAAAAAATAATCCTAATATTTTTTTCTTCATAAAATCATGTTTGTTTTTATAGAAATATTTAATAAAGTTTAAATATGAATTATATCATTTTTGGAGGTTCAGGTTTCATAGGAACTCATTTAATTAATTTATTAAAAGAGGAAAATACCGAAGCGATAATATACAATCTAGATATTATTGAGAATAACCATAATGGAAAATCTAATTTTATTTTTTGTGATGTTCGTAATCCTATCGGAATAAATTTTCCTGTGACAAAAAATGATGTTATTTTTAATTTTTCAGCAATTCATATTACGCCAGGACATCAGGATTACGAATACTTTGAAACAAATATTTTAGGAGCAGAAAATATTACAATATTTGCAGAAGAATTCAAAATAGAAAAAATCTTATTTACTTCTTCTATAGCTCCTTACGGAGCTTCTGAAAGTATTAAAAAAGAGACTTCTTTACCTATGCCAAATACGCCATACGGAATATCAAAATTGGTAGCTGAAAAAATTCATATAGCTTGGCAAAATAAAAATCAACATAATAAACAACTTACCATTCTAAGACCAGGAGTTGTATTTGGTAAAGGTGAAAATGGCAATTTCACACGATTATATTGGGGTATAAAGGAGCGAAAATTCTTTTATCCTGGCAGAAGAGATACTATTAAATCCAGCATTTATGTAAAAGAGCTAGTGGGTTTTATGCTCTATCGTATTAATTTGGATATATACAATTTTGAGTTATATAACTGTGTGTATACACCAGCATTAAGTATAGAACAGATTGCAAATACAATAATTAAAACTACTAATCTAAATCGTAATATTTTTACAATTCCAGGGTGGATACTTAAATCTGCTGCAGGCATTATTGGTTTTTTTGGTGGTAAAAAATTAGGAATACATCCTGACAGAGTAAAAAAACTGATTATCTCGACAAATGTGTCTGGTGAGAAATTAGCAAAATCAGGCTATCAATTTAAGTATTCTTTTGAAGAAGCTATAACTGATTGGTTTATAGATAATGATAAAAAATATCTTAAATAAAAATGCGATGAATCATTATAATTGATCTATGAAAAAATTTATATTATTTGTTATTTCCATGATTTATTCATGTTTCTTTACTCAGAACATTTATGTTTCAGCAAATGGAAATGATGCAAATAGTGGAACAAAAAATAGTCCGGTATATTCTTTGCAGGCAGCACTAGATGTAGCTGTTAAAAATGAAAAAAATCCAGTAATTATAAATATAGCATCCGGGAATTATTTTATTGATAAACCATTGGTTCTAAACAGTAGCTACAGTCGAAATAGTAGCAATAAAATTCAAATAATAGGCAACCCGAAAAATAATCCAGTTTTTTTTGGAGGAAAAAAAACAAAACCAATCGTAAATCCGAACACAAAATATTGGGAAATAGATGTTTCTCAGTTCAAAGTTCCGGATGAGGTTATGAATTTTATTACAATCAATGAAATTGCGAGAAGCTATTCCAAATATCCAAAAGATGGTTTTATAACAACTCCTCAAGTGGATTATAAAGACAATACAATAATTATTAAAATCCCCTCTGAGTTAAATGAGATTTTAAATCAATTTTCTCAAGCTGATGTCAAAAATACGATAATAACTGTTTATGTCAAATGGACTAATTTGATTAAATATATCGATGTTCATGATTATAACAGTAGTTCAATTATTTTAAAGAATATTTCACTCCCAGATGTTTACCAAATTGTTCCAAATGAAACATTAATTAAAATAAATAATTTAAAAAAAAATCTACAAAAAGGGGAATGGTACTTAGAAAATAAAAAAATTATATACAATCCTGTTTCTTCAGAAGATCCATTATCATCAACAGTTGTAGTACCAACAATAAGTCAATTCCTTATAGGTAGTGGTAATATAAATAATAAATTAAGTTATCTAGAATTCAGTAATTTGTCTTTCAATACTGTAGGAAATGGATTGAAAAAAGATGGCTATTTTCCTTATCAGGCTGCAGTAGAAGTTCCTGCAGCTTTTGATTTGAAATATAGTTCCAATTTAAAATTCAAAAATTTAAAATTCAAAAATTTTAGCGATTATGCTTTTTGGTTTCAAGAAGGCTGTGAAAATATTAATATTTCAGATTCTTATTTTTCGGATTTAGGAGCTGGTGCTGTGAAAATCGGAAATATAAATTATTCATCAGAAGCAAATGCGGTAAACAATATTGTAATTGATAATAATATTATTGAAAAAGGCGGATTATTATATAATGATGCGGTTCCTGTAAATATTATTAATGCTTTTTCAAACACAATTACTCATAATAATATATCTGATTTTAGTTATACAGGTATTTCTGTAGGTTGGGTCTGGGGATATGGTAAAAGTTTATCAAAAAATAATATGATATCTTATAATCACATATATGATATTGGAAAAGGTACTTTAGATGACATGGGCGGGATATATACCTTGGGAGTCTCAAATGGTACTGTCATAAAAAATAATGTTATCCACGATGTAAATAGCAAGAATTATGGTGGATGGGGCATTTATACTGATGAAGGTTCAAGTAATATCCTGATAGAAAATAATTTAGTTTACAACTGCAAAAGTTCTGGATTTCATCAGCATTTTGGGGAAAATAACATCATAAGAAATAATATTTTTGCATTTAATGGTTTAGCAGAATTACAATCTACAAGGGTTGAAGATCATAACTCTTTTTATTTCAAAAATAATATAGTTGTTCATCAGAATAATAATTTTTTTGCATCAAACTGGTTAAATGTAAAGAAAAATAGTGCAAACAATATCTATTATTCAACAGACGGAAAAAATACAGCTGTGCTTTCGGAGTTGTCTAGTTTACAAGTAGATCCGGGTTTGAAGAAGAAGGGTTTTTATTACCAGGTCACTAATAGAAGCAATGCTAAAAAAATAAATTTTAAAATGATAGATTTTTCCAAGACTGGTATCTATGGAAATAGAAAATTTAATAAATGATATTTTTTCATACTTTTGTTCATATAAAACTAACGATATGAAAACAGAAAAAATAGGTATCACATTTTCAGCATTTGATTTTCTACATGCAGGTCACATAAAAATGTTGGAGGAAGCCAAGACTGTATGTGACTACTTAATAGTTGGCTTACAGATAGATCCCACATTAGATAGACCCAACAAAAATAAACCTACCCAATCAGTTGTTGAACGTTACATCCAACTCAAAGCCTGCCGTTCGGTAGATGAGATTATTCCCTATAATACAGAAGAAGACCTGATGGATATTTTGAAATCATTTGTAATTGATGTCAGAATCATTGGTGATGATTACAGAGATAAAAATTTTACAGGGAAAGAATATTGTGAGATGAAAGGAATCCAGATTTATTTTAATAAACGTGATCACAGGTTTTCAAGTTCAGCTTTGAAAAAAGCAGTTTTTGAACAAGAATTAGTTAAACTTAATAAGTAATCGTATTATTCTAAATGAAAATAAAATCAACTCCGTTAAACGATTGTTATATAATAGAACCTACGATTTTTGAAGATGACAGAGGTTATTTCTTTGAAAAGTATAACGAGAAAAAATTTGAGGAAGTAACAGGACTAAATGGTCATTTTGTTCAGGATAATATTTCGAAATCAACTTATGGAGTAGTAAGAGGTTTACATCTTCAAAAAGGAGAACATGCACAAGCTAAATTGGTTTCATGTTTAGAAGGCAAAGTTTTTGATGTTGCAGTAGATTTACGAGAAGATTCTTCAACTTTTGGGAAGTGGTTCGGGATAGAATTGACCTCTGACAACAAATTACAACTTTATGTCCCAAGAGGTTTTGGTCATGGATTCTCAGTTTTAAGTGAAACTGCAGTTTTTGCGTATAAATGTGATAATTTCTACAATAAGGAGTCAGAAGGAGGAGTGCTTTGGAATGATGTGGATATTAATATAGATTGGCAACTTCCCTTAGAAAATGTTATTTTATCTGAAAAAGACGCAGTGCTTACTAAGTTCTCTGAACATAATTTTTAATTTAAATTTGCTTCAAATTGTTAAATAAATGTTATATTTGATAT
>Ga0157370_10003412_pt1 | contig 18664 bp, 15 predicted proteins | sample C35metaG_FD_113463 | JGI IMG/M metagenome (GOLD analysis project Ga0157370, IMG submission 113463) | Corn rhizosphere microbial communities from Kellogg Biological Station, Michigan, USA - C3-5 metaG | ecosystem: Host-associated > Plants > Roots > Rhizosphere > Soil | place: USA: Michigan...
CGTGATGCGAACGCCCCCGGGGATCTCGTAACTGCGATCGCGCACGAGAATGGCTTTCTCGCGCAGCGCGTCGCGGACTTCGAGAGCGCGCTCGCCGAAGTAGCCGAGGATGAAATTCGCGGAGCTCTTTGCGTACGGTACGCCGAGTTTTTCCAGGCCGGTACGCAGGATTTCGCGCGCGGCCAGCGCTTCGGTGACGTAGTTGCCGACGTAAGCAGTGTCTGCTACCGCGGCTTCAGCGGCCAGCGCGGCCAGCATGTTCACGCTATAGGGTGATTGGGCTTTGTGCAGGTACTGGATGTTCGCGCGATGGGAGAAGAGGCAGCCCATCCGCATGGCGGCCATTCCATAGACCTTCGAGAATGTGCGGCTGACGAAGAGGTGCGGGTGATCGCGAAGGAGGCCCATGGCAGTGATGCCGAAGAATTCGTAATAAGCCTCATCGATGAGGACGACGGCGTGACGCGCCTTCTTCAGGATGCGTTCGATCTCTTCAAGACCGATGGAGCTGCCAGTGGGGTTGTTAGGGTTCGCGATGAGCACCGCGCGGGTGCGCGGCGTGATGGCTTTCAGAAGCTCCTGCAGAGGGAATTCGACGTCGGGCGGCTGGTAATCGATCTCGACGATATTGGCCCCCGCCACTTCGGCATAGAAGCGGTACATGGCGTAGGAGGGGCGAACGAGAAGGACTTCGTCGCCATCATCAACGTAAGTATTGATAAGAACCTGGATCGCTTCGTCGGTACCGTTGGTGAGCAGCAGTTCTTCGGGCGCGACTTTGAAAAAAGACGAAAGCGTTTGTTTGACACGCGCGTAGTCGGGGTAAACCGCGAGCTGTTCCTGGGATAACGAATCGCACAGAGCTTTCACAACCGCAGGGGAGCAGCCGACGGTGTTTTCGTTGAAATCGAGCCGCATCTTCTCAATGCGGTTACCCGTGGGTGGCGAATACGGCGCCATTCCGAGTACGGCCTTGCGCGGCTTGATGGCGCCTTTGGGGAGCCTAATTGTCAAGGCGCACCTCAACGGAGCGGGCGTGGGCTTCGAGGCCTTCGGCGCGCGCGAGCGTGGTAACGGACGGCGCGATTTTACGCAGCGCGCGCTCTTCCAGTTGCTGGATGGAGATGACTTTCACGTAGTCGGCCGCGGATAAACCAGCGCGCAGCCGGGCCGCGCCGCTGGTAGGTAAAACGTGGTTGGGGCCGGAAGCGTAATCGCCAGCAGCTTCCGGGCTGTAAGCGCCGAGGAAGATGCTGCCGGCGTGGCGAATCTTCGGAACCAGCTCTTCGTGATGCAGAGCGAGATGCTCCGGCGCGAAGGCATTCGAGAGTTCGACGGCTTCATCGAGCGAACGCACGATGATGACGGCGCTGTTGCGATCGATGGCTTTGCGGGCAACGGGCGCGGTGGGGAGAAGGGCAAGCTGACGCTCGATTTCCTTCGCGACCTGCGCGGCGAGTCGCTTGGAGGTGGTGAGAAGAACCGCGCTGGCATCGGTATCGTGCTCGGCCTGGGCAAGCATGTCTGCCGCGAGGAATTTCGGATCCCCTTCGGCGGCGATGATGAGGATCTCGGTGGGCCCGGCGACGAAATCGATGCCGACTTCGCCCGCAAGCAGCTTCTTGGCGGCGGCGACGTAAATGTTTCCGGGGCCGACAATGCGGTCCGCGCGCGGGACGGTTTTGGTGCCGAACGCAAACGCGGCGATGGCCTGGGCGCCTCCCATCTGGAACACGCGATCGAGGCCGAGCAGGTGCGCCGTTCCGAAAACTTCATCGACGGCGCGTGGACAGGAGGCGCAGACGTTGGTAACGCCGGCGACCTGAGCGGGAACCGCGGTCATGATGAGCGTGGAAGGGAGTGGATACCTGCCGCCGGGAATATAAGCCGCGACAGTATCGAGTGGCCGGACGATCTGACCGAGGCGCAGGCCGGAGCCGAACGAGGCCGAGTACTCGCGCGGCAACTGCTTTTCGGCGTAGCGGCGAACGTTGGCGGCGGCGACTTCGACTGCGGACCGAAATTCCGGCTGCAGGCGTTCGGCGGCCGAGGCAAGTTCGGCGACAGGCACAGCGACCGATTTGCGCTCCAGCCGGTCGAAGCTGCGCGCATATTCGAGCAGCGCTTTATCGCCACGCTTGCGAACGTCTTCGAGAATTGGCCGCACTGTTTCCTCGGCTTCAGTGAGGCGGGCCGAACGGCGCTCGAACAGGCGTTTCGCGTCTTTCGATTCGATGATCCGGATCATTACATCACGATCTTGTTCAGCGGGTATTCGACGATTCCTTCCCCGCCCGCCTGCTTGAGGCGCGGGATGATGTTGCGAACGGTGGATTCATCGAGGATGGTGTTCACGGCCAGCCACTCGCCATCGCTCAGGTGCGAAACGGTGGGGCGTTTGAGAGCCGGAAGGACCTGGATGACGGCCTCGAGGTTGTCCCGATGCACGTTGAGCATGAGCCCGACCTTCCCGAGCGCGCTGATTGCTCCATCGAGAAGAAGCTTCAGGTCGTTCAGCTTGCCGCGTTTCCATTCATCCGCCCAGGACTCCTTGTTGGCGATGAGCTGGGTGTTGGATTCGAGAACCGTTTCGATAATGCGCAGTTTGTTCGCGCGGAGCGACGAGCCGGTTTCGGTGACTTCGACGATGGCGTCGGCAAGAACCGGCGGCTTCACTTCCGTTGCGCCCCAACTGAATTCGACTCTCGCTTTGACGCCGTTCGCTTCGAGATAGCGGCGCGTGGTGGCGACGAGTTCGGTGGCGATGATTTTGCCGTGCAGGTCTTTGACGCAATGAAACGAGCTGGCTTCGGGAACGGCCAGAACCCAGCGAACTTTACCGAAGCTCTGCTTTGAGTAGACCAGATCCGCAACAGGTTCAATATCGGCGCCGACTTCAGCCACCCAGTCGAGGCCGGTGAGGCCCGCGTCGAGAATGCCGTCCTCCACATAACGCGCCATTTCCTGCGCGCGGATGAGCATGCATTCCATTTCCGGATCGTCGATGGCCGGGAAGTAGGAACGGGAGCTGGTGGTGATGTTGAATCCGGCGCGGCGGAAGAGGTCGATGGTGGCGTTTTCGAGGCTGCCCTTCGGGATGCCAAGTTTCAGCTTCACTTTTTATCTCCGTAAACGGCCGCGGGATCGTAGACGCGCGGTTCGCTCTCGACCCACTTGTCGCCTTCGAGGCGGCGGTAGAAGCAGCTTTCGTAGCCGTTGTGGCAAACGCCAGGTCCGAGCGCCTCGACCTTTATCAGGAGCGAATCGTCGTCGCAGTCGGTCGAGATTTCGCGCACGCGAAGTTTGTGGCCGGAGCTTTCGCCTTTGGTCCAGAGCTTGTTACGAGTGCGGCTGAAGAAGGTGACGTCGCCGGTGGCGCGCGTTTTTTCGAACGCCTCGCCGTTCATGAAGCCGACCATGAGAACGCGGCCGGATGCTGCGTCCTGAATGACGGCGGGAATCAAGCCGTTGAATTTATCAAAATCCAGATTCATCCTGAGTGCCGCCGCCCGAACCGACCGGACAGATAAAAAAGCCCGCCGGTACTGCGGCGGGCGTCCTTTCGTTTCGATTTACGAATTCAATTTATGCCAGGACCCGCCGCACACTGATCGCCCGATGATGATGGTGATGATGCCGGGCGGCGGCTTCAACTGCCATAAATCGCCAGTGTAGCAAGTCAGGTTCGCCTGTTCCACCAGTACGCGATGAGAACGATGAGCAGAGCGCCGGAGAAAACGCTGTCCTGAGGACGGTGGATGACGAAGATCAGGATCAGGGCGGCGGACGCCATAGTGCACGCGAGAAGGGCCAGCCCGACAGTTACGGTTGCAGGGATCAACACAAGCAGGCCTCCTGTGATTTCCACTACGCCGGTGAAGTAACGGAACCACTGCCCGATGCCCACCTGATCGAAGAATTTCACCCAGGAGTCGCCAAATTTATCCATTCCGACTGCAAAGAAGAACAGGGCAATGGCGCCGCGCGACATCCACTCGCTGAGGGCGTTGCGCGGCTCGCCCCGGCCTGCCTCCTCGAACATGAATACCTCGACACCGGGAGGAGGCGAATTGTTCCGAATCCCGGGACGCCAGGGCGATGAGAAAGTGACCGATGACATCTGGCGCTTTATGACGACCCAATGCGCACTGCCGCATGGAACTCACTACGGCGGGGCGCCACAAATCCGGGGTGCGCTCAGAAAGGGCTCGTCAGGAATGGCACATAAATCCCTGTGCCACTGACGCCTGCGCAGCCGGGCGCCAGAGGACCTTTCGCGCAGCCCCACCAGTTCAACTGGCCGTTTACTGAACCTACGTTGAGATTGTCGATGCCGACCGGCAGGTTGAAGAAGTCGTTAAGGTGAACGGCAGTCACCGCTTTGGTCTTCGTGACGATGCCGTCTGTCTCATCACGAATCACGTTACCGGCGATGACCGTCCCGGTGATGATCGCCAGAGGGACACCGCTGCCGTTGTCACCGCCGGATATGTTGATGCCGGCGGGTCCCGGCGTCGCCGTATCCGCCGTATCCGCGCCGTTCCCGGAGATCCTGTTAGCGGCGATCATATTGTCGGCGAGATTCGCGCCCGGCGCATGCGCGTGCAGAGCCACGCCCGGGAGACCGTTGTCGGTAAGATCGTTGTTCACGATCACGTTCGCATAATTTGCCGTAAACGGCGCAGGCGCAAAGACGCCCACACCGGCGCCGGCGCCCGGGACCTGGAACCCGTTGCGTGTAGACAGATTTGCAGTGATCGTATTGTGATAAACCCCGGCCGCTTTCGGCGGCCCTACCACCCCGAACAGCGGATGCGAAGCCAGCGTAATCCCGCAATCGAACGGATTGTTCTGGACTGTGTTTCGCAGGATGAGATTGTCGTGGGCGGCCGCAGTGTCGTCGCTGATCAGAATCCCACCCGAATTATTCGCGATTACGCTGTTCGAAACGATCGAATGGTCCGCGCCACTCAAATGAACTCCCTCGCCGCAATCGAAGTCCTCGCCGGTTTCAAACGAGGGAATGCCCGGACAGGCGGGAGTGTTTATATCCAGCTTCAGGTCGTTATTTGAAACGTGCACATCATCGATCGTTACTCCGGAAGCATTGGTGACGAGGATACCCTCGAAATTCGCGTTTTGAATTCGGAAACGCGATATCGAAACTCCGGTCAGGCCTGGATTATCCAGGCCATCCACATAGATGCCGTTGGACAATCCGCCAGCATCAATAATGGTGTTGCTGTTGTCCTTGCCGATTAGTGAGATCGATTTGCCGATCACCACGTCCTCGTGATAAGTACCTTGCGACACCTGGATGACATCGCCGTTCGACGCAGCCGCTACAGCGGCGCCGATGGTCGACCAGGGACAGCCGGCGGCTGGTTTGGCGCTGACACAGAGCGTCGCAGCTGCTGCCATTTGGAAAAAACCGAAAAGTGCTACGACCAGGCTGGCGCCGAGTCGAGCGTTCCGAGAGGTCATGTTTATCGTCTCCTGATAAGTGGCTGAATCAGTCGGCCTAAGTCCCGCACAGAGCGCCGACCGACGAGGCGCATCAAGTGTAACCCGATTCCACCAGTGCGAGCGAACTTATTCAGGTTTGGAGTTAATTCGTCACCCACGGCGCGCGGTCTCACTCATTCGAAACCCTGATGCCATGTTGAGAGCCAGTGCAGATCCAGCGGCAAGGCCTGGCTGGCGAGGAACAGGCGCGAATTATCGGAGTTTCCGCGAGATGGCCGGCGTAAGCGCAATTACCGGCGGGCGCGGGAGGCGAAGCTTATCAGGAGGGGGCCAGGATATAGATGATTGCCGGTTTCACTACGTTAAGCTTGTTGCTTCCCGATGATGCGCCGGCAACTCGCCATAATTTCGCTTTTTGCGCTTCCGCTTTTCGCCGCCGAAAGCTTTCGGCCACCCGCCGTTCCACTCGTGACGCACGACCCGTACTTCAGCATCTGGTCCGCGGCGGACAAGCTGAATGAGGACAACACGCGCCACTGGACGGGGACGGAACAGCCGCTCTGTTCTCTGATTCGAATCGACGGCAAGACGTACCGGCTGATGGGACGCGACCCGCGAAGCATGCAGACGCTCGAGCAGAAGTCGCTCGAGGTGCTGCCGACGCGCACCATTTACACATTCGAGGGCAGCGGCGTTCAGGTGACGCTCACGTTTCTGACGCCAGCCTTGCCGCGCGATCTGGAAGCGCTCTCGCGGCCGGTCACTTATCTGACCTGGGAAGCGCGGGCGATGGACGGGCAGCAGCACGATGTGGCGATTTATTTCGACGCCTCTCCGAACCTCGCGGTGAATTCGGGCGACGAGCGGGTGACATGGGCGCGCGTGCGGCTGAAGAATATGACGGCGCTGCGGGCGAGTTCGCAGCAGCAACCGGTGCTGGAAAAAGAGGGCGACAATCTCCGGATCGACTGGGGCGCGCTGTACGTTGCCGCGCCCGATGATGAAAAGCCGGTGGAATCTCTGGGGGATCGCAACTCCGCGCGGACCGCATTCGCGTCCGGCGCGGCTCTGCCGGAAGTGGATGACACGGAGACGGACCGGCAGGTGGACCGGCTGCCGGTGACGCTTGCGATCGCGCTGCCGGTCGGATCGGTCGGATCGGCGCCGGTTTCCCGGCACATTCTGATCGCGTATGACGATGTGTGGTCGCTGACTTATCTGGAACGGCGGGTGCGCGCGTACTGGCGGCGCAACGGAGCCACGGCGGCCGATCTTCTGGCGGCCGCGGAGCACGATTATGCTTCGCTCGGGGAGCGAGCGGCGAAGTTCGATGCCGACCTGATGCGGGACCTGCGCAAGGCCGGCGGGGAGCATTACGCCACGATGACGGCTCTCGCATACCGGCAGGCGTTTGCGGCCCACAAGCTGGCTGTGGATGAAGATGGTTCGCTGCTGTTCTTTCCCAAAGAGAATTTTTCGAACGGCTGCATCGATACAGTGGACGTGTTTTATCCGAGTTCGCCGTTATTTCTGCTGCTGAATCCAAAGCTGCTGGAGGGTTCGGTCGCGCCGATGATGAAATACGCTGCTCTGCCCCGATGGCGCTTCGATTTCGCGCCTCATGATCTGGGCCGTTATCCGCATGCGAACGGGCAAGTCTACGGCGGGGGCGAAAGAACGGAAGAGAATCAGATGCCGGTGGAGGAGAGCAGCAACATGATCATCCTCACCGCCGCGATCGCGAAGGCGGAAGGATCGGCGACTCTGGCGGAACGATACTGGCCGCAGCTGGAGAAATGGGTCGGTTATCTGAAGGCGAAGGGGCTTGACCCCGAGAACCAGCTTTCCACGGACGATTTTGCGGGGCATCTGGCGCACAACGCGAATCTCTCCATCAAGGCCATCGTGGCGCTCGGCGCTTTTGGGCAACTGGCGGAGGAGACGGGCCATAAAGATGAAGCGAAAGAATACCGGCGGATCGCGGGCGATTTTGCAAAGCGCTGGCCGGAAATGGCGATCGACGGCGACCACTACAAGCTTGCGTTCGACAAGCCGGGCTCATGGAGCCAGAAGTATAACCTCGTGTGGGACCGCATTCTTGGTTTGAAGCTGTTCCCGCAGAAGATTGCCGAGACCGAAATCGCCTTTTACAAAACCCACCAGAATACTTACGGACTTCCGCTGGATAACCGCTCCGAATATACGAAACTCGACTGGATTTACTGGACCGCGACGCTGACGAATTCGCAGGCGGATTTCGACGCCCTGATTGAGCCGACGTATAAATTCGCGAATGAATCGCCGAGCCGGGCGCCGCTTACGGACTGGTACTGGACGCAGGATGCGAAGCAGCGCGGGTTTCAGGCGCGCTCGGTGGTCGGCGGATTGTATATGAAGATGCTGGCTGATTCCGCGGTGTGGAAGCGCTGGGCGAACGCATCGTATTAGCAGAGTACTGGAAAACAATGGGCGTTCCGCCCGCGCTCGGTTCCCGGATGATCGCTATATTGAACGGCGGCGCGTCACAAAGCTGATCAGCCAGAGGATCAGAAACACGAAGAACAGCGTTTTGGCGATGGTGGCCGCGATGCCCGCAACTCCGAAAAATCCAAGGGCGGCGGCAATCAGCGCGACGATCAGAAAAATTAGAGTCCAGTGCAACATCGTCCCAACCTCCGCATCGCTGCTAGCAATTAGCGCGCCAAATTTCCCGATATCTTTTCCACGTATAATCCCGATCATGGCAGTTCCGAACTACAGCGTCCTCAAGGGCGATCCGCAGGCCGGTACGGTGTCCGGAAAGAATCCCCACTTTCGAATTCCGGTGAACACGTTTTCGGGAATGTTCACGATCGACGTCAACGTGGAGTCGACCGACGGGTCGGAGGTTCTTTACCTGATCCACCAGAATTTCACTCCGCCGGATGCGGAGGCGCTCGGGGCGCTGTCGACCGGAGTAACGGGTCTCGAGCGTGAGCCCGGCGGTCTGGCGCTGGATTATGTTCGCGAAATGGTTAACGGGACTCCGCTTGTCGCCCACAGCCAGATGTCGCTCCTGCCGATCGGCGGCGCCACGATGGAAAACCAGGTGGCCACCATTTTGAATCAGGCGATCAAAGACGACAACAGCGCGATCTACGCATTTGGAAGCTCGTACGCCGATCCGAATGGACAGCAGGGGATTCATGACGTCCACATGAATCAAGGCAATCCGAAGGGACCGTTCCAGAAAGACAACGGGGTCTGGCAGGATGGAGCGGTTTTCGTCGAACTTCCGGCATCCGACAAATGGATCGCTATTTTTCTTGCGTTTCAAACGGAAAGCTGGACGACGGACGACAGCGGCAATTCGAGGAAGAGATCGGTGGCGCAGCGCTCTCAATGAGGCTTTGTTTGAAACGACTTAGTGAGTCATGGAATAGATGATGTAATTGATGCCGATTCGGATCGCGAGCGAGGCGGTTTTTTCCGGGTACTGCGGGTCGTCGGCCCACTCCCAGGCATCGCCCAGGTCCGAGTTGTACGAGATGGCGATCATGACGCGGCCTTTGTCGTCGTAGATGCCCATCCAGTGGGCGCCGCGGCCGCCGCTTCCGCAGTATTTGCAACCTTGCCAGAGATGAGCCTGGCCAGGCACCTGAAAGCGGTCATTCAGATCGTAGACCGTGTGGAATATGGGGTCGTCGTTGGGAATTTCGACGATCGGACGATCCGGAAAGACAAGCTTCATGGAATCGACGAAGACCTGACGTTCGGTATAACCGTGGAAATCGTCGGCCACGAAAAAGCCGCCGCGCAGCAGGTATTCTCGTAATTCCTTGCCCTGCTTCGGCGTGAGGCCCCATTCACCTACCTGCACGGCGTAAAGCCAGGGCTGGTCGAATTCCTCATCTTCGTCGAGATTTACAGGCTGCTCGGCTGAACGCGTATGAATACGAGTCAGCCGGCGCACGGCTTCCGAGAAATGGCGATCGGCGCGGGGATAGTCCTGGGTCCAGAGAGACATGCCGAGGCGCCAGTCTCCATCGAAGCGGCCGCGGTAACCGTCGTTCCAGCCGGGCGGAAACATCAGGCGGGCGAACTGAAATTCCGTTTTTTCCTGCGCGTCCGGCGGCGTTACGAAGCGGTAATATTCGACGCCCGGATATTGCCGGAATGGTTTTTGGGCGTACAGACAGCCGAGGAAAACAAGCGCGCCGGCCGCGATGGAAATACCGCTCCGAAGACTGATCCGCACTGTTTTGCCAGGCACTGCCTTGCCCGAAGGATATCACTGGAGACGCCGCGGGGCGCCCGGGAAATGCGGCTACCGCTCGCGGCGCGTTGGCGCATGCAGCGGATCCACCAGGCGGATCACGTGCTCGTGCGTCTGCGGGTCGAGGTAATAAGTGATGACGGCGTCTGCTGCAGCTTCATTCGGTCCGGACTCGACGGTCGGGTTATCCAGGCGGACATCGCCCGTCTGGGTGATGCGCAGTTCGCTGCCAACTTGCAGGGGAATATATTCGGGTTGCGGTTTTGCTGCCATATGCCTGATTCTACGTGGCGCCGCCGGCAGGCGACGCCGGACAAAGTTCCCGAAAATACGCACAGGAATGGCAATGGGCGCCTTCGCGAAGGTCGAATCGAAGGTCGTTTTGGGCGGAACGGGCAGCGTGAAGCACCTGCCGCGCGGTTTCTGTGGCCGCGGGACCGACGTCGATTTCGTGAACATAGTCGGGTTTCAGAAAGTGCAGGAAAGCCCGAAGAGGTCGGGGGCCGAAAGCGGCCTCGAGCGCGAGGGCGTAAAACGCGAGCTGGATGGCGTACGCGCGGGCGCGGACTGGAGCTTCGGCTGCGGGCACATCGTCCGTTTTGTAGTCGACCATAGTGATCGCGCCGTCCGAATCTTCGAACCAGAGATCGATGGAGCCGCGCACGAAGGCGCCCTCGATGTTGACGATGAATTCCCATTCACGCGCGACTTTTGAGGCGGCGGCGAGGCTGCGACCGAGCGCGCTTTCGCGAAAAACGCCTGCCAGACGGCGCGCCTCCGAGCTGTATTCGCCGGACTTCTCCGCGAGGGCATCATGCACTTCCGTTCCAAGCTCGCTTGCGGAGAGCGGGCCGGCTTCGAACGAATCGCCGTCATCCGTTATGTCGTCCTCGAAATCCAGTTTGCGGCGTGGGCGCGGGCGCCACCCGGCGTATCGGGCGAGGTAATATTTGCGCGGGCACTCGTGAAAAAGCGCGAGCGACGTGACCGCAAAACCCGATTCCGATCGATCGGTCGGAGGGGGCGGAGAGATGATTTCGAATTCGGGGCGCTCGCGCAAAAGGCGCGCGCTTCCGTGGTGCGGATCCTGAGCCGTAACCAGCACCGACGCAGCCCAGGACGCGCCATTCGGAGTTGTCAGGCTTTCGATGACGGGCTCCGGTGCAGGCTGGCGATCCTTCAACCCGAACTGGCGATCGACCATGCCCGCCCAGTTGTCGGAATTTTTGCCCTGGCGGCCGGAATAAGTGAGGATCAGGCGCTCTTCGGCCCGCGTCATCGCCACGTAGAGCAGCCGGTTGCCTTCTTCCTTTTCGCGCTGCTTCAGGCGCTCGCTGTTTTTAAACTGCCACGAGTCTTTCGCTCCCTCCTTGTCAAAAGGCGAGCGCCATCGGATGCCAAGCCCGTGCTCGGGAGTAAACGTGATGGAGCGGCCCTCGCGCTGTACGCCCCTTTGCATCGCGGCGATGATGGTGACGGGGAACTCGAGACCTTTGGCGGCGTGCGCGGTCATGACCTGAACCTGATTGCCCTGATCTTCATCGGAAAGCTCGGACTCGGTATCGAACGCTTCCTCAAGGCCCTTGAGTTCATCGAGGAAATCGATGAGTGGACGGTTCGCGGCGCGCGTGCGCGCCAGCCTGAGGAACGATTCGATGTTGTCGCCCTGCGGACTCGATGGGGCCCAGACGATTCCGCAATCGGCGAGCGCGCGCGAGACCAGCAGATCGACGGGAACCGCGGCGGATTCGAGACGCCAGCGACGCAGGTTGGCGGTGAAGACGCGCAGCTTTTCGGCATCGTCCGGAGGGAATTGCGCTGAGGCGGCCTCGTCCTGCGCGAATTTGTTGAGTCCTCCCGAAAGCGAATTCGCGAGGAGGCGGAGGCGGAGCAGCGCTTCGTCGCTCAAGCCGACGAGCGGCGAACGAAGCACGGTCGCGAGCGCCACCGTGTCGCGCGGATTCGAAACAGCGTGCAGAAGCGCGGCAAGGTCCCGGCCTTCGCGCGACGTAAGCACGGAATCGCGTCTGCCGCAAACGTACGGGATGTTCGCCTCGTCGAAGATGGCGAGAATCGGCTTCATCGAGTCGCCGCCACGGCAGAGTACGGCGAAATCGCGGAACTGGTATCCCTTTCCCTCGCGAAGCTCGAGGATGCGATGCGCGATCCAGCGGGCTTCCCTTACGCCGGATTCGTCTTCTTCGCCCTCGATGACGCGGAGAATCTCAACGGCGGGCGCCGAATCGCGCGGTTCCTCTTTTGCGATGAGCTGGCGAGGCTCTATGCCCTCGGCGGCGTTCAGCAGCGTTTCGACGCAGCGGAGAACGCCGGCGTGGCTGCGGAAATTCTTCAGCAGTTCGGCCGAATGCTTGTTTTCGCCGACGATCGAGCGGTGATACTCGCGGAAGATTTCGGGACGAGCGTGGCGGAATCCATAGATCGATTGATTGATGTCGCCAACTCCGAAGAAGACATTTTCGGAACGGATCAGCCGGATCAGTTTCGCCTGCTGATCGTTGATGTCCTGAAATTCGTCGAGCATCACCTGGCGGAACTGGCGACGCAGGCGGTCCCGCACGGTTGGATGGCGCTCGAGCATGTTTATGGTGCGGCGCTCGAGGTCATCGAAGTCGAGCGCAGCCCGCTCTTTTTTGCGATCAGTGTAGAGAGATTCGAAGCATTCGAGAACGTCGAAGATCAGAGCGCGATGCGGAGCGGTTTTCGCGTCGATGAGCGCGACCAGACGCTCTTCGCGAAATTTTCGCAGAGTGTCGCTTTCGCTCCTGGGCACGCGCTGCAGGTTGATTTGCTTTGCAACGCGAAGTGAAAGCCATTCGGAAAGGGTGAGCGAATCGGCGTCCGCGATTTGCCCGGCGAGATCGAGCAGCGCCGACCTTTGCGTGGCTTGCGTGGGTGTTACGCTCGAAGGCCAGCGCGAAACGAGCTGGCGCAACTCCGACGAAAGCTCAGCCGCAGTGGCGGGCTCGATGGGGGCGCTCATGCCACGCACTTCGCAGATGGATTTGCCGGATGAACGGACCGCATCCCAGACGCTCAACAGATCCGACGTGAGATGGGGATTCTGAAGCGCCTCGATCAGCGACAGAATCGCTTCGCGGAGCGTTTCGGTGAATTCATCGAGCGCGGCGTTCAGGCATTCGTAGCGAAGGACTTCAGCCTCTCTGGCGTCGAGTACCGTAAAACGCGGGTCCACGCCGGCGGCGATGGCGTTTTCCCTGAGAACGCGCGTGCAGAACGCGTGAATGGTGGAAACCCAGGCGTGATCGAGTTCGCGCAGCAGGGCGTCGTTTCCCGCAAACTGCTTTGCGAGCCGCGCCTTCATGTTGGCTGCGGCCTTTTCCGTGAACGTGATCGCGAGGATCTGGACGGGCTGGCAATTTCCCGATGCAATCAGCCTGCTGTAGCGTTCGACGAGGACGGTGGTTTTTCCCGAACCCGGTCCGGCCACGACACATGCATCGAGGTTCCTGTATTCAACGGCGCTCTTCTGCTGTTCGGTGAATCCGTTCATGCGCGCGCCGTTTCGATCATGACTAAAGCAGTACTCTCTTCCACACGGCAGCAATCGCGCGCATCACAGAAACGGCACGAGTCCTCGTCGGTCGGAGCCGGTGAAATCTGGCCGCCGAAAAATGCGTCGAGGCGTCCGGCAATACGCGTCAACGCGGCGTTTTCCCAATCGCCCGGCATCGGCTGGAGAGGATTATCGCCGTTATACCCGGGGATCTCTCCCCATCCGTGAAGCTCATTGTCGCGAACCGCCCAGTACGCCATGGCCACGGTGTTCAATCCGAACTGACGGCGCAGAGCGAGCGCATACAGCGGACCCTGGAGCGCCGTCTCGCTCTCCACGAGGCGCTTCATTCCACCTTTCTTCTTGCTCTTATAGTCGATGACAACGCAATCCGATCCGCCGATGTGATCAACGCGATCCACGCGGCCGGTCATGGTGACCCCGTCGAGGATCGGCAGGGCCACCTCGACTTCCGCCTCGGAAGATTCCACCGGCCACGAACGCGTCGCGCTCACCGCGCGCGCAACATTGCGGAGCGAGAAACGTTCCACTTCCAGCCGGTATCCGCGCGGGAGATGCCTTTCGATACGGGCGCGCTCGAACGCTTTTTCAAAGAGAGTGGCGAAATCCTGAGCGCGATCTTCCAGCCAGAGCTGCAGGGTGTCGTGCAGAATGAGCCCGGCCTCGCGCGGGCCGATGCGATCGTGCGGTTTTTCCGGACGCGGCTCGAGCTGCAGCGTCTTTTTCGCGAAGAACTGGAATGCGCACTGCGCGAGAGATTCGATGTGGGTGGTGCTGATGGTCTGGTGACGGGCAGCGAGTTCTGCGAGCAGCTCCGCCGATGCGATACGTCCCCCATGGAATTGCGTGGTTTTCTCAGCGCGGGGCTGCGGCGCGCAGTTGCGGGCGACCGCGGCAGTGGCAGCTGCGAAACGCGACGGCAGAACGCCTCGGCCTGCGGCATCGCGTTCCGGGTGCGTGACGATGAACCGCTTGTTTGCGCGCGTCTCAAGTGAGTCGAAGAGCTTCTGCTCGTCCCCGTCCTGATCTTCGGCGGTGCGGATTCGGATGCCCTCGCGCGCGAGCTTGTCAATATCCGCGGTAGTCAGCAAAAGATGCCGCGGGTGCTTGCGGGGATAATCGCGGTCTGTGGCTCCGCACACGAATAATGCGGAGAGATTCCACTGGCGCGCTTCGAGAGCGCTCATCACGTGAACCGTCTCGGCGCGGTCATCGGGCGCAGTGAGGCTCGCGCTGCGAATCGCGGCTTCGGCAACGGCGAGAAATTCCGTCAGACCGATTCTGTCCGTATCTGGCGGCCAGAAGAACGCGGTTGCGGTTTGAAGCGAATCGAGCCACGCACGCAAGCCCTGCGCATGAGTGCGCAGCCAGGCGAGGTCCCGCATTTCGCCTGGCTCATTTATGCGGCCGGGACGATAAACGGCCGTAGCCCAGGATTCAAATTGTTGCGCCCAGTCGGCCGGCGTGCGCTGCTGGGCAACCCACGCTTCTATGCCGAAGCAGGCCGCGAGCTTCTCTTTCAGCCAGCTTTCCTGCGCGAGCGCGACGAGAGCCTCCGCTCCGCGGCCCGGCATGACTTCGCGGACCGCGAAATCGAAACGGTCGAAGGCTGCGGTCGCGCCCCAGCTGGGATGCGCGCCTAATGCCGCCAGAGTGTTCCGGAAATCCCACCCTTCGAGCGCACAGCGGACCATTCCGCTCAGGAAGATCGCCGCAGGACTGGACGCAAGCGGGCTCGAAAAATAGAAACGAGCGGGGATGCCGAAACGCTCGAACGCGGATTCGATCAGCGGACCGTACGTGCCGATGTCGCGGACCGCAACTCCAATATCCCGGAACGCAGTCCCATCAGCGCGCAGTTCGAGAACCCGGCGGGCGATTTCGTCCGCCTCCCGCTCAAGCGTCGGGGCGCACACTGTCACGCTGATCGGGCGGCGAGCGGGACCGGTGATGAGTTGGTCGCGGGCGGCGCATTCGAGCGACCAGCGGCGAACTTCGTCCTTCGGATCGTCGAGAGCCGTGATGTTGATTTCACAGCGGGAAGCGATTTTGCGCAGGAACTCGCGCTCGACGGGACTCAGGCTGACAAACCCATCGAGCCACAGGGCGGACGCATTCGCATGTTCAGCCGCGGCGACGAATAATTCCGGGCGGCTGATGTAGCCACGTTCGCCCAGCCGCGTGTCCACATCCAGCCAGACCCTCGAGAGTGCTTTGGACTGAGCGCCGAGACCGCGCACGGCGGCGAACTTCGCGGCAGTGGCTCCGGCGTTTTCCAGAAGCCGGATGGATTCGGCGATGCTCGCGGCCATGCCGTCTGTCGTCGCGATTCCGGCGAATTCGGGCGGGTCGAGCCGGCGCAGTGCGTCGCGAACCATAAGACCAAGCAGGTCATCCGGGGCGGTCGCGAGTTCGCCTGCGCACTCGCGAACGAAACGATTCATTGAAACCACGGTGCGTGGCGAAAGCACGACGCCGTCGCGCGCGAGTTCATGCTGGAAGTGGCGTACCAGCGTCGCGGTGGGCGCGACCAGCCGAATATCCGTTCGGCCCCGAGCAAGAGCCGCTTTGAATTCGCGAAAGACCAGCGCCGTTTTGCCCGAACCTGGCGCTCCCCGGATGAGTCTCAATGCATTTACCTGATTGACGATGAATTGGCAGGCACGAGGCCGAATGCCGGGGCCGAGCCGGTTTCGACCCATCGCAGCAGCTCCGAAAAACCGGAGGCGATCTCTTCCGGTTTGATCGCGCAATGGCCGTCGTGCTCCACGTACTGTTGGACGAAAAGGCCAGGATTCCCGGCCTCGCGGGCTCGCGTCGCGTAGGTATCCGGCGCGTTCGAGGGCACGATCGGGTCGTAAGTGGTGTGAATTGCGAGCATCGGAGCATCGAGCTTTCCGGTGGGCGAATACCAGGCGGCGAGATAAGCCGCCGCAACCGGGTCCGCCGCATATCGTTTGATGCGGCGATTGAGCGCGTTCGAATCGCCATCGATGGTGTAAACGACGTTCCGATTATCGAAAGGATTTCCGCCCGTACGGCGTCGAAGATCGCCCATCAGTTCGGTGAAAAGAGTCAGATCTCCCGCAATGTCGTCGAGCGAATGGAGCCGTGTGTAGCGCCGAAGAATTTCCGCTTCGGTGGGTTTCTGCTTCAGAGTATCAGCGACGTGCCGGACAAGCTGTTTCGAATTTCTGAAATCCGGCGGAACGTTGTCCGGCGGCGGCAGGATGCCGGGGAAATAGAAATCGAACACGACGCGGACGTTGAAAGCATCAAGCAGAAAGGAAGGCATATCGGTCAGGGGTCCGCATAATGCGAGCCCGCCGTGATACGTGGCGGGAAAACGCTCCATGACCAGCATGGTCAGCAGACCGCCCATAGAATGGCCGGTCACGAAGGTGAATTTCACCGGCCCGTATTTCGCGACGAAATAGCGTCGCAACGCCTCCGTATTCTGGACCGCATCCTGTACGGCCCAGCCGCCTGAGGAATAGCCGGATTGCGCGACTGCATAGCCGGTTGCGAGAAATCCGGAAAATACATCCTTCGCGGGCTTCTCATCAAAATGGCTCGGCTCGGCCGAATAGCCGTGGCAGTACATGACAAGGCCGTGATTCCAGTTTTGCGGGATATCGATGCGGAACTGCGCACCATCGATTTCGCCCGTTTCGATACGCGTCTGAGCGCCCAGCGCCGCGGCGAAGAAAAGGAGAACAAGCGCCCGCATTTCTATACGGTACTACAAGGATCGGATCCCTACAAGCGAAACCAGTCCGCGACGGTTTTGCTGGCTTCCATGAGCCAGGTTTTGCGGCCTTCCCGGGTTGCCCACCACCGGCCGCCATTCCAGACGGGGCTGGGCGCCGCGACCACGCGCACATCAAGGTCGGGAGCGACGCGGCGAAAGACCCGCCCTGCGCGGGCGGTGTGCTCCGGGCTGGTGACGAGCAGGTAGCGGTGAACGCCTATCGCGCGAAGTTCCGGGATCACATGCATGGCCTCGTCCACCGTGCTCGAGGCCGGGTAGCGAAACTGGATGAATTTTTCGGCGGTATATCCGTGATCCTGCACGAAGGCTACTGCCAGCTCGGCTTCGTGGAAGCCGTACATGGAGCCACCGCCACTGACGAAAACCGTGGGAGCATAGCCATCGCGCTCCAGCTCAGCTGCCTTCAGAATACGCTCGCCGGTGTAATCGCCGCCGATGACGAGAATGATGTCCGCCGTTTGAGGCTGGCCCGAGTGAACCAGAAAAGCGCCAAGCGCGGCCAGGATCGCGGAAGAAAAAATCGCGGGCAGAAGGATAAGGACGCAGATTAGAACTGCGACAGGGATCAGCCAGCGCTGTCGGGCTCGAACTCGCCTGGCTCTGTCTGGCTTAACGTTCGTCGCCTGAGTTTCTTGGATCGATGTGTCCAACCGTCTTCAGAAGGAAATAGAGCCGCTCGACTTCCTCTTCATCTTCGGGACGCAGGACGCGGTAACGCGGGGCCGCGCTCTGACGGGGTTCGGCGGCGCCCACCATCTCTCCCCAATATTGCCTGTGCGGAATGCCATCGATCATCGCGTTCGAAGACATCTGCCGCAGGGTTCGGAGCAGGTGCTTGCAGCAATCGACTTCGCCCGGATAGATCAGCACGACGACTTCGTCATCGTAAAGCGTGAGTTTGACCACGAGCGGCGAAATCCAGCCCGTGCGGTCAACACGCCGAATGTCGTGCCAGGGGACAACACGTTTGCCGATTTCGATGTGCGAATCGAAAACCTTGATGGCCGGGCGCATCGCGAGGCCGATAAGCATCGCGCCGGTAAGGAAGAAAAGCAGGGCCGGACAAAAGGCGGGAGTCCATTGAAGCCCGAGCCATCCGGAGAATCCGGCCAGCGCGAGGGCCACGATTCCGAAAGAGATGTAATGACGCGCGGGAACGTAGCGGCTCATGCTCACGACTCCGACAAGCTACCTTAAGACTACTCCCGCCCGCCCCCGAGGTCAACGCTGGCGGAGCCAGGCCACGCCCCGGGAGGCATAGTCCGTTCCACTGATGGCGGCGAGCGCGGCCACTCCCCAGATAAGCGCTTTGCAGATTTCCGCCAGCACCGCATCGTGAAACGCGTTTGCGGCCATAACCGCAACGGCTGTCATGATTTGCAGAAACGTGCTGGCTTTCCCCCAGACGCTCGGCTGCAGGTTTCGGAACGAGGTAAAGCGCAGCGCGAAACCCGCCAGCAACAAAATCCACAGGTCCCGCCCAAAGATGACCAGAACTATCCAGAGCGGGACGGCGTGGCCAGCGGCGAGCCCGATAAATATGGCGCTCAGCAGAATTTTGTCGGCGATCGGGTCGAGATAGAGGCCGACTTTCGATTCACCACCGAAGCGGCGC
>Ga0157370_10003414_pt1 | contig 18656 bp, 9 predicted proteins | sample C35metaG_FD_113463 | JGI IMG/M metagenome (GOLD analysis project Ga0157370, IMG submission 113463) | Corn rhizosphere microbial communities from Kellogg Biological Station, Michigan, USA - C3-5 metaG | ecosystem: Host-associated > Plants > Roots > Rhizosphere > Soil | place: USA: Michigan...
ATAAAAAACTTTCATTGTTTTATCATTTCCTTTTATCTGAATTTTATTAAGCTCTTTATTCCATTTTGAACTTGCTTCTTTGGTAACTTTATCAAAATCCCAATTCGGAATCTCGGCTTTTATGTTTGTTGCAGCATTCTCTGAGCTTACCGGAGATATTCCAACTTTTACTAAAACCTGTTTGTTTTTTAAGGTTTTAAAATCTAAAACGGCTTTCATTTTTAAGCCTTCGCCTTCATTGCCTTTTACAATTGCAGTGCTGTCGTATAAAACAATATTAGCAATTGGTTCCGAAAATTCCATTGTAAAATAAATACGCTGATCTGCTGCCCAGCCCGCTGAATAGCGGTAACCTGCCAGTGTCGTTTCGTTTATTTTCTTTATAAATGTTTTTACCGGTTTGTCCCAGCCTATTCCGTCTGCCAAATCAACTAAAACATGGTTATCATCGGCTGAACTGAATGTATATTTGTGAAAACCGACTCTTTCACTTGCTGTCAGCTCGGCTTTGACTTTGTATTTATCTAATAAAACACTGTAATATCCTGGTTTAACGATTTCGTTTTTATGAGAGAAATACGAGCCGTAACCGTTTACCATGTCTTCTTTTGTTCCTTTGGTAAGTGCTACTTTTCCTGATACGGGCAATAAAAGAATATCATTTAAATCGCCAATTCCGGTACCGCTTAAATGGGTATGTGTAAAACCTAATATAGTATTGCTGGCATAATTGTAACCACTGCACCAATCCCAGCCTTCAAAAACATTTACCGGGCCTAGTTGTACGGCACCAAAAGGAACATTGGCACCAACAAATACGTGACCATGCCCCGCAGAACCAATAAGCGGATTTACATATTGTGTATAATCTAAACTCGTTTGTTTTGCTTTCTTTTCCTGTGAAATCGCAGGATTGGCAAAAAATAGGTTTAATGCCAAAATGCCTCCTAAAGCAATTCTATTGTATTTTGTAACCATGTTGTTTGTTTTATATTTTGTTTGGCTGTATTGACCACGGATAACACAGGTTAAACGGGTTAATACCAATATTTTATATTACTGTGTGTAGACGCACAGCAGTGCGTCTCTACGGAAAACCTTTGTCCCTTTGTACCTCTGTCACTTTGTAACTTAGTACACGCACTTCGGTGCGTTTCTACGGAAAAACCTTTGTTCCTTTGTACCTCTGCCCATTTGCTCCTTTTCTTAGTAACTTAGAACCTTAGCGCCTTAGTACCTATTCAAAACCTCAAATAAAGAAAAAACCTTAATATCTGGTTTAACAACTTCTCCCTCAAACGAAATTATTTTTTCTTCTCCGGCTGCTAAATCAATATAATTATCGCTCCATTTTCCGGTATATCCTTTCATGGAAATGTAAACATATTTTGCCTGCTTCTGGGCTTTTAAAATGACTTTGTTTCCTTTTATCTGCCAGCTTATTTTTGGGTCTTGCAGTTTTAAATCTATTGGACGCGTCAAGTCGATTTCTGGTTTTATATCGTCTCTGTATGCTTCTCGAATGGCATACCAGGCTGCTTTTGGCTGTCGGCTATCATAATCAGTGATGCTCCAGCTTGCTACAGGCCAGCAGTCGTTTAGCTGCCAAACTAAAGTTCCCATATTATACGGCGCTTTAGAACGATGAATGCCTACAATATTTTTGATTGCATAATGCTGTAAACATTGCGTTAGATAGCTGTAATCTTCTACGTTCATCTTTTTTATTTTGGTCGAATCGATAAAGTATTTATTCAAATAAGCATTTAACTTTATAAATCCTTTGCCTGCTTTTTGATGCGCATTTAAAACATCTGAATATAAATAGCGGTCTTCCGGCAAGGTGAATTTTTCTATAGACGAATAATTAGGCATCGCCTGCATTCCGTATTCGCTCACAAATCGTCCAGTTTTTTTCTTTACGGCTTCAATATCTTCTAATCCCCACCAAATTCCCCAATAATGGCCGTCTCCTTCTGTCAAACTTTGTTGTTTTGACCAATGGTGCATGGGCGAAGAACTTAAATACGGACGTTTATCATCGACTTCTTTAACCCATTTTGGAATACTGTCATGAAACAAACGAACGTAATCCTTCCATAATTTGGTTGAATCTTGTTTGGACAATTTCATGCTTTTCATCCAGCCCCAATTTTTAAAGGCCTCGTCCGATTCATTGTTACCGCACCACAAAACAATACTTGGATGATGGCGCAGTCGTTTTACCTGATATTGTACTTCTTGTTTTACATTATCGAAAAAGGCTTTATCTCCGGGAACCATTGTGCCGGCAAACATAAAATCCTGCCAGACATTGATTCCGTATTTATCGCATAAATCATAAAAATAATCGTCTTCATAAATCCCGCCTCCCCAAACTCGAAGCAAGTTCATATTGGCATCTTTGGCCAGAGAAACTACTTTTTCGTATTCTTTTTTAGTAACTCTTGAAAGAAATGCATCTGACGGAATATAATTGGCTCCTTTCATATAAACCGTTTTTCCGTCAATTTTAAAATAAAAGGATTTACCAAGACTGTCCGGCTGCTGAATGAGCTCAATTTTACGATTTAGAACGTAAGGTTTCTCAGGAGCTTTTTCGTCATAAGCTTCTAAGCGCGGTGTTTTCCAGATACCGCAGGTTGTGAATTTTGGTCCCCAATCCCATCCAAAATGATATTGTGCTTTACGAACATAAGCACGCGGATTATCAGGAATTTTAAAAGGTAAATCTCTTTTGGCCAATGAATCGACAACATTTTGTGCCGATTGAAATACCACAACCAGATTATTATTTCCTGATTTCAGTACTTTTTTAACATCAACCCGCCATTGACGAAACATATTATCGGCTTTTAAAACCAGCTGATTGTTAAGATATACAGATGCATAAGTATCTAATCCGTCAAAAACCAATTCGGTATTTTTCTTTTTCAGCAATGTCGCTGTAACCTGAAATGTAGTTTTGTATTCCCAGTTTTTACGTTCTATCCACAACAGCTTTTTTTCGTTGTCACGATAATAAGGATCTGGTATCAATTTATTGTGCAGCAAATCAGTATGGATTTCTCCGGGAACTGTCGCTGGATACCACTTTTGTGTTTTTTCTTCACGGTAACTCCAGTTGTTCTTCAAATCAACATTTTGCGCAATTGCGATCGATGAAAAATTTGCAAGACAAATGAAAATTAGCCAATGAAGTTTTTTTGCATAATTCATTTTACTGAGTACTAATATTAATCTCTTTAAAATTACTAAAAAGATAAAGCATTTTAATTATTTTGGCAGCTAGAGAAGGAACAGCGCTTACTTTACATTCCTTCTCTTCAGAATTTACTTTTTCGTTATTAACTCAAAAAAACAACTCAAAATATTTTCTTTACCACTGCCATACGCCTTATATTGATTTGATTTGGGTTATTTCAAATCTGCTTATTAATAAACTTAAAAACATTTTTACTGCTCTGTATTTTTTTAATTTACTGACAACAATGCCATCTTTTTCAGCAGAAACACTCTTTGCTGCTGCGAAAAAAAGGGTATTTAAATCAAGAAATTCAATACAATTCTATAATGGTGTTTTGTTTATTTATTGCTAAAAAGATTTAAAAATAAGCCGGGCATGGATAATACCCGACTTATTCTAACTAACCAACCAATTTAAAAATTATTTATCCCACCAGATTCTAGTGGTCATTAAATCTAAACCTTGACGTTGAATGGCTTCTCTGTAATTAGCCGCATTCGTAATAAGCTCTGACTGATCGTAGATTAATCTTCTTGGAATAGTTCCTTTTGTATCTCCTGTTGGATCATTAACCGGAACTAAAACCGGATAACCTGTTCTTCTGTATTCTGAGAATGCCTCAAAACCATTAAACAATAATACAATCCATTTTTGAGTGATAATCTGTTCGATTTTTTGTGCTTCTGTTCCAGCTATTTTAAATGGATAAGTAGTGATATAAGTGTTGTATTCTGCTGGTGTTACTGCAGGTACTTTGTCTCCAAAAATCGTTAGAACATTCATAGCGCCTCTAACTCCATTTTCATAATAAGTCTGAGCCGATCCGCCTACATTCCAGCCTTTCACTGCTGCTTCTGCCAATAAAAACTGAACTTCGGCATAAGACATAATTAAAGTTGGTGCATCTAAACGTAATACAGTTGAAGTATTTGGATCTGAAAACAGTTTTTTATCTCCTCCTGGAAATTCTTTTGCATCATTTGCTAAACCCTGCTGGCTTGCCGGATTGTTATTACCTGTAGCTTCTAATTTTGCATAAATTCTTAAACGTGGATCGTTTGTATTTTTCAATAAATCAATAAATGTTTTACTGAATTTAATATTCGATTCCCCTCCATTTAAGTCATTTCTAACCCATGAAGAAGTAATTGGGTTTGTTTTAACTCCAGCAGGACCTGCATCATGTTTCAATACAAGACTGTCATCATTTGAAGTAAAAACACCTTTAGAATAGGCTTTTTCTACAAACTCTTTTGCTTTTGCAGGATTTACTTTAGACAAACGCATTGCTACTCTTAACATTAAAGAGTTAGCCAGTTTTTTCCATCTTGCAACATCACTTTGATAGTATAAATCAGCGTTGCCTACAAATGGTTTTCCAGCATCTAAAGCTGTTCCTGCTTCGTCTAATTCTTTTAAAAGATCGTTGTAAATTGCTTCCTGAGTATCGTATTTAGGAGAAAAAACGTTTCCGTTATATCCTTTTCCTGCCTCAAAATAAGGAACTTCACCATACGTATCTGTTAACTTTTGAAACAAGAAAACTTTCATGATTCTACAAGCCTGAATCATATTTGAGTTTTCCGGCGTATTTTGTACCACCGATAATAATTGGAAAATTTGATTTAATCCTTTACCGTATGTTTCTCCAAAAAGTGCTGCAGAATACTCCGAAGAATAAGCATATTTAGAACCAGGTCCTCCTAATGACGAAAACTGTTGTACAATTTGCGCAGCATATAAGTTATTTCCTCTTGTGTTAGAAAAATCCTGTCCGTCAACATAAATCTCAGCCAATGTAAACATTGATTTTACAGCCGGATCTGTTAAAGCATTTGGATTCTTATTTAATTCTTCGAATCCTTTATCGCATGAAGCCAATGTCATTGCACTAACAATTGCGACACAAAATATTTTTATATATCTATTTTTCATCTTATTTCGTATTAGAATTTGACATTAAGTGCAAAACCGTAATTTCTTGTCAATGGCATTGAAGCTCTCTCCATACCTTGTGCATTACTATTAGAGTAGTTTGACTCTGGATCGATGTTTGGAACTTTGTCATAAATAGTCCATAAATTATGAGCAGAAAATGCTAAACTAACAGACTGAAATGGTGTTTTTTGTAAAAATGCTTTTGGGAAATTATAAGCAAAAGAGATCGCTCTTAGCTTAACAAAATCTGCATCGTATACAAAGTTTGATGTTACATCGCTATAACTTCTCCAGTAATCGTATGCCGAAACTGTAGTGTTAACCGGGTTTCCGTTAACATCTTTTCCAGAAACTGCTATACCGCCTTCACGACCTGGAAGTGTAATTTCAGATAATCCGTAACGTGTTCCTAACTGATTTGTAGCAGAATAGATTTCTCCTCCAAATTTAGCATCTACAAAAACAGAAAGTGTAAAGTTTTTATAAGAGAAATCATTTGAAAGTCCCATTGAAGTTGGCGCAACACCTTGTCCAGCAATGATTAAGTTTCCTCTCATGAATTTTCCGTTTGTATCAATTACGATATTTCCGTCTTTATCTCTTAAATAGTCATACGCTTTAATTACTCCAAAAGGCTGTCCTTTTTCTAAAACTACAGAAGCTCTTCCGTCTCTGTTTCCTTCTAATGATTTCGTTGTAATTTTATCAGAAAGGCTGATAACCTCACTATCATTATAAGCAAAATTGTATCCTACGTTCCAAGAAAAACTTGGTGTTTTAATCGCTTTTACATTAATAGCAAACTCCACCCCTTTGTTCATGATTTCACCTACGTTGATTTTTGTAGTTCTGTAACCAGAAGCCTGAGAAACGTCAGCATCCGTAATATCATTTGTTGTTTTTTTCTGATAGAAAGTCAAATCTGTACTTACTCTGTTATTGAAGAATGTATTCTCAAAACCAAACTCAATTGTACTAACGTTATAAGGTTTTAAAGTTCTGTTTGGAATTGTTTCTCCATTTACACCCAAAATTGGCTGTCCTAATGAATCTGTTTGTCCGTCTGGTGTCGTGTAAGTTAAAGCTAAAGCATAAGCTTCTGGCAAAGCACCTCCAACGTTACCCCAGCCTGCTCTAAGTTTACCGTATGACATCCATTCCGGAAGACCAATTACTTCAGAATAAATGAAACTCGTACTTACAGATGGATAAAAAGTACTGTTGTTTGCAGGATCAAGAGTTGAGAACCAATCTTCACGACCTGTTAAATTCACATATAAGAAATCTTTGTATCCAATATCAGCTGAGTAAAATAAAGAGTTTACTTCGCTTTCTGAGAATAATTTTTCAGTTTTATCCGGTTGTGTATTTGCGTAGAAATATTTGTAAGGAACAATAAAGTTATTTCCTTTCATTTTGATTCCGCTGTATCTGTTATGCTGACGGTTTGCACCAATAAAGGCATCTAATGAAATGTTTTTAACTACTTCTCCTTTGTATCCTAAGTAACCAGAAGCATTTACCTCCGTACGTCCTTCAACTCTGTTTTCAAAAGATCCGCCCGGGCTGTACTTAATTCCAGTTGGTTCAATTTCAGTGTATTCGTAATTGATATCGTCAATTCCAATTACAGCTTTAGCATAAATCTTATCTGTAATGTTGTAGTTTACTTTTGCAGAACCAATAAAACGCTTTCTAAGGTCATCATTTAAAGGTGACTGCGTAGCAAAATATGGATTTGTATGGTAAACGTTTGCTCCTAAGAAATCTTCTTCACCTCCATTTGCATCAAACGGATTGCTTAACCATCTAATATCTGTACCCGGCGTCATGAACGTAGTTGGGAAAGATGGGTTTCTTGGTGAATCATTCAAATAAGGTCTGTTATGACTTTTCTCTGAAATATACTGCGCATTAGTTTCTATGCTGATTTTTTTATTTGGAGCCGAATTTAAACTTAAAGCCACGTTGTTTCTTCCAAATGTAGTTCCCGGCATAATAGATTCGTCTTTAGTATTTCCGAAAGACAATCTGAAGTTTGTTGTTTCATTTCCGCCGGAAATTGCTAATGTATTACTGAAAGAAAATCCAGTTCTGTAGAAGTTCTCTACGTTGTCTTTTCCGTAAGCCTGATAAGGTCTTGTTTTACCGTCAAGAGACAAAGATGGCGTTCCGTCGTATTTATCACCCCATGCAAAGTAATAAGAATCTCTAAGTTCTTGTAAATTAGTGAATCTTGTAGGTACACCGCTCGCATTTGGAGCTCCGGCACCGTACTGATCCTGCCAGTTTAAAAGACTTGCCGGAGTATTAAAAGTTGAATTTGTGCTGAAATCTACTCCAATTCCGGTTGAACTTTTTCCTTTTTTAGTTGTAATTAAGATAACACCATTTGATCCTCTGTATCCGTAAAGAGCAGAAGCTGCACTACCTTTTAATACTGAAAGCGTAGCAATATCATCTGGATTGAAAGATGACATACCGTCTCCTTTATCAGCTCCTCCCCACATGTTCGCATTTCCCTGTTGTGTATTATCGATTGGAATTCCATCGACAACATACAACGGCTGGTTTAATCCAGAAGCCGAAGTTGCTCCACGAATTACAACACGGCTAGAACCAGAAGGCCCTGTAACCGGTGCAGAAACGTTAACACCGGCAATTTTACCCTGCAATGCGTTTCCTAAGTTAATTTCTTTATTTTTAGTCAGGTCCTCGCCTTTTATTTCTCCAACTGCATAACCTAAACTTTTCTTTTGTTTTTTAACCCCAAATGAGGTTACAACAACATCTTTTAATTCTTGTGTGTTTTCAATTAATACAACAGAAACTCTTGTTTCGTTTTCCTGAAGTACTACTTGTTTTGACTGAAATCCCATAGAGGACACATTCAAAGTAACTTTTCCTGAAGGAACATTCATTTTAAATCGCCCTTCGGCGTCTGTAATTGCACTAAATGGTTTTCCTTGAACCTCGATTGATGCGGCAACAATTCCCTTGTTCTCTGCATCTGCTACTATGCCTGTTATTAATCGATTTTGCGCCACAGCACTTAAGCTGCTCAGCAATATCACTCCTAACACTGCTAATATTCGTTTCATAAGCATTTTTTTTGGTTATTAGTTTTGATTTCGTTTTGTTTTGTGTTTTGTTTTTGTGTTTGTTGCTTTAAATAATTAATAAAAATTTGAACTTACTTCTCAATATAAAACCTTGAGGTATAGTGCACTGAATATTCAAAAAAACGCAGCTATTTCGCAGTTTATGTTAAATAAATAATCTTCAAAAGTTTGACCTACTCGTCAAAAAAGTGAAGAATATTTTTACTAAAACGTTTTAGTAAAATGGGTAAAAAAAAGTATTACCTTTTTTATTCTTTTTAATTTTTTTCTTTTTAAATGGACTGTAATCTAAACCGACTCTCGTACAATCAATGTTCCTTTTTTGAGGACTTTTTCGACTTTAAATTCTTCAAAATTTGTCATCTGGCTCATTAGCAACTGTATCGACTTAACTGCTATATCTTCTATAGGCTGTGCAATAACCGAAACTGTTGGTGTATGCAATTTAAAACTATCGTGATCATCAAAGCTGATAACCGAAATCTTCTCCGGAATTTTGTACTTTAAAGTTCTAAAAGCCTGAAGTCCCGCAAGCCCTAAATAGTTAGCGCAAAATAATACAGCATCAATCTCCGGGTTTTTAGTGAAAAAGTTTACAATCGCTTCAATTCTGCTTTGTTCACTTGCGTGATAATCCAAATGCAGTGTAAGTTTTTCATTGTAAATGCCTTCTTCTTTTAAAGCCTCAGCATATCCTCTCTCTCTCAATTTCATCTGAATCATTCCAGACTTATTGTTTACGACTGCAATATTTTTTCGGCCTTTGTTAATTAAAAATTTAACTGCCGAGTGAGAGCCTTCGTAATTGTCCATTACAACATGACTTACTTTTTGGTTGGCAAAATATCTATCGATTAAGACAACCGGTTTTTGCAATTTTAAAAGCTGGCCTATTGTTTTCTCCAAATTTCTTGTCGGCGTAATAATAAAACCTTCAACATTTGCCTGCAAAAGACTTTGAATTAATTCTTCAGAACGATCGTTATCATCTCCTGTACTGCAATAAAAAACCCTGTAATTAATATTTTTTGCTTCATCTTCAATTACTCTTGCCAAGTCTGCAAAAAACTGATTGGATATATCTTCAACAATAAGTCCAATCGATCTGGTTTTTCCAGTTCTTAAACTGCTCGCAATCATACTTGGTTTATATTGCAGCTTTTGCGCAACATCCTGAACCTTTTTGATTACTGCCGGACTTATGGCCATCTTCTCGCCTTTTCCGTTAATGACAAAAGACACGGTAGATATAGATACTTCAGCCTGTTTAGCAATATCTCTAATTGTAATCTTTTTCATCAAGTAAGCAATTTGTTAAGAAAATTTTAATACATCGCAAATATATATATAAATAAGTTTACAAAAACGTTTTAGTAAAATATATTTTCAATAAATCATTTTTTTATTGCCAAATTAAAGCGAAATTATCAGTAAATATTGGATTTTACCTAGTTATTGTCATTTTGACTTTTTAGACGGTTTTTATGATTTTCACTATAATTTGATAGGTTTTTGATGTGTTTTGGAGCTTTTTTTAACCTCTTTTTTTAAGAAATTGATCTTAAATTTTTAATACTATTTTAACTTTAATTTTAAAAATAAAGCAAAACTGACAAAAAAAATCGTCATGAGAATATTGTCTATTCTTATGACGATTTTTTTAAAGTTTTAAAATATAAATTTCAATAAAAATTATAGAACGCAGATGACGCGGATTCGCTATGCGAAAACGCGGATTTATGCGGATTTTATACTATTTTTCACCTCAATATAGGTCGACAAACTTTGTCGAGCTTCTTGTGGAGATTCCTCGTTCCTCGGAATGACAAGATTGCGCAGAGACCATCAACAATAAACCATCAACAATAAACCATCAACAATAAACCATCAACAATAAACCATCAACCATCAACCATCAACAATTAATAATTAACAATCAACAATTTAAATAACTCCCATTTTCTGCATTAAGAAAGTAGCACTTCTGTTTTGGCAGATTCCTTTTCGGAGTTTATAATCGAAGTGAAGTTCGTTGTTTTGAATTTCGACTTCAAAACACTGATTGGTTAAAACATTAGGATATTCGTTTGTAGTTAAGCAGACTTCGATATCGTGAGTGGCAATGGCTCCAATGGCTTTTTTGGCAATAACCTTTTTTACCACTTCTATAGTTCCGTTTCGTTTATCATCAGAGTTTGTTCCTCTTAAAATTTCGTCTAATAGAACAAAAGCCGGGCGTTCTTCCAGAGCATCCATAATTTGTTTTAAACGCTTAATTTCGGCAAAGAAATACGATTCGCTGTCGGCTAAAGAATCAGACAATCGCATTGAAACTAAAACTGGAAGTGGATGAATGTTAGCTTTTGAAGCACAAACTACTGAACCAATTCCGCCTAAAACCATATTGATTCCCAAACTTCTTAAAAAAGTACTTTTTCCGGACATGTTAGAACCCGTTAAAATCATAAAAGATTCCGGATAAAAATGCGTATCATTCCCTACTCTGCTCGACGGATTTAATAACGGATGGCTTAAATTTTCAAATCCAATTTTATATTCTGAATTAATTTCAGGGAAAACAAAATCAGGATTATTATACGAAAGATTAGCCAGGCTGTTCAAGGCTTCAAATTCCCCAATGATATTAATCCACTTTTCCAGTTCATGCGAATAATCTTCTTTCCATTTTAAAAGAGCTCTTAAAACATGAAGATTAAAAAGAAATGATCCGTTAAATAAAGTGGCTGTAACAAAGTTACTTATGGTATCCATTCTCGAAAACAATTCTGATAATTGCTTTAAATGAGAACTTGCCGATGCATTTTTAGAAACCAGCTGTTTTTGTAATTCAATCAGTTTTTTAGATTCAAATTTTTCGGTTTCAATCTTTTCTACTAATAAGCTGTAATGCTTAATTGTTTTATCAATATTATCTGCCTGCGCAATTTCAGATTGAATTCGTTTAATTGATCTTCCCAGAACAATTAAATTGGCTATAAAAATGTACGTTACATAGGATAAAATAATCGTTTTTGAAGTAATGAAATACGCAATTATAAAGCCAAAAAATAAAGCTGGAAGAATAACAGAAAGTGCAACTAAAACTTTAGATAAAGTATTATTTTTAAATGAAATCCAATGAATTAATGCATCATACGAATTTTTACTGTCAGCACTGACAATCGCAAGTGATTCAAAATCCTGGCGCCAGTCTATTTTAGATTTCAACTCATTTATTGCTTCCTGATTCTCTACGATTGCTTCATTAGAAAACAGGTTCAGTAATTGATGTGCTAAAGTTTTTTTACCGATAAAAGTGGCTGTTCTGTTTAGATTCTGGAATAAGGAATGTTCTCCAAAAATATCTAAATCGTAAGCATAAGGATGATGAAAATCGTTGAATTCTATTCCGTTTTCAAAAGAAAGTTTTTCTCTTTTCAAGAAAGATATTTCATCCTTGTTGATTTTTAAAACGGTTTTTGTTACTTCTCTTTCAAAAGATAATTTCGTGTGAATTCTCATTAAAAAAAGAAAACCAGCAAAAGACAGAATAGCAAAAGCTATATAAAGCGCTTCGTTGGTTTTGATGTAGTAAAACAACATAAACAAACAAAAAAACACGCTTAAAAGCCTTAAAATACTTATGCTGTTATATCTTTTGTTGATTTTATTAAAAACTTTCGAATAGTGCTCAACCTTACTTATGTATACTTCCATTTTTATAATTTATGAAATACAAATATAGATTTTACACTTTCAAAAAAACGATTCATTTTAAGTTCAATTTTATTTCTCGTGCATTATTAGTACGGGAATAGAAACTTCTTTGGTAATTTTTTTGCTAAAACTCGAATCGAATAAAGATTCAAAGAATGATCTTTTATGCGTAATAGTCGTCAGGATATCAATATCTTTATAAAGTATAAAATCAAGAATTGTTTCTTTAATTTCATCACTTGGCAAGACTAGAAATTCTACATTATCAGCAGCAAATTCTTGTTCCCATTCTTTAATCGTTGCATCAGAAACATCAGAATTTGAAGTTTTGACATATAGACTTTTCACTTTTGCTTCCGTTTTTTTAGCGATTTTCAGTACTTTTTTCAATACTTCTTTATCTTTTTCACGATATCTGGTAGTAAAAGCAATTGTTTTGACTTTCTTGTATTTAGCATCAATTGGAATACATAAAACCGGAACATTTACTTCTGAAATAACAGAGTTTGTATTCGATCCCGTAAAGAATTTTGTCCAGTCACTATTACCCGTAGTACCCATGATTACAAAGTCTATCTGGTCTTCTTCTACTGCGTTTCTTAAGTTATAAATTAAATCACCATCCATTAAACGGTGTTTTAATACAATATCATCCAGTTTACGTTCGGCAGCAATGGCTCGAAGTTTTGGAATTTCATCTTTAAACATTTCAAATTTTGCTAATTCTATAGAACTGTATATCGATGCATAATTTTCTGGAAAAAATTGACTGTCATAAACCGGAATCTCAAATGTATGCAATAACACAAGTTCGGCTTTAACAATTTTTGCAAACTCTAAAGCGTGGACAAATGCATTTGTTGCAGCTTCAGAGAAGTCTGTGGGAAATAATATCTTTTTCATTTTGTTGAGATTTTAGGTTTGTTTCTCAAATTTAATCATTCTAAAAATAAATTGGACTGATAATTATCAGGAATTTAACAGTTAATAATTTCTTAATTAGGTGTGCTTTTTCATTGCTTTTAGTTCCTGTTCAGCTTCAGATTATCACTTTAAAATTTTCTGCTTTTTTCTTACCTTTGCAGCATGATAAATCAAGATTCTATAGTTGCATTAGCTACTCCGTCTGGTGCTGGAGCTATTGCTGTAATCCGTATTTCGGGAGCCGAGGCTATTTCAATAGGAAACTCCGTTTTTAAATCAATCAAAAACAAAGATTTAACAAAGCAGAAAACTCATACTTTGCACTTAGGTCATATTGTTGATAATCAAAAAACACTTGATGAAGTTTTGATTTCGGTTTTTAAAGGTCCAAATTCTTATACTGGTGAAGATACTATAGAAATTTCGTGCCACGGATCTACTTATATTCAGCAGCAAATAATTCAATTATTATTGAGAAAAGGATGCCGAATGGCCGATGCGGGAGAATTTACTTTACGCGCTTTCCTAAATGGAAAACTGGATTTATCGCAAGCTGAAGCTGTAGCCGATTTAATTTCGTCAGATAACGAAGCTTCTCACCAAATTGCGATGCAGCAAATGCGAGGCGGCTTTAGTAATGAGATTGCCAAACTGCGTGAAGAACTTTTGAATTTTGCATCTTTAATTGAATTGGAATTAGATTTCGCCGAGGAAGATGTAGAATTTGCCGACAGAACGCAATTTCATGAATTATTGAACCGAATTGAATTTGTTTTAAAACGTTTAATCGATTCGTTTGCCGTTGGAAATGTTATCAAAAACGGAATTCCGGTTGCAATTGTAGGCGAACCTAACGTTGGGAAATCGACTTTATTAAATGCTTTATTAAACGAAGAACGCGCTATTGTATCTGACATTGCCGGAACGACAAGAGACACAATTGAAGATGAATTGGTTATTGGCGGTATTGGTTTCCGTTTTATTGATACTGCGGGAATTCGTGAAACCAAAGATGTTGTAGAAAGCATTGGAATTAAAAAAACCTTCGAAAAAATAGATCAGGCGCAAGTTGTAATTTATTTGTTTGATGGTTTGAAGTTTCAGGTTTCGAGTTCTGAATTTGTTTCTGAAATTGAACAAATCAAGAATAAATATCCATTGAAACCTTTGGTTATTGTAGTAAATAAGAAAGATATATTATCTGCAGATGAAGTTTCAAACATTACAACCAAGCTTGAAAATTTAAATGCAAAACTGTTATTAATTTCCGCTAAAGAAAAAATTGGTGTCGATGATTTAAAGAATGAATTGCTTTCTTTTGTTAATACCGGAGCACTTCGCAATAACGAAACTATTGTCACTAATACAAGACATTACGATTCATTACTAAAAGCTTTAGATGAAATACAAAAAGTAAAATTCGGACTTGAAACCAACCTTTCAAGTGACTTAATTGCACTTGATATCCGTGAGGCTTTATATCAATTTGGATTGATTACAGGTCAAGTTTCTAATGATGAATTGTTAGGGAATATTTTTGCTAATTTTTGTATTGGGAAGTAGTTGGACAAAATATAACAAAACAACTCCAAATAAATAAAAACAAAAGCCACTCCGTTATAGAGTGGCTTTATTGATTATTGATTCTCTTTGTGAGTATAGATTATAATGCTGTCGGATTTTAATAACTTAAAATCTTTTTCTCAATGAAATTGCCTTTTACAAATCTATATTTTTCGATTTTATTTTTCTTGATAACATCAAATAATTTAATTTCACTATCGTATTCATATTTTAGTTGCTCAACCATCGATACAGAATAATAAGAGCCAATAACAAGTTTTAATTTAAATTCCTCTTGTGGCATATTATGACTCCTATCTAGTAAATCGAATGAATATATTAATTCTTTAGATTTTATCTTTTCAATACTTTTTGGATTGACTTCTTTATCAAATGTTTTTACAATATCAAGTGATAATGAGTCTGAGCTTACTAAAATATCTCTTTTATAGTCTAATTTGTGTTCATTTTTAAGCACATTTAAAGTATCTCGTAACCAATTTTTAAAAACAATTTCGTTTCTATTTTGTTGAGTAGTATTTTTTTGTTCTTTGTATTTACAATTAATAAAAGTCAACAAACACAAGCCTCCAATTACTATTTTTTTCAGTATATCCATAAGTTTTATAAATGAAATCTTGTATCACTTTGTTTTTTTTCTCCTCTACCAGTAGTGAGTTTTGTATAAATAGAGTTACCAATAATTTTTGTCGCTGATATTTGATTATCTGCAACTCTTTAAAGGAATTCCTGACTATTAAGACATCAGATACATACCAAATTCTTCTTTTAGATCCAATCTTTAATTAATCAATTTTACAACATCTTCTATAGTTAGTTTTTCTCGATACTCTATAACCTTTTTTTTGAATATTACCTTAAAGCTTGATGTTGGAGTAACTAAATTCGAGTTCTCATTTTTATCTTTATCTAAAAAACTATCCATAACTTTTTTATTATACTTATAATACAAAATCACATCATTCAGCTGTTTATCTATTGAAATTGAACTATCTATCTTTAGTTCTTCTTTTTGATATTGTTTGCTGTAAGTATACAGCATTTTTATTTTCTCTTTTGGTTTTATATAAAAGAACGTTGAAGAGTTTGGTTGAACTAAAGCGATATCTGTATCATTAAGTCTTAAACATATACCAGCAGATTTATTTATTTTTTGTTTAGAATCGACATCATAAGAATTTGAAAAAAAAACTACTTCTTTTTCATTAGGGTTATAAAAAGATACTAAAAAATGTAATGTTTTTTTATTTGAACTATCTTGAACAATTATCTTTTCACAAGTTGCATTTATCTTATAATTGATTATCTCTTTATCAGCACAGCTGACAAAAATCAAAAGAATTGCAAATATTAATCCTTTCATAATTACATACTATTTAATTTCTCCACTTAAAATTTTATTCATTGATCTTTGAATTATCTTTTTCCATTCAGGAGTTGTTCCCTGCCATGACGAATGATTAATTTGCGTCTGATATGCTTTGGCATGAGCTTTACCTTCACCAGTAACACCATTCTTAAAATGAGCATTACCCTCATGAGCTGCAGTGTTTTGAATATTATTAACAGTAAATTGACCTCCTGCCCATAAATAACTAGTAAAATTATATGTTATATTATTACCTGTTGTATATGCAGGTGCATTACGATCTTCTAAACTATAGGATTCTGCAGGGTTTCTCGAGCCAATAGTAAAAAATTTATTTCCATCTGTTTCAGAATTTGTTTCTTTAGCATAATACGCGGATGTTTTACCATTACTTAACTCAGATACGTCAAATAGCATATTATCTGCTTTAGAGATAATATCAGTTGTAGCATCATTTACCATATCAATGTCATCTTGTGTAAAATCTTTTTCAGGATTTTGCCCCATTACCTGATCTAAATTTTGACCTAATCTGGTAGCTTGGCTATGCAATAATTTCCCATTTTTATCAGTATAATTACCTTTAAATTGTGATTTAGTAGCAATATTATATACTTTTTCATCCATAAATAACACTTCACCTTTGAACCCTTCATTGTCAGTTCCTAAAAACTTACCATCCAAACCATAAATTGGAGACATCGATTGCATTCCATCTGGATCAATAAAATAGATTGGATTATTATAAGCGTAATTATATGGAGTCCATCTTCGCGAATTTTCCGCCAGCGGATCAATGTTCATCCAGCGACCAAGAGCAGGGTCATAATTTCTCGCTCCATAATCATACAAATTTAGTTGATTACCTCCAATATTCTCGTCTTGGAACTCTTTTCCATTGTACTTATACTTGTAACTCGTATTGCTAACTACTGCTCCGGGTACTTTTTGTTTAAATCCAAATGGATAGTAGTGGTTTTCCTCCACAATTTGTAAAGATGGAGCTGTTAATGAACCTACATTTTTATAGCTGACCCTATTGTTACCCAAATGATCTTTGTATTGATAAATATACTCAAAATTTCCGCTATTATGGTTTACATAACCCTCAGGTTGTGGGAAGAATTTTAAAACATTGTTTTCATACTGAAAGCCCCCGGCATAATCAGTGGTAATTCCACCAACTATTTTACGTTGTTTTGCACCTGTGGCATCATAGTCGTAATGAATTGTTCCTCCCGATAAGGTAATATCTACAGGCAGATTCAGATAATTGTAGGTAATGGCTATAATCCCCTTATTAGCATCGGTCTTCATGTTTCCGTTATCGTCATAAGTGTATTCCTGAGCTGTATCAATACCGTCTTTAAAACCTTCGGAACTGCCTGAGCTGTCTTTTACCTTAAATAATTTGTTGCCTGCATCATAGGTGTAAACTAAGTTGTCCATTACTCCTAATAACGTCGCATTAGGATCTGTATATCCATTACGGATTAAACTCATGATGTTACCGTTTTTGTCATAAGTCAGATTTTCATTGTAACGGCCAGAATTCTGAGATACGGCATTAGTCAATCTGTTTAGAGCATCATAGCCATACGTGTAGTTTTTTAAGGCAGGATCTTGGCCTTGTGTTTTCCAAAATGTCTGACTGATGTTTCCGTTGTATAATGCTGTGCCTGCAGAAGGATTGTTGTAATTGATTTTAAACCCAAACAAGTCGCCGCCTCCAACAGAAATATCGTTATTGGCTGTATTAGAATCGTTGATTCCTTTAAGCCATCCGCGTATGTTATAGGTGTAATCTATGGTTTGTAAACGCGGATTTCCTTCTTTGTTTCCCACTGCTTTAGAAACCAATTGTCCCAAGTCATCATAAGTGTTATCAGCAATGACCTCTGCAGTACCGCCGTTTATGGACTGCGTATGTTTTTTGAGTCTTCCGGCAGAATCGTAGGTGAAGGTATCTGCAATTGTTATCGTAGAAGCTCCCTTAATATGCTGCGTGGTCGTTTTATTAGGTTTCCCCACAAAATCAAGTTCCGTTTTTACTTTTTGCGTCACCCCTAAATAGTCATTCTTACTATAGTTGTATATAGAACGACCTTTATCATCGTAATAAATAACATTGGTAATCCAGTTTGTGGTTCCTAAAATGCGTATTTTACTTCCAGTGACCAAAGATTTGGTGTCAGTACTCGGTGTTACTGTGCCCACATTTTCAGTAGCTCCTCCATTCAAATCAAAACTATAATCATCGTAATAATTGATGGTATACAAGCTAATACCGGCATTAGGAAAAGCATTATTGGAGTAGTATACCGTAGTATTATTGATAGTATTAATTCCTTGTCTGCTTTCAAACAAAGTCGTTTGGGAATTTACAGTATTCTGTAAACTCGCACGCGATACCTGACTAGAATATTCACCTGTATATACCGGTCGGCTCAAAGCATCGTATTTGGTAAACAGCCATTTGTTTTGGGCTTTTAAATTGGCATCTTGGGTTAAGATTGGCTGGTCTAATTTGTCATACACAATAGACTCCCAATCCTTTCCTGGTAGTTTTTTCTCTACCAGACGGTTGCGGGAATCGTATTTATATTGATAACATAAATTGTCTAAAACATTTTGGTTACTGCTTACTATAGCAGCAGAAAAAGTACTTCCGGTTTGTGCATGAAAACCTGATTGCAATCTAATTGAATTTGTTGCGGTAAGCGTTAAAGTATTTCCAGCAGTTACAACAGCAGAA
>Ga0157370_10003416_pt1 | contig 18643 bp, 15 predicted proteins | sample C35metaG_FD_113463 | JGI IMG/M metagenome (GOLD analysis project Ga0157370, IMG submission 113463) | Corn rhizosphere microbial communities from Kellogg Biological Station, Michigan, USA - C3-5 metaG | ecosystem: Host-associated > Plants > Roots > Rhizosphere > Soil | place: USA: Michigan...
GCTCCTCCGCCCAGGAAATTCATCACCATCTGATAGGTTACCTCCTGTGGATAAGCACTTACACCCGCCGTGGCAATTCCATGATCGGCTGCAAAAACTACCATATGAGGATTCAATAACTGTGGTGAAGTGGTTTTCTGAACCATTCCGATTTTATGAGCAAGGTGTTCCAGATGTCCTAATGCGCCTAAAGGCTTTGTCTTAAAATCAATTTTATGCTGTAATTCTGATGATAACATGGATGTTTATAGTTATGTTAAATGGAAAAGTGCAATATTAGTAAAACGGTGGATATTTTGTAGCGTTTGTTTGTAGTTTTTATAGGCTGAAGGCTAGATGCTGGAAGCTGGAGGCTAAAATCGTCCCCTCCCAAACTTCCTCATCTCTACAACACTATTATTCTCTTACCCTCACACCTCGAATCCCACACCACTCAACTCTCAAACTCTCCCACACTCAAACCCTAAAACCCGTCCCCAAGAAACCCCGAATCCCGAAATTTAAAATAGCTACGCAATTACATTACGTACATCACCACTTACTTTGCATCATAAATAACAAACAATGACACCAAAAATACTTGAAAAAATAAAAGAAGTTGAGGCTACAAAAGGTGTAGAAGTCCTTCTGGCAGTAGAATCAGGGAGCAGAGCGTGGGGCTTTGCGTCTCCTGACAGTGATTATGATATACGTTTTATATACCGTCATGAAAAAGACTGGTATCTTTCCCCTTGGGATAAGGATGAAACGATAGAATTTATGACAGAAGATGATCTGGACGGCTCGGGTTGGGATTTGCGAAAGACTTTTCACCTGTTGCTAAAGTCGAATGCGGCTTTGCTGAGCTGGTTTTACTCTCCTATCGTTTATAAAGCGGATGAAAGGTTTTTAGAACTCTTTAAACCCTTGGCTGAGGCCTGCTTCTCTCCGGTAGCAGTTTCTTATCATTATCTGAGCATGAGCAAGAAATATCTGGAAGCATGCAGAAGCGATGAAGTAAAATTAAAAAGTTATTTTTATTGCCTCCGAACTACACTCACCGGAAAATGGATCATAGAGAAAGGAACAGTTCCACCTATACTTTTCAGTGATTTGCTTGTTTTGACGGATGATAACACCAGACGAAAAATAGAAGATCTTGTAGCCCTAAAAGCGACCAAAGGAGAATCTTACTACCACCCGAATGATTGGATACTTTTTGATTTTCTTGAGAAAACGGTAGCAGAGAATGAAGAAAAAGCGAAAGGTTTATCTGGAGGAAAGGCAGATAAAGGGGAGATGGAAAGGGTTTTTAGGGAGATATTAAAACTTTAAAGAAAGATAACATGAAAATATTTAACTTCTTCAAAAAGAAGTACATTCAACCCCTTAAAAAGGAGATTGAAAAATTGATTCCCAAAGAGAAAGAAAAAATACATGAATTTATTGAAAGGTGTCAATTTTTAAAGGAAGAAATGGGAATTGAAGTCCCTTTATCAGTGATTGAAACTTTCAAAAGGTATGATCTTCCTAAACACAATTATTTTTATAGTATTTTTTGGAATGTTGATGATGATAGTTTTATTATTTTCTATACGGAAGCTTTTATTGAATTAGTTGTTACCCGATACAAAGAAATTCACGGAAATGATGCAGATTTGGCTACATTGTTACAGCAGCTTGATGATGCAGTTTATGAATTTCGTGTAAAAGAAGATTGTTTTGACAGAACAAATCCTTCTTTTGATTTTATCAACAACTGTTATGAAGAGTTCAAAAAGTCTGGAGAAGAACTGACTATCACCATGGATCTGGGAAACCATGACAATCTCGTTCTCAATAAAGAAGAAAAAGGCAATGTAGGATATAATTTATCATCTTATAAAACAACTGCAGGAATAAAATATAAATTTCTTACACAATTCAGACCTTTACCGGAAGTCATTAAAGAAACTTTTGATGCACTTTAATTTTTGAAATTCACTTAATATACCACGATTATTCCGAAAAAAATATAAAAATCATGACCATCCAAGACCTAAAAAATAAAAACCTCCTCCTCTTCGAAGCCATTTCCGGAAGCCGGGCTTTTGGGTTGGCAACGGAAAATTCTGATACGGATATCCGTGGGGTATATTATTTGCCAAAGGAAGATTTCTTTGGACTCAACTATATTCCGCAGATTTCCAATGAAACGAATGATATTACGTATTATGAAATCGGGAGGTTTGTAGAATTGCTTCAAAAGAACAATCCCAATATTCTGGAAATTCTGGCAAGTCCGGAAGATTGTATTCAATACAAACATCCGTTGATGGATCTGCTGAAAACTGAAGATTTCCTGTCAAAATTATGCAAAGACACCTTTGCAGGTTATGCTGTTTCTCAGATTAAAAAGGCAAAAGGTCTCAACAAAAAGATTTTAAATCCGATTGATAAAGAAAGAAAATCGATCCTGGATTTCTGTTTTATCCTTGATGGACAGGGTTCTGTACCACTGAAAAAATGGCTGGATGAGGATGGTTTCTCACAGGAAAAATGTGGATTGATAAGTATTGATCATACCAAGGGAATGTATGCTTTATTTTATGATGAATCGGGAACATTGGGATATAAAGGAATTATTCAGAATGAAGAAGCTAATCAGGTTTCCTTATCACCTGTTCCTAAAGATGAAAAGCCCGTTGCTTATCTGTTTTGCAATCTGGATGCCTACTCTGTGTATTGCAAAGATTACAGGGAATACTGGAAATGGGTTTCTGAGCGCAATGAAGACCGTTACAATGTCAATCAGACTCACGGTCAGAATTATGACAGCAAGAATATGATGCACACCATCCGGCTGCTGCAGTCCTGTGAACAGATTTTTAAAACCGGTTCACTGACAATCCGCGTAGAAAACCGTGATGAACTTTTAGATATCAAAGCTGGCAATCAGTCTTATGAAAATGTTATGGAAAAGGCAGAAACTCTGATACAATCAATAGAAAACCATTATTCCACCTCCAGCCTCCCCGACTCTCCGGATCTGGATAAAACAACAAAAATCTTAATTCAAATCAGAAAAAAACTGTACGACAATAATGATGAATTATAAATGATGAATTATGAGTGGCAGTATTGATCAATTCCAGCACTTCCACTCTCAAAAACCCTCAAACCCTCTCACTCTCAAACCCAACAACTCACTTCTTCGCCGCCTTCGCCAACGGGTTATAATCAAGACAAATTTTAATCCAGTATTCAAAATCATCTGCTTTTTTAAAACCGATGGGTTCTACATAGCAATAGCCATTCAGCTGTTTTCCCTTCATGATCATTGGGAGAAAGCCTTTTTTCTCAGAAACCTCATCTTCCAGTTCGGGATTGTAGCGGCACATCAGATTATCATGACTGATATTGATACACATCTTTCCGTTCACAAGAAAAGACAGTCCGCTGAACATTTTCTTTTCCTCGATCTCTATATTATTTTCCATGGAAAGCCGTTCACGTACACGGTCGGCAAGTTCTGTACTGTAAGCCATGATTTCAATTTTTTTTGACCTATCCTTTTAATAATAGCTTCAACAGGCTCAGCCTGACAACGCTTAAAAATTTCGGTTGATATTCGAGTTGTCACCCTGAACCTGTCGAAGGGCTATCAATAAGAAAACCTTTGTTAATCTTTAAGCTCGAGTATTAATGAAAGGGATAAGTCGGTTAATTTTTTTTTATTAAAATTAATTAAAAACCATGATTATCACACTATTTCTTTCAGTTTATTGATGGATTCTCATTTCAGAAAATAAAATTTTATTTAAATTAATTATTGTTTTACGATAATTAATTATACATTTGCAATATTAATTAAAGTTCGTACCATGAACCAGACCAAAATTATTTCAAGGATTTTATTTTATATCTGCGCCTTACTTTCGGCCGGATATTTAATCACTTTTGTGTATTCCTTATTCTGTTTGATCACCGGATTTTCGGTTACGCCTTATAAAGAAGGACAGTTTCTCCACATCAATTATCCGTTTACAGAACAGCCGTTTCTGAATATAGAAAGCAATTACCCGTATATGATATTTTCTTTTATGCTGGTGCTTATTACTTATGGAATCTTTTTCTGGCTATCTGCCCGGGTTTTCAAAGTATTTTTCCAGCAGAAACTGTTTACTCAGGAAAATATCATCCGGCTTAAGAAATTTTACCTGTACAATATTTTCATCCCGCTTCCACTGGTTATAATCGCGAGTTTCTTTGTGGAAGTAGAAAGTATGATATGGGGACTGGTGTTTATTCACTTTATGCTTGGAATTTTCTGTCTGTTTCTTGCGAATATCTTTAAGCAAGGACTACATTTGCAAAACGAACAAGACCTATTTATTTAAAATGCCAATTATAGTCAACTTAGATGTGATGCTTGCCAAACGAAAAATGCAGAGTAAAGAATTGGCAGAAAAACTGGGTATCACACCCGTGAACCTCTCTATCCTGAAAACCGGCAAAGCCAAAGGAGTCCGCTTCGATACCCTTGAAGCCATCTGTAAAATCCTGGAATGCCAGCCGGGAGATATTCTTGAGTTTAAAGAGTAAACAAGTTGCGGGATTCGGGGTTTGAGCGTTGGAGAGTTTGAGGGTGAGAGCGTTTGAGAGTGGGAGTATAAAAGTTTTTTTCTAACTTCCAGCATCTAGTATCTAGCAACTAACTTCGAACTTCCATCATCCATCATCCAGCAAATAGCAACTAAAATCTAACTTCTAAACCAGCTGCCGAAAGGCTGCCTGTCCTTCTATTCCCCAAACACAACGTCATGAACACATTAACCATCAACAATCTCAGCCTTACCTACAAAAATGGTTTCCAGGCTATTAAAAACATTTCACTGGACATCAACAACGGAATGTTTGGACTGCTTGGTCCGAACGGAGCCGGAAAATCGTCTTTAATGAAAACCATTGTCGGACTTCAGAAACCCACCTCCGGAACACTGCTTTTCAATGAAGTGGATATCGTTAAAAATCCTGATTATATCAAACAGAATCTAGGATTTCTTCCTCAGGATTTCGGAGTGTATCCGAAAGTTTCAGCGTATGATTTATTGGAACATATCGCCGTATTGAAAGGGATTACCGATAAAAGCGAACGTAAAAAACAAATTCTGGGTTTACTGGAAAAAGTCAATCTTTCTGATTTTGCTAAAAAAAAAGTCCATACTTTTTCGGGTGGAATGAAACAGCGTTTTGGCGTTGCTCAGGCATTATTGGGAGATCCAAAAATCATTATTGTAGATGAACCAACAGCAGGATTAGATCCGGAGGAACGAAACCGTTTCAATACACTGCTCAATGATATCAGCCAGGATGTGATCGTTATTCTGTCCACGCATCTCGTTGAAGACGTCAGAAACCTCTGTTCGGAAATGGCAGTGATGAACCACGGAAAAATCCTCAGAAAAGGAAATCCGGGAAAACTCATTGCAGAGCTTGACAACAGAATCTGGTCAAAGCCTATTCACAAAAATGAACTGGAAAGCTATCATTCCAGCTATGAAATCATTAGCAGACAGCTTTTGGAAAGAGAACTTCATATCACTGTATTTTCTGAAGAATCCCCGAAAAACTTTAATCCGGTAACACCTTTGCTGGAGCACGTTTACTTCTACACCCTCACCCAAAAACCTTAATCATGAATACGATATTTTTATTCGAAGCCAGACGCTCTTCCAAGCACTGGCTCACCTATCTTGTGACCTTAATTTTAATAGGAATGGGTATCTTTTGCGGAAACCAGTTTAATCTTTCAGTAGGAGAAGGAATTTATTTAAACTCACCCTACACCATTGGTTTTATGACAGGAATGCTGAGTCTTGCTGTAATTTTTTTCGCTACTGTTTATGCATTGCAGTTGCTATTTAAAGATCAGGATTCCAAATTTGACAGTATCCTTTTTTCATTTCCTTTTTCAAAGTTAACGTATCTGAGAGGGAAATTCTGCATCTATTTTTTACAGACTTTTTTAAGCTTTTCTTTCTTAATGACAGGATTTATCATAGGTCAGATGATACGTACCGGAAGTGAGATGCAGGAAGGTTTTAATATCTTACATTACCTCTATCCCTTATTGATCTTTGGTTTTATCAATAGTCTGCTTGTATGCAGTTTTCTGTTTCTCATTGCTTTTACTGTGAAGAGAAAACTGCTGGTTGTAGTAGGTGGATTACTATTATATGTTTTTTATATGATTATTATGCTGTTTTCCAATTCTCCATTTATGGCAGGAAGTCTTCCTCAGTCGTTGGAAACGCAACAATTTTCGGCTTTGATTGATCCTTTTGGATTGTCCGCTTATTTTATGGAAGCCCGTGATTTGACTGCTCAACAGAAAAATATTCAGATAGTTCCTTTTTCGGGGTATCTTTTGTTCAACAGACTTTTATTTTGCTTCATATCACTTGGGTTTTTGCTTCTTTCGCTCAGATTATTTTCTTTCTCCAATACCTCCGGACGGAAAGTAAAAACATTAGGAAACTCCCTTGTATTATCTGAAACAAATACTTCAGAATACTCCAAGGTTACTCCCAGCTTTAACAGATGGAGTTCTTTCCGGGCTGTACTCTCTTTTACAAAAACTGATCTTACATATCTCTTCAAAAGTGTTGCTGTTCCGGCAGTTTCTATTCTGCTATTGTTTTGTGTAGGAATGGAAATGTATGCCGAAATTGAAAAAGGAATCCGTATTCCACAAAAGTATGCAGGATCAGGGCTTATGGCGACAACCATCTCAGAAAACTTTCATCTGCTTGGGCTTCTTATTTCCGCTTATTTTTTAAATGATATCTACTGGAGAAGTTCTTCTTCAGGATTTTTTCTGATTGAAAACAGCACTTATTTTTCAAAAAACAGATTAACCGGACATTTTATTTCGATCTGTTTTCTGCTGTTTTTCTTTACGGGAATTTTAATTATTCAGGGGATCATTTTTCAGGCAGTCTATCAGTATTTTCATATAGACTGGAAGGCTTATCTTGGTGTTTTCCTGTTCAATACTTTTCCATTAATTCTGTTTTCCGGATTGATTCTTTTGATGAATGACAGGATTCCCAATAAATTCATTGCCCTCGGAGTTTCGATACTTGCCGCATTTGTATTATCAGGTCCGGTTTCAGGGAAATTGATCTCTTATCCTCTTTTCAGAATATTTTCTGATTTTAAAGGTACTTACAGCGATTTTAACGGCTATGGAATCTATGAAAAGGCTTTTGCTCAAAGGCTTCTGTTCGGAGCAGGTATTATCATCATTCTATGGATATTCAACAGCATTATAAAAATTAAAAAAATCCCTGTAATTTCCTCTTGTTTCAGTATTATTCTGTTAATCTCAGGAATCTTTGCCGGAGTATCGTTTATGAAAGGTTATATTCCTAAAGATAAAGCTATCTTAAGTTCCGCAGCATATGAAAAAAAATATCGGAAATATTCAACCCTTCCACAGCCTGATATTTCTGATATTACCACAGAAATTAAACTCAATCCTTCGGAAAATGCTTATCAGATTGTTGGAAAATATACGCTTAAAAATCAAACAGATCAGCCTATCCATAAGATTCTGATCAATTTTAATGAGGATTTAAAACTGGAATCTGCTGTCATGACAAAAGGTAATGAAACGAAAAAGATTCATAAAAATATCACGGAAGTTTCATTTAAACAGCCTCTTCTACCGGGAAAAACAGCTTTCCTTGATTTTACATTATCTTATCAATGGTTTGCTGTCAACGGTCATCAGTCTTTCAATGCTGTTATTGAAAATGGTTCTTTTATGAGGATCAGTAGATATTATCCAACGATTGGTTATCAGAAGGATTATGAAATTCAGGATGAAAAAGAACGAAACCAATTCAAGCTTGGAAAACTCACTGAACTGAAGAAACCAGAAGCTCCAGAAGTTTCAAAAAAGGATTTTATCAATTTGAGTATGATTATTTCCACTGAAAAGAGCCAGACAGCGATAGGAACAGGAGATTTAATAAAAAAATGGTCGTCATCCGGCCGTAATTATTTCGAATATAAAGCCGATCAGATTCCTTTCCGGTTTGCCGTTTCATCCGCAAAATATCAGTTAAAAAGGTTGAATTACAAAGGAATTGCTATCAATATTTTTTATCATCAAAAACACTTTGAAAACGTTAATCATCTTCTTGAAAATGCTAAACTTACGTTAGATTACTGCCAGCAGAATTTCGGAAAATATCCTTTTAAAACCATCAATTTTGCTGAGATTTCTTCCTTTACCAAAGGTTTTGCGGCTACAGCATATCCATCTGCGGTTTTTATGCCGGAAGACATGGTTTTTCACGCCAATATTCAGGCAGACAAAAAGCAGGATGTCATTAATGAACTGGCTGGTCATGAACTTTCCCATCTCTGGTGGGGAAACAGTCAGATTAATCCTGATGACAGAGAAGGTTCTGTGATGCTTACCGAAACACTGGCAATGTATACTGAAATGATGCTCTATAAAAAAATGCACGGTACAGAAAAAATGATGGAAAGAATCAATGTACATCAGCAGATCTACGACAATGAAAAAGGGCTGTCTGAAAATGTTCCGATCTACAAAGCAACCGGAGATGTCCCTCATATTTCGTATTCCAAAGGGGCTGCAGCAATGGTACAGTTGACCTATTTATTAGGTGAAGACAAAGTAAATACGGCATTGAAGAATTTCCTCAACAACAATCAATACCCTAAAAAACCTACTTCTCTGGATCTGATCAATGAATTCTATAAAGTTACACCGGATACTTCAACCAGAAAACAAATCGACAGATTATTTAAAACCATAGAAAATATAAATTTTACTTCAAGGCCTAAAGCTACCTTTAGCAAGGCAAAACCAAAAGAAGGTAACAACAGTTTTTAATTTTTTATGAAATTATTTTTCAGGATTTGTAACAAAATAAAATGATGATTTACTAATTAATTGATATATCAATAATTGATACATCATTTTAAATCTGAAATTATGGAAAAATTAAATTCAATCATATTCTACAACATAGACAAAGCAATCCGAACCTACAGAAACTATGCTCAGCGCCAGCTGAAAGCGCATGGTTACACGATCACTATTGATCAATGGCTTATCATCAAAGCGATTCTGGAAAACCCGGGAATTACCCAGAATGAAATTGGTGATCTTGTTTTTAAGGACAATGCTTCTGTGACAAGAATTATTGATTTAATGGTAAAATCCGAATACATTATCAGAAAAGTTCATCCTGAAGACCGAAGAAAAACCCAATTGGAAGTGACAGATTCCGGGGTAAAAGTGATCAAAGAGGTTCAGAATATTGTAGAAAAGAACCGTAAAATAGCTTTAAAAGGGATCAGCAATGAAGAACTGGAAGTGATGTATTCTGCTTTACTGAAAATTTCAGAAAACTGTCTTAATCCTAAAAAGTAAAACGCTATGACCAGAATATTTTTACTCTTGTTCGTCTGGATGCTGATCCTGTTCAACAGCAGGTTGTCTGCACAACAGACTACGCAGAGTTTGTCTTTGTCAGGAAATATACAATCCGGCAAAGCAGAGCAGATGGAGATCAACCTCTTTAATGCTGAACAGAAATTGATCAAAACAGAAATTGCTGATAGTAATGGTAAGTTTAATTTTAATGATTTAAAAGAAGGAACTTATCAGATAAAGATTAATAAAAATGGTACTGAAGTCTATCATTCGGAAAATATTTCACTCACCGAAAATAAGGCACTCAATCCCATTGACCTGAATGTAAAATCCATTGAAGGAGTAACGATTACGAAAACCAAACCTCTGATTGAAAGGCAGGATGGAAAAATGATTATGAATGTTGAGAACAGCATTGCCAGCACGGGAAATTCTGCTTTTGAAGTTCTGGAAAAAGCTCCGGGAGTGAATATCGATAATAATGATAATATCAGTCTTCGCGGAAAAGGAAATCTTCTGATCCAGATCGATGGTAAAAATACACCCATGACCGGAGCGGATCTTGCCAATTACCTGAAGGGAATCCCCTCTTCCACTATTGATAAGATAGAATTTATCACCAACCCTTCTTCCAAATATGATGCTGCAGGATCTGCGATTATTAATATTAAACTTAAAAAAGAGCAGAGAAAAGGAACCAACGGAAGTATTTCCACATCTTTAGGAACAGGAAAGTATGTAAAAAACAACAATAGTTTCAGCATCAACCACAGGAATAAAAAGATCAATATTTTCGGAAATTACAGCTTTGCATACAGAGAAGCTTACAATGGATTGGTTCTCGACAGAAATTTCTATGAAGCCAACAATTTTAAAAAAGCGTATGTACAGGACAATTATCTGAGATTCAAGTTTAACAGTCATGTGGCCAAAGCAGGGATGGATTATTATCTGAACGATAAAAATGTGCTTGGGTTTTCTGTAGGGCTGGTTTCCAACAAATTCAATGTGAACGGAGACAATTCCAATGTAACCCTTGGCAGCAGTTATCTTCCTGAAAGCTCATTTACGACAGTCAACAGATCGAATGACCGATGGACGAATCTTTCATTCAACCTTAATCATAAATACACGATTGATTCTTTGGGTTCTGATATTTCTACGGATTTTGACTATATTAATTACGCCAATTCTTCTTTGCAGAGCTTTGATACAAGAACCCATGATATAGCCAGTGGTACGGACAATCTTGATATCATTAAAGGAGATATGGATGGAAAGCTGAATATTTATTCTTTAAAATCCGATCTTACAAAAAACTTCAGCAGTGACTGGAAACTGGAAAGCGGGGTGAAAACCAGTTTTGTAAAGACAGATAATGATCTGAAGTTCTTCAATGCAACTTCTGGTACCCTCATTCCGGATTTCAATAAAACCAATCATTTTATTTATGAAGAAAACATCAATGCAGTGTACGGAAATGTCTCCAAAAAATGGGAGAAATTCAAAGCTACAGGTGGTTTAAGACTTGAAAACACCAATGTAAAAGGAACTCAGATTACAACGAATCAGGTTAATAAGAGAAATTACACCCAGCTGTTCCCAAGTGCTGTTTTGAGTTATGATCTTACGGATAAGAGCAACCTTGAAATCAATTTCAGCAGAAGGATTACAAGACCAAGCTACAACCAGCTGAATCCTTTTAAATTCTATCTTGATCCTACCACACTGAAAGCCGGAAATCCTGACCTGAATCCACAGATCACAATGAATTATGAACTGACTTATAGTCTTAGCAATAAATATTTTGCCACACTAAGCTACAGCAAGACTTCTGACAATATTACAGATATCTTAAAACCTGTTACAGAAAACGGACAGGTAGTAACGGTACAGACGATTGAAAACCTGAGTTCTGCTTCTTATTTTGGTTTAAACCTAATCGCTCCGGTGAAAGTGACCCAATGGTGGGATATGAGCAACAGTGCCAATTTCTATTATGGCTCCTACACTGGAAATGTTTCCGGAACTCAGATTAATAATAAAGGGAATTTTACATACAGCATCAACAGTATCAATTCTTTTAAACTGGGGAATGGCTTCACAGCTGAACTCACCGGAAATTACAAAGCCAGAGAAGTGTATGCCTATCTGAATATGAGCCCGAACTGGTACCTGAATATTGGGGCACAGAAGAAGTTTAAGAACAACAGTGTTCTGAAGCTCTCATTTACGGATGTTTTCTTTACCAGCAATATCAAAGGGCAAACGGTTTATAATGATTATATAGAGAATTTCGCAGTAAAAAGAGATACGCGTCTGGCTACGATATCTTACACTTATAATTTTGGTTCTTCTAAAAACGGACAGCCCAGAAAAACGGGAGGTGCTGAGGATCTGAAACAGAGAATTGGAAGCTAGCTGGAAACGTTAAGGCGTGAAGAAAGAGGAATAAAATATTGGCGTTAAGACGCAGGATTTTATCAATGATAAGATTTAAAACCCTAATTTATCATTGTGATATTTTATTAAAAAATTGCCTTGTTCTATACTATTTGGGCTGTAAAAGCGTTTAGAACAAACAACACAAATGATATGAAATTTCTAAAAAAATTATTGAAAACTTCTGTCATTATTTTAATAGCTCTTCTTGTGCTACTTTTACTTTTTATCCTTTTAATCAAAAAAACACCAAATAGTGAATACAGCCAATTGGATGCGACAGACAAAAAAATGTTTGATGAACTCACTCAACAATATCAAACATTCCAGAAAAGTCCTGAACAGATTTGGGCATCATCTTATCACTATGATAAGGAACCTTTGATTTTAGTCCGATCTCAAAAGAATAGATCAATTTGGAGGTACATTTATTTAGTTAATGCCAGCAAATATATTGATACCAAAAAATTCAAAAAAATAAATTTTCCGGGAAATCCATATCTTAATGATGTTTATGTCACTAAATCACTGGGCAACCTATCATTGGAGTACTGGTTTCCTTCAGCATTTACCTATACTTCTCTGAAAAATAGAGAAATACTGGCTTTTAAATATTACCCAGAATTATTTGATCATGAAAAAAGTTTCCCTAATTTCATTTACTTTTCGATGCACGAGGCCTTCCACTTGAATGTTCAACAAAACTGGACTTATGATAAATATGGCGATCGTATCGATAATTACCCCTATAATCAGGAAAATTTTAATCTGCTTAGAAAAGAATATGAATTATTGGATCGCGGATTACAAACAAAAGATACAGCTCAGCTAAATGCGGTAATGAAAGAATGGATAGACATTAGAAATCAACGTTATAAAAAATGGCCTCAGCTTCTCAAAGAAACCAATAGTGAAGCTATAGAAGGAACTGCAAAATATATTGAATACAGATATTCAGCTCTTATCGGAGAACCAAAACAATTGATTACTGACAATACAGGAAAAACAATCTCTTTTTCCCAGGCATTGGAAGGGGTTTTAAAAAGCGAAAAGCATCATTACTTACTTGAGCGATGGGTTTCATATGATAAAGGAGCTGCGCTATGTTATATTTTGGACAAGCTGGATCCATTATGGAAAAGTAAAATTGAAGACTCTCCCAACCATAAAGGAAAAACACAGTATGAGATTATCAAAGCATATTATTTGAAATAGTACCTTACACTTTAATTAGTATGCAAAGAGTTTTAAATTTCCAAAAATGAGATGGCTTCACGCAATGACATAAAAAGTAAAAATCCCTCAAATTGAGGGATTTTTTATGTTTAAGAATGAATTTTATTAAGCTTCGTTAGAAGGAGTTTCGTTTTCCACAGGTCTTTCACCTTCTGGCTTTTGTCCTTCAGGTCTTCTTTGTCCTTCAGGTCTTCCTTGTCCTTCTGGTCTTCTTTGCCCTTCTGGTCTACCTTGTCCTTCCGGTCTTGGAGGTCTTGGTAAAAGAACTTTACGGGAAAGTTTCATTTTCTTACGGTCATCGTAACCCATGAACTTCACTTCTACTTCATCACCTTCTGCATAAGGAACTTTGTCTAGACGAGCCCATTCAATTTCAGAAATATGAAGAAGCCCTTCTGTTCCTTTAGCAATTGCTACGAATGCACCGAAATCCATTACTTTCACTACTTTACCTTTGTAAACTTCACCTATAACTGGTACGAAAGTAATTTCATTGATCTTAGCAACAGCTGCATTGATTTTCTCTCTGTCTGTTCCTGCAATTTCGATACGTCCGATTTCACCAACTTCTTCAATAGCAATAACAGTATCTGTATCTTTCTGCATCTGCTGAATGATTTTTCCACCAGGCCCGATTACAGCACCAATGAAGTCTTTAGAGATCTCCATTACCACCATTTTCGGAGCGTGAGGTTTCACGTCTGCTCTTGGTTCAGAAATAGTTTCAGTAATTTTATTTAAGATGTGTAATCTTCCGTCTCTAGCCTGCATCAATGCTTTCTCCATGATATCCATAGAAAGTCCCTGGATTTTAATATCCATCTGACAAGCTGTAATACCATCTGCAGTACCTGTTACTTTGAAGTCCATATCACCAAGGTGATCTTCATCTCCTAAGATATCAGAAAGTACAGTGAATTTACCAGATTTTGCATCTGTGATCAATCCCATTGCAATACCGGAAACAGGTTTTGTAATTTTTACACCTGCATCCATCAATGCTAATGTTCCTGCACAAACTGTTGCCATCGAAGATGAACCGTTTGACTCAAGGATATCAGAAACAATTCTGATTGTATATGGATTTTCTTCAGGAATAACAGCCTGCAATGCTCTCTGAGCAAGGTTACCGTGTCCTACTTCTCTTCTTGAAGTTCCTCTTAGAGGTCTTGCTTCACCTGTAGAGAATGGAGGGAAGTTATAATGTAAGAAGAATTTCTCGTCGTGTTGCGTAATTACGCTGTCTACCATGTTGGCATCCTTTACAGAACCTAAAGTTACTGCTGTTAGAGATTGAGTTTCACCTCTTGTAAATACTGCAGAACCGTGAGCTCCCGGAAGGTAATCAATTTCAGACCAGATTGGACGGATCGTCTGAGGATCACGGCCATCAAGACGGATATTGTCTTCAAGGATCATCTGACGCATTGCTTCTTTTTCTACGTCATGGTAATATACTTTTACGAAAGGAGTTACTCTTTCCAATTCTTCTTCGTTTTCAGCATATTGAGCTAAAAACTCTTCACGAACCGCTTTGAATTTTTCTCCTCTCTCCTCTTTTCCAGATGGAGTTCTTGCTACTTCATATACTTTATCGTAAGTTTCTTTCCAAACTTTTTCACGAATTTCTTCGTCATGAGTTTCGTGAGAATATTCTCTCTTAGGGAAAGCTTTTCCTACTTTTTCTGCTAATCTTTCCTGAGCTTCGATTTGCTTTTTAATTTCAGCATGACCAAAATTAATAGCTTCCAACATTTCCTGCTCAGAAATTTCTTTCATTTCTCCTTCTACCATTACGATGGAATCTTTAGTAGCTCCAACCATGATGTCTAACTCAGAATTTTTCAATTCTTCGTAGCTTGGATTGATAGAAAGTTTTCCGTCAAATCTTACAACTCTTACTTCAGACATTGGTCCGTTGAAAGGGATATCTGTAATAGCAATGGCTGCAGAAGCTGCCAAACCTGCTAAATCATCAGGAATTGTTTTTCCGTCATAAGAAATTAATGAAATCATTACCTGAACTTCAGCATGGAAATCTTCAGGGAAAAGCGGACGTAAAACTCTGTCCACCAAACGCATTGTTAAAATTTCCTGATCTGAGGGTCTTGCTTCTCTACGGAAGAAGTTTCCAGGAATTCTTCCACCTGCATAGAATTTTTCTCTATAATCTACTGTTAAAGGTAAAAAATCTACACCAGGATTTGCTTCTTTATTGGCTACAACAGTTGCTAAAAGCATTGTTCCACCCATTTTTACTACCACAGATCCATCAGCCTGCTTGGCCAATTTCCCTGTTTCGATAGTGATTTCTCTGCCATCTGCAAGAGTAATCATTTCTGTAAACGCTTGAGGTATACTCATAAATTTGTCTTCTTAATACTCCGTATTGAGTATGAATTAATATTTAAACTCTTTAAATTTCGTGTGCAAAGGTACTATATAATAATGATATATTAAATTTTTCAATTGCATAAATAGGCTTTCAAAATACAAAAAATTGGCTATCAATTGATGAAAGTTTTAAAATTTGTATCGGTACTATCGACTTACTCATCATTTGTGAAAATAAAAAAGTGTTTTTTAAGAATAATGTATTGAAAAATCCTGTCGTTTTTGTATTATTGTCTCAAAAAATGAAAATAATACTTTAATCTGAAAAAAAGTATCTTTTTCATTCTAAAAATGATTAAAATTATTGCAAACCAATAGGCTGATCCCTATATTTGCCCTACTTCACCAATTACAATGCTGTAGGCTAAAACAGTTAAGGAATTTTCCTTATACAGATAAATAAATGTTTATGATTAATAAAGAAGTACAATCTCAAAGCAGGAATTATACGGTACCGTTAATTACCATCACCCTGCTGTTTTTTATGTGGGGATTCATCACCTGTATGAATGACATCCTGATCCCTTATCTGAAACAACTTTTCAATCTTACCTTTTTCGAATCCATGCTGGTACAGTTCTGTTTTTTCGGGGCTTACTTCATAGGATCTCTTATTTATTTTCTGATCTCTATTACGAAAGGAGATCCTATCAATAAATTAGGATATAAAAAAGGGATTCTGTTCGGAATTTTTCTGGCGGCTTTTGGCTGTGTCCTGTTCTATCCGGCAGCTACGTTTTCGTATTACCCTCTATTTTTAGGAGCTTTATTTATTCTGGGACTGGGTTTTACAGTACTTCAGATTACAGCCAATGCCTATGTTTCATTGCTGGGAAGTGAAGAATCTGCATCCAGCCGACTGAATATGACCCAGGCATTCAATGCATTCGGAACAACGATTGCTCCAGTACTTGGGGGCCACCTTATTTTTGAATTTTTCTCATCTCCGGACGGATCATTCAGTGCAGTAGCAACAAGAATTCCTTATCTTATTTTTGCGGGTATTCTTTTATTGGTTGCTCTGTTGATTTCAAGAGTTAAGCTTCCTTCATTCCAGATGGGTGAAGAAGAAGTGGTAAAAGGCTGGGGAGCGCTTGAGTTCAGCCACTTGAAATTCGGAGTATTTGCCATGTTCTGCTATGTAGGCGGGGAAGTTGCTGTGGGAAGTTTTATTATCAGCTTTCTGGAGCAGCCACAAATTATGGGCTTTAATGAAATCATCAGTAAGAATTACCTTTCTCTGTATTGGGGAGGAGCAATGATCGGCCGTTTTCTTGGAGCCATTTCTTTAAACCAATCTTTAAGCCAGAGCAAAAAGGCTGTTTATATGCTGGGAGCAGCAGGAGCTGTTTTTCTTGTAATTTTCAGCATTGTGAATCTTACTTTCTCTCAGATCAGCTTTTTCCTTGTATTCATCGTTCTTAATTTCATTGCCTTTTTCATTGGTAAAGCAGCTCCGGCAAGAACATTATCCATCTTTGCGGCAATTAACGTTGTATTATTGATTTCTGCTATGGTGAATCATGGTGAGCTTGCAATGTACAGTATTTTAGGAATCGGGATATTTAACTCTATTATGTTCTCGAACATTTATACATTGGCTATTTCAGGTCTGGGTAAATATACCAGTCAGGGATCTTCCTTAGTGGTAATGGCCATTCTGGGAGGCGCTATAGTTCCTATTTTCCAGGGATATCTTGCAGATCAGTTTGGAGTACAGCATTCATTTATTATTCCTGTATTCTGTTATCTGATTATTCTGATTTTTGGCGCTTACTGTACCAAATATCTGGGTCATGTAGAAAGTACTGAAGCCAAATCCGGTCATTAAAACCTTATCTAATTAAAATATATAAAGCGGAATATCTCAACATATTCCGCTTTCTTTTTCCCAATCTAAATGTAACTTTTCATCAAAAAAAGGAACTTATCATATAGATTAGCACAATTATCATGAAAATACAATTAAAGCTTGAATACGCAGCATTTCTACTATTAGGAATATATGCTTTTGCCCAAACAGGATATTCCTGGTGGTGGTTTGCCGGACTTTTCCTTGCACCAGACATTTCCATGCTGGGATACACAATTAATAATAAAGTGGGAGCCTTCTTTTATAATCTATTTCATCATTTGGGGCTTGCTATCATTGTTTATTTGGCGGGAACAACATTATCTCTACCCTATTTACAAGTGGCTGGGGCGATCTTATTTTCCCATTCTGCCTTTGATAGAATTCTGGGTTATGGATTAAAATATTCGGATAGTTTTCAGAATACGCATTTGGGAAAGATTGGGAAAAAAGTGGAATAATAAATACTACAGAGAGTTAACCACCCCGTCAAAAATTCTTTGAATTTTTGCCACCCTTCCGAGGGAAGGGAATTATCACGTCTTCAGTTGATATTTTTGTTAGTATTGCAACTTCTGTTGATGATTTTCTCATTCGGTTAATACGCTTGGATTCCTACGGAATGACAAATTGCATGGATAGATCATCTTTACAACTGTGTCATTCCGTAGGAATCTGGATTTTGCGGTTAAAAATCCCTTGTAGTGTAAAAACAAAAAAGCAACCTCTTTCGAAGTTGCTTTTTTATTTTGAAAATCTTTATAGATTATTTTCTTAAACCTAGTTCAGCAATAATTGCTCTATATCTTGCGATATCTTTGTTTTTAAGGTAATCTAATAAACTTTTTCTCTTACCTACCAATTTCACTAGAGATCTCTCTGTGTTGAAATCGTGACGGTTAGCCTTTAGGTGTTGAGATAAGTGGTTGATTCTGAAAGTGAAAAGAGCGATTTGTCCTTCAGCACTCCCTGTGTCTTGTGCAGATTTTCCGTGTTTTGCGAAAATTTCCTGCTTTTTGTCTGTTGTTAAGTACATTCCAATATTGTTTAATGATTATTATGTAACGGGTGCAAAATTACGACTATTTTTTGATTCTGCAAACATTATTGATTTCATATATCAAATTTGATAGAAAAAAATGTTAAAAATTTCTTAATAAATTTTACAAAATTCAACGGAAAGGCAGTAATTTTGCATTCGAATTACAAATGAGAAAATTTATACTCTTTACAACAGTTACTACTTTTTTATTCATTGGCTTTACTTCAGTACAAGCACA
>Ga0157370_10003417_pt1 | contig 18643 bp, 20 predicted proteins | sample C35metaG_FD_113463 | JGI IMG/M metagenome (GOLD analysis project Ga0157370, IMG submission 113463) | Corn rhizosphere microbial communities from Kellogg Biological Station, Michigan, USA - C3-5 metaG | ecosystem: Host-associated > Plants > Roots > Rhizosphere > Soil | place: USA: Michigan...
CCCGGAACGGGCTATCCGCTGCGCGTTCACGGAGCGTTCGTCTCCGACGCCGAAGTGCACCGTGTCGTCGAGCACCTGAAGTCGCAGGGCGCGCCGCAATACGTCGACGGCCTCCTCGAAGGCGCCGCCGCGGCCGACGGCGACGCCGACGCCGGCAGCGCGGAAGCCGCCGACGCCGAGGCCGATCCGATGTACGACCAGGCGGTCGCCGTCGTGCTGAAGACGCGGCGCCCGTCGATCTCGCTGGTCCAGCGACACCTGCGGATCGGCTACAACCGCGCGGCCCGGCTGATCGAGCAAATGGAGCGCGCGGGGATGGTGTCGCCGATGCAGTCGAACGGCAATCGCGAGGTTCTGGTGCCGGCGGTCAAGGGCGAAGCGTGAGACTGAGCCGCATCGCATGGCCGTTCGCGCGGCGGACGATCGCTTGAACGCCGCGCGGCTAAGCCTCACCTTCGCGCTGATGCTCGTCGTGTCGGTCGCGAGCGCGTCCGGTCTCGACGAGTTGCACGCCTTTCTCGCCGGCACGCACAGTGCGACCGCCGCCTTCCGGCAAACCGTGACGCGCCGCGATGGCCGCAGCGCACAGCAGTCGTCGGGATCCTTTGCCTTCGAGCGCCCGGGACGCTTTCGCTGGGTCTACGAGAAACCCTACGCGCAGGTGATCGTCGGCGACGGGCGGCGCGTCTGGGTCTACGATCAGGATCTGAACCAGGTGATGGTGCGCAATCTCGATGCCGCCCTCGGGCAGACCCCGGCGGCGCTTCTCGCCGGCGATAACGAGCTTGAGAACAACTTTACGCTCATCGCGTCCGGTGACGCCGACGGGCTCGCGTGGGTCGACGCGATCCCGAAGGCGCACGATTCGCAGTTCAAGAGCATCCGCATCGGCTTTGCCCAGGACTTGCCGCGCCGGATGGTGCTCACCGACGCGTTCGGGCAGACGACGACACTCTTCTTCGACGACATGAAGCGCAATCCGCAACTCGCGGCGGGGCTGTTCACGTTCACTCCGCCGAAGGGCGCCGACGTCGTCGGCGAGTAGTGCGCGCACCTCGCGACGCCGCGGTCGGATCCGGTACGACATGAAACCCGACTCGCCTTCCGCGCCCGATCTCTTCGGGGTGGCGCCCGGCGAACGCGGCGCGATGGCTGCGAAGGCGTCTGCTGCGCCGGGTGAGCAGGGGGCCGACGCGCGCGTTCCGCTCGCCGAGCGCCTGCGCCCGACGACGATCGACGAGGTCGTCGGCCAGCGCCATCTGCTCGCGCCCGGGCGACCGCTCGCGGTCGCATGGGCTTCCGGCACGCCGCATTCGATGATCCTGTGGGGTCCGCCGGGAAGCGGCAAGACGACGCTCGCGCAACTCCTCGCGCGCCGGTTCAACGCCGAGTTCATCTCGATCTCCGCCGTGCTCTCGGGAGTGAAGGACATCCGTGACGCGGTGGCGCGGGCCGAGAAGGTGCGCAACGATTCCGGACGCGCGACCATCCTCTTCGTCGACGAGGTCCACCGCTTCAACAAGGCGCAGCAGGATGCTTTCCTGCCGCACGTCGAACGCGGCCTGCTGACGTTCATCGGAGCGACGACCGAAAACCCGTCGTTCGAGGTGATTGGCGCACTGCTGTCGCGTTCGACCGTCTACGTCCTCGAGCCGCTCTCGGCGATCGACCTCGAGCAGGTCCTCGACCGCGCGCTCGGGACGCTCACCATCGCGCTCACCCCCGACACCGCTGCGCGCGACGCGATCGTCGCGTACGCCGACGGGGATGCGCGCCGCCTCGTCAATCTTGTCGAGCAACTCGGTACCGCCGCTGCCGACGCGAAGCGCAGCGCGGTCGACGTCGCGTTCGTCGAGAACGCGATCGCGCGCAGCCTGCGTCGCTTCGACAAGGGCGGCGAGGCGTTCTACGACCAGATCTCCGCATTGCACAAGGCAGTGCGCGGCTCCGATCCCGATGCGTCGCTATACTGGATGTGCCGGATGCTCGACGGCGGTGCCGACCCGCGCTACCTTGGGCGGCGTCTGGTCAGGATGGCGAGCGAGGACATCGGGCTCGCCGATCCACGCGCGCTCGGCATGGCGCTCGATGCCGTCGCCGCATGGGAGCGCCTCGGTTCGCCCGAGGGCGAGTTGGCGCTCGCCGAGTGCGTGCTCTACCTCGCCAGCGCGCCGAAGAGCAATGCGGTCTATATGGCTTACGGTGCTGCGCGGCGCTTTATCGCGAACGATGCGTCGCGTCCGGTCCCGCTGCGGCTTCGTAACGCGCCGACACGACTGATGGGCGAGCTCGGTTACGGCAAGGGCTACCGCTACGCGCACGACGAGCCCGGCGCGCACGCCGCCGGCGAGCGTTACTTTCCGGACGGGATGGCCGAGCAGCGCTTCTACCAGCCTACCGAACGCGGCGCCGAGGCGCGGATCCGCGAGCGGCTGGCCGAGCTGCGCGCGCGCGATGCCGCGGCCCGCGACGTCGCCGATCGCGATGCTGCGGATCGTGACGCGGCAGGTGGCGCTGCCGACCCGCTCGCCGACCCGAACGCGCAGACGCGATAGCATCGTCTGCTAACATCGCCCGATGCTCGACGTCCAGCTCCTGCGCCACGACCTCGCTCGCGTCGCGGACTCGCTCGCGACGCGTGGTGTGACGCTCGACTCGGCGCGCTTCGAATCGCTCGAGCGCGAGCGCAAGACCGTGCAGACGCGCACGCAGGAGCTGCAGGCGACGCGCAATGCGCTGTCGAAGGCGATCGGCGCCGCGCGCGCGGGCGGCGGCGACGCCGCGCCGCTCCTCGCGCAGGTGGCCGAGCTGGGTGACGAGCAGAAGCGGCTCGAACGCGAGCTCGATGCGTTGCAGGCACAGCTTCGCGAGTTCCTGCTCGAGCTGCCGAACCTGACGCACGCGACGACGCCGGTCGGTCGCTCGGCCGGAGACAACGTCGAGCTGCGCCGCATCGGCACGCCGCGCGCGTTCGCCTTTCCGGTGCGCGACCATGTCGAACTCGGCGAAGGGCTCGGCATGCTCGATTTCGAGACGGCGGCGAAGCTTTCCGGCGCGCGCTTCTCGTTCCTCCGCGGGCCGCTCGCCAGGCTGCACCGCGCGCTCGCGCAGTTCATGCTGGACATCCACGTCGGCGAGCACGGCTACACCGAGTGCTACACGCCCTACATCGTCGATGCGTCGACGCTCGTCGGCACCACTCAGCTCCCGAAATTCGAGGCCGAGATGTTCGCGGTGATCCGCGGCGGAAAGACCGCCGCGGACGCTGACAGCGAGCGCCAGTATCTGATCTCGACGGCGGAGATCACGCTCACCAATTCGGTGCGCGAGCGCATTCTCGCGTCGGACGTATTGCCGCTCAAGCTCACCGCGCACACCCCGTGCTTTCGATCCGAGGCGGGGAGCTACGGGAAGGACACGCGCGGCATGATCCGGCAACACCAGTTCGACAAGGTCGAGCTCGTCCAGGTGGTGCACCCCGACGATTCGTATGCCGCGCTGGAGGAGCTTACCGGTCATGCCGAAGCGATCCTGAGCAAACTCGAGCTCCCCTACCGCGTGATGGCCCTGTGCACCGCGGACATCGGTTTTGCCGCGGCGAAGACCTATGACCTCGAAGTCTGGCTGCCGGGCCAGAACGCGTACCGCGAGATCTCGTCGTGCTCGAACTGCGAAGCGTTCCAGGCGCGGCGCATGCAGGCGCGCTATCGCAATGCGCAGGGCAAGCCCGAGCTCGTTCACACGCTGAACGGATCGGGCCTCGCCGTTGGCCGCACGCTTGTCGCGGTCATGGAGAACTACCAGCGCGAGGACGGTACGATCGAGGTTCCGCAGGCATTGCGAAGCTATCTCGGCGGGCTCGCGACGATCGCCGCGGACCGCTGACGCCGCGCAACCGCGACGTCGCAGGACACCGACGCCGCGGCGGCGTGCGTCGAGCGCGTCAGCGCATGTTGCCGGTGTGCCCGAGCGAGTAGCGCCCGGGCTGCGGCCACACGCACAGCCCGTGCGGCTCGTGACCGACCGGGATCTTCTGCACCGCCCCCGATGACGTATCGATGACGTAGACGACGTTGTCGAAGCGTCCGGACAGCCACAATTGCTTCCCGTCGGCGCTGACGTTGCCCATGTCGGGGCTGCCGCCGCCGGGGATCGGCCACGTCTTCACTACCTTGCGCGTGGCGAAGTCGATCACCGACACGCTGCCCGGCCCGCGTGGCCGGCCGTGGATGTGATTGGAGCCGCGATTGGCGACATAGAGATAGCGTCCGTCACGGCTGGGGTAGAGGCCATGGGTGCCGATGCCCGTCGGAATGAATCCGATCTCGCGAAACGACGCGCCGTCGACGACGAACACTCCGTCGGCGAGCATGTCGGCGACGTAGAACACGCTCCCGTCGGGGCTGATGCGGATGTCCTGCGGCATTCCGCCGCGCGAGAGCTTGAGATAACCGAGGACCGTGTGCGTCGTGAAGTCGATCTTGACGAGCTGGCCGTCGAACTCGCAGGTGAAGATCGCGTAACGTCCATCGATCGAGAAGTCGGCGTGGTTGACGCCGGCGCAGCCCGGCACCGGGATCGACGACTGCAGCGCCATGGTCTTCGGGTCGCGCAGGTCGAGCCGCTTCAGTGCTTCGGCGACGACGATCGCCGAGCGCCCGTCGGGGGTGAAGTACATGTTGTAGGGATCGTCGACGGCGATCGGCGTGCCCGGCTTGCCGGTGCGCGGATCGATCGGTATGAGGCTGCCGTCGGTGCGGCCTTCGGCGTTGTTCGCGACCCACAGTGTCGACAGGTCCCACGAAGGCACCACGTGCTGCGGGTTGATCCCGACGCGAAAGCGGTGGATGACCTTTCGCGTCGCCTGATCGATCACGTAGACGTCGTCGGACTGTACGTTGGGCACGTAGACGAGATGCAGCGCATCGCGCGTCGCCGGGCTGAACCGGTCCGCGGCAGCTTCGCTGTACAGGTTCGTCGGGTCGGGAACGGGAGGCATCCCTGCGACAGTCTCGATCGGCGCCGCGGTCGCGGCGAGGGCCGGAAGCGGCAGCGCAAAGAGGGTGGCGAGCGCGACGCAGGCGAGCGCAGCCGGAAGCGGACGGATCATCGGTGAATTGTACCGGTGCCGGCTCGCAGCGGGTGCCGGCGCCGCGCAGAGCGTCAGTGCCGCGTGAGTGCCTGCCGGATCGCGGCGACCGACGCGCGGACGATGTCGTCGACGCCGGGCGCACCGAGCGCCGCGGTCGCTCGGCGCGGATCGCCGTAGACGCCGTGCGCGGCATCGAGGTCCCTGCCGCCGCGCAGGATGTCCTCGCGTACGAGCGCCGGGTCCACGGCGAGCGCGAGGGCTGTGTCGGCGAGGCCGGCGTGCGTGCCAATCTCGGCGTTCGTGTAGCCGCGTTCGCGCAGCGCGGCGGGGAAATCGACCGCGGCAGCGCGATAGTATGCGGCGAGCGCGAGCGCGCGGGCCGGGCTGCGCTTCCAGGTGCGGTTGAAGCGCGCCGCCGCCGCGGCTTCGCTCTTCCGGTAGCCGCCGTGGTCGCCGAGAAACACGATGTCGCGAAAGCCGTGCGCAGCGAAGCTCTCGGCGATGGCTTCGAGCGTCGCCTCGAAGGCCGCCGGCGGAATGCTGATCGTGCCGGTGAAACGCATGTGCTCGGACGGCGGCTCGATGCTTCCCTCGGGCACGTACGCGATCACCGGCGCGACCAGCGTGTTGCCGAGTGCGTGCGCGATGCGCCCGGCGAGGACGCGCGCCCGCACGTTGTGCTTGCCGAGCACCATGTGCGGGCCGTTCTCCTCGGTCCCGCCGATCGGAACGAGCACCGTCGTCGCGCCGGCCGCGACGGCCGCCTCGACTTCGGTGGTCGTCAGATCGTCGAGATAGACGCTCGCAGCGGCGCGCGCCGGCGGCGCGATCGCAAGGGCCGTGAGTCCGGCGAGCGCCGCTGCGGCGGCGAAGCGGACAATCGAACCGATGCGAGCGCGCATCCCGCGATGGTACGACGCGGGGCCGCCGGCGTCAGCGCAGCGCAAGCAGCGCCTGCAACAGCGGCGGCCGCTCGGGTTCGCTGCGAAGGAGGATGTCGTAGTAGCTGCGGATGCGGGCGACGAAGGCGACGGGCATGCCACCACGCGCATAGCCATTGCGCGCGCTCGCGTAATACTTCGGATCGGCGAGCAGTGGCAGTGTCTTGCGCACGTCGCTCCACAGGTCGGGATTGAGCTTCATCCGCTGCGCCAACACACGCGCATCCTCGAGATGGCCCATGCCGATGTTGTAGGCCGCGAGCGCGAACCACGTGCGGTCGGGCTCGGCGATGCGCGCGGGAAGTCGCCCTTTCAGGTCGGCAAGATAGCGCGCGGCGGCGAGCGTCGCGTTGCGCGGATCGAGGCGGTCGACGACGCCGAGACCTTTGGCGGTATCGGTCGTGAGCTGCATCAGGCCGCGCACGCCCGTCTCGCTGGTCGCGAGCGGATCCCACTGCGATTCCTGGTAGGCGATCGCGGCGAGGAGCCTCCATTCGATCCCGCTCTGCGCCTGTGCTTCCTGGAACACGCGCCGCCACTGGTCGAGCGAGCCGCGGATCCGGTCCTGGAACACACCGGCGTCCAAGCGGGCGAGTCCGTCTGCGACGGCGTGGTAGCGCTCGGCGATGCGTGCGAGCAGGCCTTCGCGCTGCGCACGCGACAGGAATGCGTCGAGCGCGTCGCGCAGCGCCTTCTGTCCCGGCGCGACGACCCAGGCGAATTGCTGGTCGGGAGCCGCCGCGAAGGCGACATCGAAATCGAGATGGACGTTTCGCGCCGCCGCGGCATCGGTCGCCGGAACGACGGCATAGTCGATTTCGCCAACCGAAACCTCGCCGATCAGTGCATCGGACGAGGCGAGGTCGACGGGTTTCCAGAGGATCGCCGGGTGCGCCTCGATAATGCTGCCTAGTGCGTTGCCGATCCCGGTGTGCGCCCGGTAGGCGATCGTCGCACCGTCGAGTGCCGCCCAGTCCTTCGGACGCGTTCGGTCGGAGTTGTAGATGACCGCAAGGCCGGTCGTCCTGTAGCCGCGGGTCCACGCCTGGTCCGCCGGGCCCGCGCGAAGCAGGCCGCCGGCACCGAGCTGGGCATCGCCCTTTGCAACCCCGTCCATCAGCGAGGCCGCATCGTCGGCGAACGAGACGCGCAGCGCGAGACCGCGTTCGGCGGCAAAACGGGTGAGCAGATCGTGGTCGATTCCGGCTGGCGTGCCGGTCGGGCCCTTGAACCAGGTCGTCGGGCCGGGAAGAACGATGACGTTAAGGCTGGGCTGCTGCAGCGGCAGTCGGGGCGGCTCCTGGCAGGCGGAGAACACCAGCGCGCAACACGCTGCGGCCAGCGTAATGCCCGACCGGATCCATACCTTGCCTCGGTTCGACTTGCGATCGCGCATTGCACTCCAACGCCGCCCGTTGCCGGGTTCGTTCCCGAATGATTTGCGGCGATCTTGATGCCGCCGTGACCTGAGCGCTGCCTTGCCACGGGCAGCGCGAACGCTCCGATTCGATTCGCTGGCGCGCCGTCGCGCCGTTTGTGCGGTGCAACATTATATCAGATCAGGCCTCCCGAGTCATCCCCCCGACCCCAGCCCCCAACCCGAGCCGGCGGATGTGCAAGCGGACCGCCGGTCGGCGAGGCGTTCGCAGCTATAATTGCCGTTACCGCCCAAGGCGCCCGATCAACGGCGGGTCGCCCCGCATTGCATGGTCGTGAACCTGGTCAGGTCCGGAAGGAAGCAGCCAAAGCGATTCTCTGCAAGTGCCGGGGGAACGGCTCGCCACCCCTCACTGCCCGCCTGACCGGCCCGAACCTCCGCCGATGAGCTACCAGGTCCTTGCCCGCAAGTGGCGACCGCGCAGCTTCGGTGAGCTGGTCGGCCAGGCGCACGTCGTCGCCGCCCTCACCAACGCGCTCACGCGGGGGCAGCTGCACCATGCATGGCTGCTTACCGGCACGCGGGGCGTCGGAAAGACGACGCTGGCGCGCATCCTCGCGAAGAGCCTCAACTGCGAGACCGGGGTCACCGCAACGCCCTGCGGGGTGTGCGGCGCGTGCACAGCGATCGACGCCGGGCGCTTTGTCGATCTGGTCGAGCTCGACGCCGCATCGAATACCGGTGTCGACAACATGCGCGACATCCTCGACAGCGCGCGCTATGCCCCGACCGTCGGCCGCTACAAGGTGTATCTGATCGATGAAGTACACATGCTTTCGAAGGGTGCATTCAACTCCATGCTGAAGACCCTCGAGGAGCCTCCCGAGCACGTGAAGTTCGTCCTGGCGACTACCGATCCGCAGAAGATCCCGGTCACCGTGTTGTCACGCTGCCTGCAGCTCAACCTGAAGCCGCTGCCGGCGACGGCGATTGAAGCGCGCCTCGCGCACATCGTCGCGGCGGAGTCGGTCGCGCACGACGGACCGGCGCTTGCACGGATCGCCCGCGCGGCGCAGGGGTCGCTGCGCGATGCCCTGTCGCTCCTCGACCAGGCGATCGCCCACGGCGGTGGCGAAGTGCGCGAGGCCGATGTGCGCGCGATGCTCGGCGTCGTTGATCGTGACCACGTCTACCGGATCGTCGACGCGTTGCTCGCGCCTGACGGCAGCGCGCTCATCGCCGAATGCGACGCGATCGCCGCCGGCGGCGGCAGTTGCGCCTCCGCGCTCGACGAGCTCGCCGCCTTCTATCACCGGCTCGCTGTCGTGCAGCTCGTTCCGGAGGCGGTCGCAGGCGACGAGGGGCCGCGTCTCGCGGACTACGCGACGAAGCTTGCGCCCGAGGAGGTCCAGCTCGCCTACCAGATCTGCGTACAGGGGAGGGCGGACCTGGCGCTCGCTCCTGACGAAGCGACCGGGTTCTCGATGACGCTGCTGCGGCTGCTTGCGTTCGAGTCCGCCGCGGAAGTCGCGGGCGATCCGCCGGCGGCGCTTGCATCACCCAAGGCACCGATCGCATCACCCAAGGCACCGATCGCATCACCCAAGGCACCGATCGCGTCGACCGACGCGCCGCGCGGGCGACGCGAGCTCCCCGACGACCCTTCACGGTGGGCCGACTTTGTGGCGAGCCTCGAACTGACCGGCATGGCACGACAGCTCGCCGCACAGTCCGAGCTGAAATCGATTCGCGGCAATGCGCTCGCGCTGGCCGTCCCGGCTGTGCACCGGCATCTCGCCGACCGTGCTTACGCCGACAAGCTCAAGGCTGCACTCGACGCCGCGACGGGACGAAAATGGCTGCTCGCATTCGAAATCGGCGAGGCGGGGCGGGCCTCGCTCGCTGCGCAGGAGCGCCGCCGCCGCGACGAGGCCCAGGCCACCGGCGAGGCGGCGTTTCGCGGTGAGCCGTTCGTGCGCGACCTCGTGCAGCGCTTCGACGGTACCGTGCGCGTCGAGACGATCGAGCACCGGTCGGGCGCCGAATCGGCGCCGCCGGCAGCGAAACCATCGCGGGAGTCGCCATGATGAAGAACCAGCTTGCCGGGCTGATGAAGCAGGCCCAGCAGATGCAGGAGAACGTGCAGCGCGCGCAGGAGGAACTCGCGCGCACCGAGGTCGAGGGGCAATCCGGCGCGGGGCTCGTCAAGGTCACAATGACCTGCCGCCACGACGTCAGGCGAGTGAGCATCGACCCGTCGCTCGTCGGCGATGATCGCGACATGCTCGAAGACCTCGTCGCTGCGGCGTTCAACGACGCCGTCAGGCGGGCCGAGAGCGTCACGCAGGAGAAGATGGGAACGCTGACGGCCGGAATGCCGATGCCGCCCGGATTCAAGCTTCCGTTCGGATGAGCGCACGCGACGCGGTCACGCGCAGGCAGCCGGTGACCGAACCGCTGTCGAGCCTCGACGAGCTCACTGCGGCACTGCGTTGCCTGCCGGGCGTGGGTCCGCGTGCCGCGCAGCGGATGGCGCTGCATCTGCTGCAGCACGATCGTGACGGCGCCGGGCGGCTCGCCCGCGCGCTGGACGGTGCGGTGCGGGCCGTCCATCACTGCGAGCGCTGCAACACGTTCACCGAGGGGCGTCTGTGCCACCTCTGCCAATCGCCGAGGCGCGACCCGGCGCTGCTGTGCGTCGTCGAGACGCCGGCGGACCTGCTCAGCATCGAACAGACACAATCGTATTCCGGCCTGTATTTCGTGCTGCTCGGGAGGCTGTCACCGCTCGACGGCGTCGGCCCGAAGGAGATCCGCCTCGAGCGACTGCTCGAACGCGCCACCGATGGCGTCGTTCGCGAGGCGATCCTCGCCACGAGCTTCACCCACGAAGGCGAGGCGACTGCGCACTACCTCGGTCAACTGCTGACTGCGCGCGGGCTCGTCGTCACGCGCGTCGCGCGCGGCGTACCGATCGGCAGCGAGCTCGAATACGTCGATGCCGGCACGCTCGCGCAGGCCTTGCGCGAGCGGCGCCCGCTCGATCGCTGACCGTCGCTGGCCGTCCATTGCGGGTTCGTTGCTTCGCGGGTAAATTGGATCTGACCCGCGCCCGATGCATACCGGGAGGACCGTCATGGTGGTGAGCGAAATCCTGCGGATCAAGGGCAACGCCCTGTTCACGACTCCGCCCACGCGGCCAGCGCTCGAAGCGGTCGAGGCGATGGCGCAGCACGACATCGGCTCCCTCGTCGTCATGGACCACGGGCGGCTCACCGGGCTGCTCACGTTTGCCGAAGTGCTCCAGGCGCTCGCCGATCGCGGGGGCACGCTGGGCGATCTCACCGTCGCCGAAATCTGCCAGCTCGAGCCGCTGACTACCGTTCCGGGGCTCGGCGTCATGGAGTTGCGCCGGATCATGCTCGAGCGCCACGCGCGCTACGTTCCGGTGATGGAAGGCAGCACGCTGCTCGGCGTGGTGTCGTTCCACGACGTGGCGAAGGCGGTGTACGAAGAGCAGATTTTCGAGAATCAGATGCTGAAGAGCTACATCGAACGCTGAGTCACCGCTTCCGGGCGCGACCCGGAACGCCGGGCGCGGCGCGCGTGCCGGCGAGCAGCAGGAAGATCGCCGGGCGGCGGTCGAAGCGTCGCCCGTCCGAGCGCCGCCAGAACGCCGCATCGGCGCGCACGATCTCCTCGCTGGCCAGCGTGAGATCGGCCGCGACGCAGACGATCGTCGCGGACGCCAGTGACTCACCGAGCGCAGCGATCATCGCGGCATTGCGATACGGGGTCTCGATGAAGATCTGCGTCTCTTGCTGCTCGCGCGACCTCACCTCCAATGTGCGCAGGGCGGCGCTACGCGCATCGCGCGCGACCGGCAGGTAGCCGTGAAAGGCGAAGCGCTGGCCGTCGAGGCCCGCCGCCATCAGCGCGAGGAGGATCGCCGACGGTCCGACGAGCGGCACCACGCGAAGCCGCGCCGCGTGGGCTGCCGCGACCAGCGCCGCACCGGGATCGGCGACTCCGGGGCATCCGGCATCCGACAGCAGGCCGACGTCCCGGCCGTCCCGCGCGGGCGCGAGCGCCGCTGCAAGCTCGTCGCTCCCGGTGATCGCTGAAATCGGCGTGATCGCAAGCCTTGCGATCGGCACGGGCAGGTCGAGGGACGCGAGGAAGGCGCGCGCCGCCTTGGGCGTTTCGACGACCCAGTCGCGCAGGTTGCGAGCGACGTCGAGCGTGCGCCGTGGAAGAACGTCCACGGGTGCGATCGTCCCGAGGAGATTCGGCACGACGTACAGGTTGCCGCCAGGCGACGCCTCGGTCATCGAGGGCGCGCGTTGCCCGCGGCGGACGCGCGCGGAGCGGCGTGTGCTGTTCCGAGCACGTCGACGCCTTCGTTGGCGAGCATCGACGTGACGGCGATCAGCGGCAGGCCGATAAGCGCGGTCGGGTCACCGCTTTCGATGCGCTCGAAGAGCGCGATGCCGAGCGACTCGGAGCGTACCGCCCCGGCACAGTCGTAAGGTCGCTCGCGCAAGAGGTAGTTGTCGATCGTCGCGGCATCGAGCCTGCGGAAACAACTGGTGACGTCGACCTGCGAAAGCTGGCAGCGGTGACTGGCGGCGTCGATCAGCGCGACGGCCGTGTGGAACACGATCCGCCGCCCAGAAAGCGAAGCGAGTTGCGCACGAGCAGCCTCGTGGGTGCCAGGCTTGCTGAGCGCCACGCCGTCACAGTCGGCAACCTGGTCGGAGCCGATCACGAGCGCGTCCGAACGCGCGGTCGCCACCGCACGAGCTTTGGCGATCGCGAGCCGTCGTGCGGTGGCGGCGGGGCTTTCACCCGGCGCCGGGGTCTCGTCGATGTCCGGCGCGGCGACCTCGAACGGCAGGCCGAGCCGTTCGAGTAGCGTCCGGCGATAGCGCGACCCCGACGCGAGGATCAGCGGCCGCGTGTCGGTGGTCGTTGTTTTTTCAGGCATTTTTTGACAAGCGCGATGCTGGGCCGTAAAATTGAATGTTTATGGCCGCGCCCTGTACCGTCGGAGCGCCCGAGTCGCTGCGCGGTGCTCGGCGATAGCGGTTGCCGATCGTGCGTCCGGATGCATGGAAACTCGCGCGCGAGCGCGGCAGCGTCGAGGGTAACATCGATGCCCATCGACTGACGCGCGTCGCGGACGTGCTCGCGCAGGGCCCCGCGGAGATCTCGTGGCGCATCGCGGGCGCGGCGGACGGCGAGGGGCGAGCCGCGCTCGACATCGAGCTCACCGGCGAGGTGACGCTGAGGTGCCAGCGCTGTCTCGGCAGCTTAGCGTGGCCGGTCCGGCACCACGGCACCGTGCTCCTCGCCGCGTCGGAAAGCGAGCTGGCGGCGCTCGACGCGCGCATCGAAGCGGAGGTGGTGCTCGCGGCCGGTCCCCTCGATCCGCTCGAGCTGGTCGAAGACGAGTTGATACTGGCGCTTCCGTTCGCGCCACGGCACCCGGCGGACACCTGCTCGCCGCCGGCCGACCCAATGACGACGCACAGGAGAACATGATGGCAGTCCAGCAGAACAAGAAATCGCCCTCGAAGCGTGGCATGCACCGCGCGCACGACTTTCTCGCCAGCCCGCCTCTCGCGGTCGAACCGGTGAGCGGCGAAGTCCATCGGCGGCACCACATCAGCCCGAGCGGCTACTACCGCGGCAAGAAGGTCGTCCGGACCAAGGCCGACGAGTGATCCGGCGCCCCGGGCGGCGCTTCGACCGACGAGCCCGATGTCCGTCACCATAGCCGTCGACGCGATGGGGGGCGATCACGGTACCGCGGTCACCGTTCCTGCATCGCTGCAGTTCGCGGCGCGCCATCCGGACGTGCGTATCGTGCTGGTCGGTACGGCGGAAGCGCTCGAGGGCGCGCTCGCGTCCGCAGAGCCGTCGGTGCGGCAGCGCGTCGACGTGCGCGCGGCGACCGAGACCGTCGACATGGACGAGCCGCCCGCCGACGCGTTGCGAAGGAAGAAGGATTCGTCGATGCGCGTCGCGATCGACCTGGTCAAGGCGGGCACCGCCGACGCCTGCGTCTCCGCCGGGAACACCGGCGCACTGATGGCGATCGCGCGCTTCGTGCTGAAGACGCTCCCCGGCATCGACCGGCCGGCGATCGCGTCGCAGCTCCCGACACGAAGGGGTGCGACGCTCGTACTCGACCTCGGCGCCAACGTCAACTGCACACCCGAGCAGCTCGTCCAGTTCGCTGCGATGGGGAGCGCGCTCGTCGCCGCCGTCGACGGCATCGAGCGCCCGACGATCGGGCTCCTCAACATCGGCGAAGAAGACACCAAGGGCAACGACCTCGTTCGCGAGACTTCCGAGCGCCTGAAGGCGTCGGGACTCAACTTCTACGGCAACGTCGAGGGAAGCGACATCTACCGCGGCACGACCGATGTCGTCGTCTGCGACGGCTTTGTCGGCAACGTGGCGCTGAAGGCCTCCGAAGGTCTTGCGCAGATGCTCTACGAGTTTCTGAAAGCCGAATTCACGCGCAATGCGCTGACGCGCGTGGCGGCGTCGGTCGCGTGGCCCGTGCTGCGCGCGTTCAAGCGACGGATCGACCCGCGCCGCTACAACGGTGCAATGCTGGTCGGCCTCAAGGGCGTCGTCGTCAAGAGCCACGGCGGCGCCGATACGGTGGCGTTCGTCAATGCGCTGGGACGCGCCTACGCCGAGGTCGCGCACGGCGTGCTCGACCGCATTGCGGAGCGGATCGCGGCCGATGCGTAGCCGCATCGCCGGCACCGGGCGCTACCTGCCCCGGCAGGTGCTCACCAACGCCGAGCTCTCGCTGCGCGTGAACACCAGCGACGCGTGGATCCGCGAGCGGACCGGCATCGCGCAGCGCCATATCGCCGCACCCGGCGAGCAGACTTCCGACCTCGCCCTCGCGGCGGCGCGCGAGGCGCTCGCGGCGGCTTCGATGACGGCGTCCGACGTCGATCTCATCGTGGTTGCGACGACATCGCCCGACATGGTGTTTCCTTCTACCGCCTGCATTCTGCAGGACAAGCTCGGAGCCCACGGAGGTCCGGCGTTCGACGTGCAGGCGGTGTGTTCGGGATTCGTGTACGCGCTCGCCCTGGCCGATCGCATGGTCGCCGATGGGCTCGCGAGGAACGCTTTGGTGGTCGGCGCCGAAATCTACTCGCGCATCCTCGACTGGAGCGATCGTGGGACCTGCGTGCTGTTCGGCGACGGTGCCGGTGCCGTGGTGCTCGTTCCTTCCGCGGCGGCGGGCGTTTTGTCGTCGCACCTGCACGCCGATGGGCGCTACCGGAACATTCTCTGCGTGCCTGGGCAGGTGCAGTCGGGCGCGGTGACCGGCACGCCATTCGTGCACATGGACGGGCAAGGCGTGTTCAAATTCGCGGTACGCGTGCTGGCGGAGGTCGCGCAGGAGGCGCTGTCCGCCAATGGCATGACTGCCGCCGACGTCGACTGGCTGATCCCGCACCAGGCCAACGTGCGCATCATGGACGCCACGGCACGCAAGCTCGCGCTTCCGCCCGAGCGCGTGGTCTCGACGGTCGACTTGCACGCGAACACGTCGGCGGCATCGATCCCGCTCGCGCTCGACGTCGCCGTGCGCGATGGACGCATCGTAGGCGGTCAGCACGTGCTGCTGCTCGGCGTCGGCGGCGGGTTCACCTGGGGCGCGGTGCTGCTGCGCTGGTAGCGTGGAGCCTGCATCAATGTTCACGTTGAGGAGCGTGCGATGAGCTTCGCATTCGTCTTTCCCGGTCAAGGCTCGCAGCAGCCGGGAATGATGTCCGGCTATGCCGGTCATCCGGAGGTGCGCGCGACCTTCGCCGAAGCATCGGAGGCGCTCGGCGAGGATCTGTGGTCGCTCGTCGAGAACGGCCCGGCCGAGGCGCTCAACCTCACGCGCAACACGCAGCCGGTGATGCTCGCCGCGGGCGTTGCCGTGTGGCGTGCGTGGCGCGCCGACGGTGGCGGTCTGCCGGCATTCGTCGCCGGACACAGCCTCGGCGAATACACGGCGCTCGTCGCCGCTGGCGCGCTCGCTTTCCGGGACGCGCTGCCGCTCGTCCGTTTTCGCGCCGAGGCGATGCAGGAGGCGGTCCCCGCAGGGACCGGTGCGATGGCGGCGATCATGGGCGGCGACTCCGCCGGCATCGCCGAGGCCTGCCGCGAAGCGGCGCAGGGTGAGATCGTCGAGCCGGTCAACTTCAATGCACCGGGGCAGATCGTCATCGCAGGGAATCGCAGCGCGGTCGAGCGGGCGATCGCCGCGGCGCGCGCGCATGGTGCGAAGCGCGGCGTAATGCTCCCGGTGTCGGCGCCGTTTCACAGCTCGCTGCTCGCCCCCGCGGCGGCGCGGCTCGCCGAGCGGCTTCGCGACGTGCCGGTGACGGCGCCGTCGATCCCGGTGCTGCACAACGTCGACGTCCTCCAGCATCGCGAGCCCGACGCGATCCGTGGCGCACTCGCCCGCCAGGCGGCGAGTCCCGTACGCTGGACCGAGATCGTCGCGGCGCTCGCGACTGGCGGCGCCACCGCAACGATCGAGTGCGGGCCGGGGCGCGTGCTCACCGGGCTCACGCGCAAGATCGACGAACGCCTCGGCGCCTACGCGCTTTCCGACGACGCTGCGATCGCCGAGACGCTCGCCGCGCTCGCCGCATGACCGCGATGGACGCACTCCAGGGTGAACTGCACGGCGAGGTGGCACTCGTCACCGGAGCGACGCGTGGAATTGGCCGCGCGATCGCACTCGAGCTCGGTCGCGCCGGCGCGCTCGTCGTCGGTACGGCGACCTCTGACGACGGCGCTGCACGCATCGGCGCGAGCCTCGCCGAGGCCGGCATTGCCGGGGAGGGTCTGCGCCTCGACGTTACCGACGCCGCTGCCGTCGATGCATTCGTTCGCAGCATCGAGGCGCGGCACGGCCCCGTCACCATTCTCGTCAACAACGCCGGCATCACGCGCGACGGCTTGATGCTGCGGATGAAGGATGCCGACTGGGACGCGACGCTCGCGACCAACGTGACCGCGGCGTTCAGGCTTTCGCGCGCGGTGCTGCGCGGGATGCTGAAGCTTCGCCACGGGCGTATCGTCCAGATCGGCTCGGTCGTCGGCAGCGCCGGCAACGCGGGCCAGGCCAACTACGCGGCGTCGAAGGCCGCGCTCGCCGGATTTACGCGCTCGCTCGCGCTCGAGGTGGCGGGACGCAACGTCACCGTCAACGTGGTCGCCCCCGGGCTGATCGACACCGACATGACACGAGCGCTCGCCGACGCGCAACGCGAAGCGATGCTCGCGCGGGTTCCGCTCGCGCGCTTCGGCACACCCGAAGACGTGGCGCACGCGGTCGCGTTCCTCGCGGGTCCTCGCGGCGCCTACATTACCGGCTCCACGCTGCACGTGAATGGCGGCATGCTGATGGGCTGAGCTTGCGGTAAAATCGGCCGATTTGATTCCTTGACCCCTCGAAGGGGAGGAGATGCATGGAAAACGTCGAACAGCGCGTCAAGAAGATCGTCGCGGAGCAGCTTGGCGTCAACGAGGCCGAGATCAAGAACGAGTCGTCGTTCGTCGATGACCTCGGCGCCGATTCGCTCGACACCGTTGAGCTCGTGATGGCGCTCGAGGAGGAGTTCGAAACCGAGATCCCCGACGAGGAAGCCGAGAAGATCACGACCGTCCAGCAGGCGATCGACTACGTCAGCAGCCACGTCAAGAAGTAGCCCCCGCGCGCCGGTCCTCTCATGACCCGCCGACGCGTCGTCGTCACCGGCCTCGGCATCGTCTCTCCGGTCGGGATCGGCGTCGCCGCGGCCTGGGAGTCGATCCTCGCCGCCCGCTCGGGAATCGGCCCGATCACGCGCTTCGACGCCGCGAGCTTCCCGACGCGCATCGCGGGCGAGGTGAAGGACTTCGATGTCACGCGCTGGCTGTCCGGCAAGGAAGCGCGCCGCTACGACACCTTCATCCACTACGGCCTCGTCGCGACGATGGAAGCGGTCGCCGATGCGGGCCTCCACGGCTACGGCGGGGATCTCGAGCGCATCGGCGTCTCGGTCGGCTCGGGCATCGGCGGGTTGCCGATGATCGAGCAGACCCAGCAGACGTACCAGCAGGGCGGTCTGCGCAAGGTGTCGCCGTTCTTCGTCCCCGGCTCGATCATCAACATGATTGCCGGTCTCGTCTCGATCCAGTATGGGTACCGCGGACCCAATCTCGGCTGCGTCAGCGCGTGCTCGACCGGCAACCATTGCCTGGGAGAGGCCGCACGCATCATCGAATACGGAGACGCCGACGTGATGATTGCCGGGGGCTCGGAATCGACCGTCTCCCCGCTCGGTGTCGGGGGATTCTGTGCTGCGCGCGCGCTGTCGACGCGCAATGACGAGCCTGCGACCGCGAGCCGGCCATGGGACGTCGACCGCGACGGCTTCGTGCTGGGCGAGGGCGCGGGAATCCTGGTCCTCGAAGAACTCGAGCATGCGCGTCAGCGCGGAGCACGCATGTACTGCGAGCTCGTCGGCTACGGCATGAGCGCCGACGCACACCACATCACGGCACCGCCCGAGGACGGCGACGGGGCGTTTCGAAGCATGCGCAATGCGCTGAAAAACGCCGGGTTCGCGCCGGAGCAGATCGACTACATCAATGCCCACGGGACCTCGACGCCGCTCGGCGATGTCGCCGAATGCATCGCGGTGCGCCGCACGTTCGGCGCGCATGCGGACAAGGTCGCCGTTTCGTCGACCAAGTCGATGACCGGCCACCTGCTCGGCGCCGCTGCGGGCATCGAGGCGGTGTTCACCGCCCTCGCGTTGCGCGACCAGGTGGCGCCGCCGACGGCGAACCTCGTCAACGCCGACCCGAAGTGCGATCTCGATTTCGTTCCGCTTGCGGCGCGCCGGATGCCAATCCGCGCTGCGATGTCGAACTCGTTCGGCTTCGGCGGAACCAACGCGACGATCGTCTTCAGCCGCCTCGACGCCTAGGCGGGGTCCTGGCGCCGTTCGGACAGCCGAGCCTTCGATGGCGCTGATCGTCCAGAAATACGGCGGAACCTCGGTCGGCTCGATCGAGCGCATTCGCAACGTCGCGCGCCGCGTCGCGCACCACTACCGGGCGGGGAATCGCATCGTCGTCGTCGTTTCAGCGATGTCCGGAGAGACCAATCGGCTGCTCGCCCTCGCGACGGAGCTGTCGGCGAAC
>Ga0157370_10003418_pt1 | contig 18642 bp, 13 predicted proteins | sample C35metaG_FD_113463 | JGI IMG/M metagenome (GOLD analysis project Ga0157370, IMG submission 113463) | Corn rhizosphere microbial communities from Kellogg Biological Station, Michigan, USA - C3-5 metaG | ecosystem: Host-associated > Plants > Roots > Rhizosphere > Soil | place: USA: Michigan...
AAGGACCGTAGCCACGCCGGCATCCACCGCATTGCCGCCCTGCTGCAGGATGCGAATGCCCGCCGCGACTTCGAGATTGTTCCCCGCGCCGACCATGAAATGCGTCCCCCGCACCGCGGGATACATGGTGGAGGGATTCTGGGCAAATACAGGCAGAGCCGCCGCGAATGCAATCACGGCGGCCCAGCGGCTGCATCCTTGTTTACATCTATGCTTTGTCGTAACGATAGAGAGCTTTGGCAATCGGGACTCCGGCCACTTCGATGCGATTGATGTCTGCGCTGCCCACGCCGAGCTTTTCGGCGAGAAGCAACGTATTGTCGCACGTCTGGAACGGCGCCGTTCCTTTGGACGAGCGCGGGTCATAACCCATAACGGCCGTCGCCACCGTGTCGGTATTCACCGTGTTCAGTCCGGCGATCAGCACGCCCGGTTGCACGGAGCGGACTCCGCGAATCCACGGACCTTCGCCGCCTGCGAGCGATTCGACGCCATCGATAATCGCGAGGTCCACGGGCCGCGCCGCGTTCAGTTCCGCCACAATTCGTGGCATGCGATAGCCGGGGTAGCGGCTGCTCGAAGCATCGAGCTCCTGCGGCGCGGATTTCGCCGGCGCACGCTTGCCTTCGTGCATCGCCGTCACCCGGCCGGAGGTAGGCTTTTCGTTGGGCTCGTCCACGCCGGCGTCATCGCCGTAAATTGAAGCGGGCGTCATCCCGAAGCAGTTCTTCATGGAAAGCGTGACGCCGCAGGTGGCGTGATTCTTCAGCTTCGCCATGCTGACGAAGACGTCGCAATCGTGATAAGCGTGGTTCAGATCGTAGGCCGGGAAGATGTATCCCTGCCCGGGCACGTTGAACCGCACGTACTTCGAGCCTTTGCCGAGATTGTTGGTGTTCTCAAACTCCACGTTGGGCGCAGCGTTCGAAAGCTGCCGCACATTCCAGCCGGAATCGAGAAGATAATCTTCCAGCGGTCCGCTGAGAGCCCAGCCGCTTTCGACGAAGCGGATTCGCTTCGCGCCGGCTTCGCCCATCAGGTGCGCACTGGCGGCGACCACTTTCGGATGCGTGTAATGCGTGATGCCCAGGGGCTTGCCCTGAAAACGGAGCCCGGGGCTACCCGTAAGATTCAGCTTGACCGTGACCGTTTTTCCGCGGACGATCTTCGGCAGTCCGCCGAGCTGATCGAACATGGTCTTCAGGTTCGAATAGACTTCGTCATCCGAATAGGTTGCGCATTTCGCGATCGAGACGGTGCGCGCGACCGGGGTGGTGGCGGCCTTCACGAGGCGCGAGGAAGCGAGGACGGCGCCGCCGCCCAAGGCCAGCAGTTCACGACGGGTCACACTCATAGGCTTGCCCCTAGTTTATTCCCTGCAAGTCTGCGGGCGTGTACCAATTTGCGAAGTAATGTTGAGGATTGCGCCGGATTTCGGGCCTTGCTCCGCTCCTTGCTTCCTCAGTACCAGCGATGGCCGGTTTCTGTAGGGCGGTCGCGTCCCGGCGACCCGCGCCACGAACTTCGATTCTTTGCCGGCTATGTCGATTTTGACGGCGGCGGAAAATGGCGGCCGCGCACGAAACGCTACGGCTTTGAGGCAGGATACAAATTCCTACACATCTCAAACGCCTTCACCACCTCCGTCAATCCGGCGTGGATAATAACCTGTATCTTTGTTTTTCCCTCTACGCTGAATCGCGGGATCTGGCGGCCTCAAGCCTCGTGAAACACGTATTCGTGCTGGCCGTCGCGCATAATCAAAGCGCGTTTGCCGTCCCGCTGTGCGACGACGAACTCCAACCCCGAGATTGCCGGATCGATCGTAATGAACGAAATGCTTCCATCGTCATTTCTGCGTGATGCCACCGTGCTTTTCCATTCGCCGACATCGAAAACGACTCTCTTCTCCAGTGTTCGGATCATGAGGTCGCCAAGTTCGGCGCTGTGATAGTGCGCCGCGAGCTTTGTCGATTCGGAGCCGTCCGGGGGAACGGCCAGTCGCTCGCGATCTTTTTGGAGCGAGGCGCGATAACTCGCCGCGTGCGCGTCCACATCGGCAGCCGCTTCCGGCTTGCCGTCGAACATGATTTCGAGCAGCCTGCGCATGAACGGCCGCAGCATCATACCGCCCGTATCTGAGTTGGTAAGAATCACAGCTCCCACGCCATAATCGGGCAAAAACATGATGTCGCTCTTGAACCCCGCCATGCTGCCCCCGTGATGGACAACGGTAAGTCCCCAGGTATTGTCGATCTCCAGCCCCATTCCGTAGCTTTGCCGGTCGCCAACAGGGATCTGTGGTTTGCGGCGCATCAGCAGATTCTCTTCAGATACCAGTCGCGTTCCATCGGGCAGCTTGCCTCGCGCGAGTTCAAGTTGGACGTAGCGGATCAGGTCATGCGCTGAAGTCCATGCGGCCCCGGCCGGCCTCAGAGGAGTTATGGAATAGTTGAAGTCCATGTCGGCCACTGCGGCATGGCCGTCCACGTCGTCTCCATGCGCGCTTGCGTGGTCGCCGCTCAGCGCACGCGCCATATCGAAGGTCGTGGATTTCATGCCCAGCGGATCGAAGATCAGCTTCTGCATGGCGTCGTCATAGGCAACCCCCAGTTCGCGCTTCGGCTGATAGATGTGGGCGCCAAGGTATCCGGCGGCGGCCGCCATGATGTTGCTGTATTGGAAAACCTCGCCGAAATGGCTGGTGGGCTGCATTGTTCCCAGCAGCGTCATCACAGATTCGGGCGTTGAGTTCTTGAACTCGAAAATCCATTCGAGATCCTGCCGGGGAAGGCCGGTGCAGGCGCAAACCAGATGCTTCACCAGAACCTGTCGCGTGGTATCCGCGTCGCCGAGTTTGAATGTCGGGAAAAGCTCAGTCACCGGCTGATCCCAACGAAGCTTATGCTGATCGGCAAGGCGCGAGAGCAGAAGCGTTGTCATACCCTTCGTATTCGAAGCAGCCATGAACAGCGTATTCGCATCCACCGCTTCCGGCTTACCCAATTCGCGCAGGCCCATGCCGCCCTCGTAAACGACCTGCCCATGGTCGATAAAGGCGAGACCGACACCCGGAATACCGAGCTTTTTCATCGAGGAATCGACAAACTGCATCATCTGGCCGATCCGCGCCCGGTCGAGCGGCAGCGCCTTGCGACCGGCGAAATTTTCGCGCTCATACCCTTTGGGGCGGAGGCTCTGGATAATCAGGGAAAACGGCGAGGCGCGCTTTTCAAGCGTGGGCTCCGTTGCATCGATGAGAACCACCGTCCAGGCGGAGCCCGCGCGCAACGCAGCCGCTTGCACGATCGCGCGCTCATTGGGCGAGGTCTCATAGCTGAAGTTCTTTCGCTCTTCCCAGCCATCGCGCGGCGCAGCCGGAGTCGCCACTTTCAGTGGACGCTTAAAGTCCGGCTTCCATGCAATCCATGCCGCCTTTGCTGCAGAATCGGCATCTGTCGCGTTCACATCGACTGCCTTCACGTCGACAATGACAAGGTGCGAATCGGTCTCTGGCGGATCGAGCACGACGAGCGATCCGCTGGTCCGGATCGACCAACCTGAAGGAGCTGTAAAAACGGCGCCTCCGGAGGTCGCCTGCTGGGTGTCGGCCGCAAGTCTTACAGAACTCTGGCTGTCGATCCGGGACTGTGCCCACATCAACGCCGCCGTGGAGACCACGACTGCGACTGCGCGCGAAAGCTTTGATTTCATTCGGCAGAATCTAACAAAGATTTGCGGCGGAGGCAATCGTTCTACTGTTTTGATGTATCGTTTTGCGTTCGCGCGGCTATTCGAGGCGCAAAACCGCGCACGAAGCCACGGAATCGATATCTACGCCTACTCCATCTTCAGCCGGATAAATCTCCAGATCTTTCTCTTTTCCGTCCGGCATATACAGATGTGCTTTCGTATATTTCCCGAGCAGTTGTACCGTGACGCTCTCGACGGGGTAATCCGAATAGTTCACCAATTGGACGATCGCGGGATGGCCACTCTCGGGCGCTCGAAAAGACGAGAGCATTGAAGACACGTTGAACAATCGCACGCCGAGATTGCGGCGGCCGATCATGTTCGAAACGTCCTTCCACATATCGTCGATATGCTTCAACTGCTCATCCGAGAGCTTCGCCTGGGTGAGATCGGCGGGAAGCGAATCACGCCAGCCGGCGGGCGCCGTGAGCAAAGTTCCACCCTTGCGGCGCCATTCGAGCAGCGTCGCCTGCTGCGCCGGAGTGAGGCTTTCCGGTTCCGTGTTCAGCGCCATCGTGCTGCCGGAGAGCGCGGACGGGCTCAACTGGTCCGGCGTTTCGACGCGAATGGGCGTGTGACGCGTGGCGATCATGTCCAGAATGCCGCCGCTCATCAGCGCGCCGTGTTTCGGGTCCTGCACAATAGCGAGTTTGCCGCCGGGCGGGAGGTTGCGCCATTCGGAATGCTTCTCGAACCATGTGAGCAGATCGGCCACGCTCTTCCATGTCTTGAGCGCGTCCGCATTGCCGTGCTCAATGGCGGCCTGCGTATCGGGATCGAACGCCACCACCCAGCGGCTTCCGGTGAGCGCAGCGTCGCCCACGGCCTGCAGATAACGATCCGCCTTGAAGGTATTTTTATCCGGGGGCCTCACCGCGATCCAGATAGTCGCGCCTTTCGCCATGGCGTTGGCTGCCTGCAGGAATCCGGCATTGGTATCGATCCACGCCGCGGCCGAAGGACCCGCATGCGCCGCGCCTTCCGGTTGCGCCTGAATGCCCGGCCACACGCCCTGATCGGTTGCCAGGACAGGCGCGCCCGAAGCGAAGTTCATGCGATTGCGCTTCGTGATCTCTACCACGAGCGGCTTGCGATCCGCCAGCGCATCTCGCACTCGCGCACCTGTATTTCCCGGGAAATCGCCATCGAGCACGATGCCTCCGGCATGCGAACTCATCGCCTGACGCGCGGCCGGAACGGGATCCGCGCCGGGATGCAGCACCGCAAGCACCGCCACCCCCTTCGGCTCCGCGGCGGCCGCGAATGCGCTGAAGGCCTGCGCCCGGTCGGTCTTCCAGTCAAGCAGCAGACAATTGACCGATGTGCCGGCTATGAGGTCGAGCGATTTCGAATCGGACGTGGTCCAGCGCACGGGCACGAGATCAGCCGGAGCGATGGAGCCGAAAGCGGCGCTGGCGCAAAGAAGCGCCGGAATCAGCAGACGCATATCGTTATTTTAGGCGCGGCGCGCCGGATTACGTCCAGCGCTTGATGAAGTTCGTATCGAATTTGCCCGCCACGAAATCCGCCTCATTCAGGATTCGTTTGTGCAGCGGAATCGAGGTGTAGATGCCCTCGACAACAAACAAATCCAGCGCCCGTTTCATCCGCTCGATCGCTTCGTTGCGATCCGCGCCGTACGCGATGAGTTTGGCCACCAGCGAATCGTAATAAGGCGGGATGACGCCATCCTGATAGGCGTGCGTATCCACGCGAATGCCGATCCCACCGGGCAGATTCAAGCCGGTGATGCGCCCGGGCGAGGGCGCGAAAGTCTCCGGGTTCTCCGCGTTAATGCGGCACTCGATCGCGTGGCCGCGGAATTGAACCGGGCCAGTCAGAATATCTTTCAATTTCTCGCCCGCCGCGATTCGAATCTGCGCCTTTACCAGGTCGATTCCGGTCACAGCCTCAGTCACCGGATGTTCCACCTGAATGCGGGCATTCACTTCAATGAAGTAAAGGTCTCCCTTTTCGTCCATCAGGAACTCGACCGTACCCGCGTTGCTGTAGCCGATGGCGCGAATCGCATCGCGCAGCTTCGACATGACGCGCTTGCGTACCTCCGGCCGAAGAGCAGGCGAGGGCGATTCTTCGAGCAGTTTCTGATGGCGTCGCTGAATGGAGCATTCGCGCTCCCCCAGGATCTCCACGTTTCCGTGCTCATCGGCCAGAACCTGAAACTCGATGTGGCGCGGCGCGGGGATGTACTTTTCCAGATAAACGTCAGCCGACGCGAACGCCGCGCCCGCCTCCTGCTGCGCCTGCGCCAGAAGGCCCGGCAATTCGTCGGCGTTGTTCACGACGCGCATGCCGCGTCCGCCACCGCCGGCTGAAGCCTTGAGGATTACCGGATAGCCGATGCGCTCCGCCGTTTCGATCGCCTCTTCTGCGCTCGCGAGCACGCCTTCCGAGCCCGGCAGAATCGGCACGCCGTGTTCCTTCATGATGGCGCGCGCGCGTTCCTTCACGCCCATGGCCGCGATCACGTCCGGCTTCGGCCCTATGAATTTGATGCCGGAGACCTGACAGACTTCCGCAAACCCCGCGTTCTCGCTCAGAAAACCGTAGCCCGGGTGAATCGCGTCCACATTCGAGATTTCCGCCGCGCTGATGATCGAGGGAATATCGAGATAGCTGCGGGCGCTTTTCGCGGGTCCGATGCAGATCGCCTGGTCCGCGAAACGCACCGGCAGACTGTAGCGATCGGCTTCGGAATACACAGCTACGGTGGGAATGCCGAGATCCTTGCATGCGCAGATAATGCGCAACGCGATCTCTCCCCGGTTTGCAATCAGTATTTTTCTAAACGGGCCGGATGCCAAAGAGGGCTTCTCCGTATTCCACCGGCTGACCGTTTTCCACCAGCTTGCTTTCGATGACGCCCGCGATATCCGCTTCGATCTCGTTCATCAGCTTCATCGACTCGATGATGCAGAGCACCTTGCCGGGCGTCACATGCTCGCCCACGTGAACGAACGCCGGCGAGCCCGGTGAAGCCGATTCATAGAAGGTGCCGACGATCGGGCTTTTCACATAGGTGGTGTTGCCATCTTCTTTCGGAACGGCGGCCTCAGCCGTGCTTGCCGGGAGCGCCGGAGGATTCTCGGGAACTGGAGCCGCACCGGCAGACTGAGCCGCCGACGACGGCGGCAAAAGTACGTTCGTTTCGGACCCGGTCCGCTGGCGGATGCGCACCCGATTCTCGCCACGCTGCACTTCCAGCTCAGCGACGCCTGTTTCCGAAACCAGCCTGATTAACTCCCGGATTTCTTCGAGCGTCATCGCAATCGACGAGATTAACATGCGCCGCCAGCCGGTCTGGAGCGGGTCCAGAGCGCCCCTGCGCCCTCACACGCGCGAATTTCCCAAATCGCCTGATGAATCTCTTATGCCGAATTGTACTTCCCGAGTCAATCCCGAGGCGCCTGAAGCAGCCGCGTAAGTGCAGGCGGCCTCGCGGCAGAGCTCCCGAAAGAATGTCGTCCCGCTATGCTCAAACCGTGGGGCGTTTTCTCATCCTGGCGGGAGTGGCGCTGGTGTTTCTCGGCCTCCTCGTCATCGGCGCGGATCGCATGGGGATTCATCTCGGCCGTCTGCCGGGCGATATCCGCCTCGAAGGCAGGCGCGGCGGTTTCTATTTTCCGGTCGTCACCTGTATCCTGCTCAGCGTTTTGTTGTCGCTGATCTCGTGGCTGTTTACGCGCCGCTGATTAGTGAGGCCTCACAGGGCGCCACTCGGGCGCCGCGTTGTGCGGCAATAATGCGTTCAGTGCACGCGGCCGATTTTGTCCGGAGGCCAGTAAACGAAAACAGCCTTGCCATAAATCTTCGCCCGGTCCACGAATCCCCATGTCCGGCTGTCGTTCGAAGAATTCCGATGATCGCCGAGAACGAAGTAATTATTCGTCGGCACCACGGTGCGCGGCGTTGACGAATGGTCGCGGTACTCGGGCAGCACATACGGTTCATCCAGAGCGTTGCCGTTCACGATTACGGTTCCATCCACAATCTCGACCACGTCGCCCGGGATGCCGATCACGCGCTTGATATAGGACTGGCTCGGATCCAGCGGGAAATGAAACACCACCAGATCGCCGCGCGCGATCGAATCGACGCCCAGCTTGTATTCGTATTTATTAATGAAGATGCGTTCCTGATCGGTGAGGCCGGGCATCATGCTTGTGCCTTCCACCTTCACTGGCTGATAAATAAATACGATCAGGACGACGGCAAGAATAACGGACGCGCCTATATCGCGCAGCACGGAGATCGGGTTGAAAGCGGATTGCTCGCGAGTTGGTGTTCTGGAACCGGCAGGGGCCGCGCCGTCTGGGGAAAGTTCTTCCATTTCGGCTGGAGAAATGATTGGTGTTCGAATTATAGAACAGTCGTTCTGAAATATTCGACGCGCGAGACGCCGGAATGTGAGGCCTGCCTCGCAGGAAATCAGCGACACTGGACGAAGCGAAAGGAGGTAGCTCGACTATGGAAGCGAACAGGATTGTCTTGCTCGCATGGACCTCTGCGGCAATCCTGACCGCACAGATCAACCCCAGTCGGGAAATGCTTGCAAACGCGCTGATAGCCGGAGATCTCCACATTGTGCAGGATCTGCTTTCCGCCGGGGTGGATCCCAATCTGCCTGATCGTTACGGACAAAGCGCTCTCTCGGTGGCGATTCTTTACCGCAACGCGAAAGCCGTTGACATGTTGCTTGCGCGGCACGCCGATCCGAACGCCCCACTCAGGCGAAACAGCCGGCAATCGATGGTTCCCCTCCAAATGGTGGCGCGGGAAGCCGATACCCGGATCGCAACGTCTTTGCTTTCCGCAGGCGCGCGAATCGACGACAAAGCCGGAAGCGGACAAACGCCGCTTCACTATGCGGTCGAGGGCGATCGACTGGAGATGATTCGATTTCTCCTCGACAAGGGCGCCGACGTAAATGCCCGCGACGTTGAAGGCGCGAGTCCTCTGGACGATGCGATCTGGCGCAAATCGCTCGAAGGCGTCGCCATTCTGGTGGCGCACGGCGCGAACCTGACCGATCCCGACCCGCAAACCGGCGCGACACCGCTCAATGAAGCCGCTTTCCGGGGGGATGCCCGAATCGTTTCCTTTCTTCTCCGATTCCACCCGGACGTGACCATCCCGGACAAGAAAGGTTACGATCCTTTTGCGAATGCGTTGCGGATGAAGAACGAGGCTTGCGCCCTGGCGCTGCTCGATGCGGAGCCGAAAGAGCGCCTCACCCCTGCATTTTTCGGGAACGCGATGGCGATGGCCGCCACGCGAGACGAAGCGCGGGTGGTGGAGGCTCTTCTCAAACGGGGGTTCGCTGTCAATTCGCCGCTGCCTTCCGGTCTCACGGCGCTCAGCATCGCCGCGTCTTCCGGCAGCGCCGCCGCGGCGGCATCTCTTTTGAACCACCACGCCGATCCCAACGTCGCCTCTCCCGGCGGAGCGGCGCCGCTCGAGGATGCCGCGCTGAAAGGTTTCGGCGGCATTGTGTCTTTGCTCCTCGATCACGGGGCACGAGTCGATCAGATCAACACCGATTCGGGAGCAACGGCCCTCTATGCCGCGGCTTCGTTCGGGCGGGGTGAAGTGGTGAATCTTCTGCTCGACCATGGCGCAAACCCGGGCCTTTGCGGCAGCAAGCGCAGGACGGCTCTCGAAGCAGCAATCGCGAACGGCTATTCCGAAGTGGCGGACGCAATTCGCAAGCACGGTGGCCAGGAACACTGTTCGCAGTAATCATCGCTCCAGCCATGTCTCGCGCCATGCGCGGTAAGAGAATACCCGCAAGAGATAAGATTTGACCATGAGCACCAGCACTCGGCTCATGACCTTCGCCGAATTCGAGCAGCTCCCGTATCCCGACCCCGGAAAAATGGAACTGGTCAACGGCGAAGTGGTGATCGTTATGCCGCCACCGGAACTAGCGCACCAGAAAGTCGCCCGGGCGACCTTTCTCATCCTTGCGGCCCGTTTTCAGGACCGAACGTGGTTCGATCATACCGGCTACCGCATGGGCCCCGGAAACTGGCTCGAACCGGACGTGAGCGTCAGCTGGCCGGATCAGCAGCAGGATGAGAAGTATTTTCTCGGCGCGCCGATGATCGCCGTCGAGATCCTGTCGCCGGGCGAAGAGACAGAGGAAAAGGTGGCCCTCTACTTCGCTCACGGCGCCCGGGAGGTCTGGGTGATCAATCCGCGAAAGAAAACGATGTCGGCGTACGTGAGCCGCGGCGAGAGCGTGGTGTTTCAGCAGGTAATGGATGAATTTCGCTCTGAAGCAGCGGACGGACTTGTGATCCGTCTCAGCGATGTCTTCCGATAGCAACCCAGCGGGCAGCGCGTGTAACCCAGCCGTCTGGGCTCACTTTGCGGCCGCCGGATTCACCAGCGTGAAATCGGTCCACTGTTCAGCCGTACGCGCTCCCTTCTGCTGTGGATCGTAAACAAGAAGCTCGACGGCGTAGCTGCCCGGCTCCATCCCCGGCGGAAGCCGAATCTCGCCTGCCGCATGGATTTCGGGTGGCTGCTGCGCCGGAATCGGAATGGGTGGACTTGAGAAGATCTGCTCTGAGCCGCGGAACAGGCGCACCTCCAGATCCAGCTTTGGCGCTGATTTGGAGTGATCCACCAGTTCCCCAAAAACCACGGAATCGTAGCTGAGCTTCGCGCCTGGCGCGAACACGCGAGTAACAGCGCTGCCCGCTCCTGGAACGCCGGCGCGAATGAGCTCCAGGTTACTCGCGTCATCGCGATTGCGCAAGATGATGCTCGAGAGCGCAAGCGCCGCGCGCCTGAAATCCGGGACTTCCACGAAGGTGTAGGCCGAACCGAGGCGGCCGGAGTTCGCATCTCGCGCCGCAATGCGCAGTTGATAAGAGCCGGGCTTCGGCAGAACCATCTCGAATCCGTAGAGAAGCCCAAATGCACTCAGGTCATCCGCTTCAGCCCTCGTCATTTCCTTCGAGAAGGTTTCGTCGCTGCTGGCGGCGAGCTTATTATCCGCGCTCCAGAGTCTGGCCGCGATTTGCAGCTCGAGCCGCTTTCGCCCGTCCGGCGCATCCATGAAGGCAAGCGCGTGAGCATCCATCGCGAGCATGGCGCGTAGAACGTCGGAGCGCCGGCTGGTCTTCTCGTTTTGCAATATCGAATGGAAGGCGCTCAGCTGAACCGGAAAACCGTTCACCTGAAAAGGCGAGAGGAGAGCACTGCGAAGCTGTTGCTCGCCGGACGTGGCCGCCGAGTCCGCGACCCGGTCGGGCACGCCCGTGAATCCCGCGCGGGAGCGGACATGCAGGCCGGGACGCAGAACTTTCACCTCGATCGTGTGATAACGCGGCCTGCCATGGACCAGATCAAAATCCTCGCGATGCGGCTGATATCCGATCAGGTAATAGCTGCCCATGTCGTCGAGCGCGGCGGCGAGGCCCTGGTCGAGATCGTTGCGGTCGTGAATAAAAAGGCCGCCGGTTTCACGCGCCAGTATCTCGAGACTGGCCTGCGAGGTGCGGTATATATTTTCGCGCCGGCGTTCCTCCACGCGCGGAATACAAACCGGAGGCCGGCACCAATCGACGGCGCTGAGGAAGAAATCAGTGACCCCGCGCGGATCGAGCGCGTAAATAACCACCGATGCGCGATTCGCCATTTCAATCAGTCCGCGGCCGAACGACGGAATGCCATCGGAAAAAAGTGCAATCGCTTTCCGCCCCGGCATGTCGTTTAAAGCCTGAATGGCATAGGCGAGTGCAGTCACCGTGCCGGCGCCGAGCGATGGATTCCGCGCTGCGTTCATTCGCGCAGTGGCCTCGTTTTCGACTTCGCTGGCCGCATCGATCTTATGGACAGGCGGGTACCATGTTTGCCCGTTGCGGCCGGGAATGAAATGCATACGATCGATGGATGCGTAGAGCTGGCGCTTATCCGTCGTCAGTTGGCTCGTTACGCCCATGCCGCCCGAGCTCGTCATGATCGAGACCAGGTCGCCAGGCTGCATTTCACGATCGACGAAGCTCTTCATGGCCGTGCGCACGGCAGGAATGCCGTCGCCCGAAAGACCCAGATCGTCGGCGAAAAGAACAATGGTTCGGTGAATATCGCTGCGGTGCGGCGCGGCGGGAGGAGCGCCAACGAAAACCGGCATTGTGGGCTGGTCGTTCCGCTTCTGCGCCGGAGGCGACGGCGCGCGGCCAGCGTTCTCCGCTTCAACGAACGACAAATGTGTGATCTTTTGTAGTTTGCCGTCTTCCAGGACCTGGAAGTCGTCCGCTTTCAGTCCGGCCACGTGATGGCCCTGCGCATCCGTTACGACGGCGTCCACCTGGACCAGATCAACGGTAACGCGAATGGCGGGGCCGGAATCCGGCGCCTGCGGCAGAGCAGCCCCGGCTGTCCAAACAACGAGCACGATGGCGCGAGCGAGCCGCAGAAAGCGTTTCACAGGTCGAAAGCCCGCATCAGTATACGCCGGGCCCGGGAGGAGCGTTGCGGCGCGATTACCGCATCTCCTGCCCTGTCACCAGTCTCGCCAGCACCGGCAGCGGCACTGCCCCCTCGCGCAGCACTCTGTCGTGAAAGTCGTGCAGATTGAAGTTAGTGCCTTGCGTCTTTTGCGCCAGATCCCGCACCCGCAGCCAGTCCCGCCATCCCACAAAGTAAGTCGGCAACTGTACCGACGAAAGCTTGGCGCGCTGCAGCTTCGCCGTAGCTTCTTCATGCTCCTGAAACGTGTCGCGCTCCATCAGTTGCATCGCCTGCTCATCCGTCATTCGGTTCGTTTGCAGACGAACATCCAGAATCGCGTTCGCATCCACCCGCAATTCCTGTTTCAGCAACTGCAGCCGCAGCTCCGGTGAATTATTCAGATAGCCGGCATCCAGCATCACCTGCGTCGCATACTGCGCCCAACCTTCGATGTAAGGATCGTTGCCGAATACGCCGCGCAGCACGCGCCGCGTCTTCGGCTGCATCGTGCTGGCGATTTCGAACTGAACGTAATGCCCCGGCATCGCCTCATGCAGTACCAGTAGCTGCAGGTTGAAGAAGTTGTACTCTCGAAGTTTCGATTCAACGCGCTGCTCGGGCCAGTCCTCCGGAATCGGAGTAATCCAGAAAAATGCCCCCAGTTGTGGCTCGAGCACCGGCGCGGGGTCAAACCCGCCCACGCCGTAGATGCCGCGCTCGAACTCCGGCGTCGGAATCACCTGCAGGTTATTCGTGTTCCCGAGGCTCAATAAATTCTTTGCTCTCACGAAATCCGTCGCCTGCGCCAGGTCCTTCTTCGCGTCCTCGAAATAGCTCTCCCGCGTCGAATGGCTTCCGGCAATATGGTCCAGCACTTCGCGAATCACTTTGTTTTCGCGATCCTCGCCTTTCAGATCGCGGTGCTCGCCGTGTCCGGCAAACCATTTCGCGTGCAACGGCAGGGAAAGTTCCAGCATCCTCGCGCGAACCAGTTTCAAACGAGTTTCAGCATCGGCCAGAACCTGATCGGGAGTCCGGTCTGTCGCCAGCGCCAGTTTGAACTTCACGCCGTATCGCTCCGCCCCCAGCCGCCAGTCCGGAGTCTGGCCCCGCGTGCGCTTCGGCAACTCCGTCTCGAGAAACCGGTTGAACCCGCGCAGCGCATCGAGCGCTGGCGAGGCCGCGGCATCGAAGTCCGTCTTCAGTTCCGCGGGCGCCGCCTGCCGCAGCGTGTGGTCCACCATGTCGATATTGCCGTCGTTCTCCTCGCGCGCCACCTGAATCCAGATCGGCGGAGCGCCGAACAGCACCCGCCTCGCCTGGTCCAGATACGTGGGTACCCCGCGCATCCTCGAAATGATGTCTTGAAAGCGTTTGTCCTTCGGCGCATATTCGTGCACCAGAGGATTGAACAGCGCCGTCCCCAGCTCTTCCACATAGCCCTGGGGAGCGTGCCGCCAGCTTTGTGCGATATCCAGATCGAACAGCGCGAGGCCGATCTGCGAGTCGATAATGTCGTAATCCGCGCGGTCTTCCGGCGAAAGCGAAGCCTTGTCCACGCCCTTCAGCCGCTTATGAAACGTGGTGTAGAATTCCCGCTCGCGGTTGGTCGCGGCAAAGCTCACATCGTCCAGCTCGCCATCGAAATTCTTCCCGTTCCAGGTATGCAACCCCTGTCCGGAAGCGCTTACGGGAGATAACGCGAGCGATGAATAGACAAACTCCTCCGTCAGCTTCGGAAAGCTGACCGTCTCCTCTCGTCGGCCCCCGCAGGAAATCGCGAGCAAAGCAGCGGCAGCCGCTGGAAGCACTGCCCGGGTATGAAAACGCATTGCCTGAATTATAAGTGGCAATTTCAAATGGCGGGTTTCGTACTACTCGGCCGTATCTGGGCAGCAAATTGCTCCGTCGAACAGAATGATGTATCGGATCCGGGGCTATCTGTTGCTGCCCATCGCGCTGTGTCTTTGCGCTTCGGTTCTCCCGGCGGATTTCGAAGCCGGCCTCAACGCCTATAAAGCCCGCGATTACGCGACTGCGCTCAAGGAATGGCAGCCGCTGGCGGATCAGGGCGCGCCACACGCTGCCTATAATCTCGGCCTTATGTACGCCCGCGGCGAGGGCGTGACAACGGATTTCGCAAAGGCCGCTTCTTACTACCAGAAGGCCGCCGACCAGGGCGTCGTGGAAGCTGAATACAACCTGGCGGTACTTTACAGCAACGGCGAAGGTGTCCCTAAAGACGAAGCCCAGGCGATGAAGTGGTTCCTGAAAGCTGCCCGGCAGGGGGATACGCGGGCGGCCGAAAGCCTCGGCAACATGTACAACGAGGGCGAAGGCGCCTTCCAGAACTATGCGGAAGCCGAGAAATGGTATCGCAAGGCGGCCGAAGCCGGAATCGCCAGCGCAGAGTTCAACCTGGCCATCATGTACGACATCGGCCAGGGCGTTCCGCAGGATTTCGCGGAGGCGCTCAAGTGGTATCAAAGGGCTGCGGAGCACGGCGATGCCGGCGCCCTCTGCAATATCGGAATCCTTTATTACAACGGCCAGGGCGTACCTGTTGATCGCGTCGAAGCGCATCGTTACTTCCTGCTCGCAAAGGAGCGCGGCGAGCCGCGCGCGGCCAACCTGATACAACTCACTACTGAAAAGCTGAAAAAAGATCAGATCGCAAAAGCCGTCGCGGAAGCGGCTCAATGGGATGCCGCGCATCCGGTGAACAAGGGCGAACCCGGCATGATCCTCGCCTCCGCTTCCAATCAGCAGCCGGCGCCTTCCAACAAGCCGCCCGCGCCATACCAACATACGGATGAGCGCATGGCCACAGGCTCCGGCGAGGTTTCTCCCAAAACCGCTCCGGTTCCCGCACAGCCTGGAAAGGCTGTATGGACCGGCGTTGCCCGCGTCATCGCTGTAGGGGACGTCCACGGTGATTACGAACAGCTCGTCGCCGTCCTCAGGTCGGCCAGCCTCATCGATCAGAACGCGAACTGGGCGGGCGGCAAGACCCATCTTGTCCAGACGGGCGACATCATTGATCGCGGCGGCCATTCCCGCCAGGTGATGGATCTCCTGATGAAGCTCCAGCAGCAGGCCGCAGCCGCCGGCGGCTACGTTCACGTCCTGTTGGGAAATCACGAGGCCATGAATATCTATGGCGACCTTCGTTACGTATCGCCTGGAGACTTCGCCTCGTTCGCCACTCCGGATTCGGCGAAACTGCGCGATCAGGAATACGAAAACTTCCGGAAAGCCGCCGGCGCATCCGGCAATGTCAGCCACGAAGACTGGAATCGCCAGCATCCCCTCGGCTATTTCGAGCAGCGCGCCGCCATGAGCGCGAACGGCGTGTACGGCAAATGGCTTCGCGGTCTGGATGCCGTAATCCGCATCAACGATACCCTGTTCGATCACGCTGGCATAAGCGCCAAATACGCCAGCATGTCCATCGATGAGATCAACCGGCGCGTTCACGAAGAGCTGAACGATCCGGCAAAGCTGCAGGGCGGCATCGTCACGGATCAGGAAGGGCCGTTCTGGTACCGCGGGCTCGCCAAAGGCGATGAGAAGCAGCTCATGAACGTTGTGGATACCACGCTCGAAAACGCGGGAGCCAAACGCGAGGTCATTGGCCACACCTACGCGGACGCCGCTATCACGCCGCGCTTTGACGGTAAGGTCATCATGATCGATATCGGGCTGCCTCGCGTCTACGACAACATCAGCAAAATAGGCTGCCTCGAAATCGCGGATGGCCAGCCCTGGGCTTTGCACCGGGGCCATCGCCTGGCGCTGCCGAAGGATGAAAATGGTAAAGATATGTTGCGTTACCTGAAAGAAGCCGCCGCTGTAGATCCGGCCCCCTCGCCGCTGGCCTCCCGTATCACCAGACTCGAAGCCTCACCGGCTATGAGCGCCAAATGAGTTACCTGATCCGCCCGATCGCCCTCGCCGGGCTCCTCGCAGCCGCCTGCTTCGCGCAGGATCACGGGTCCGCCCCCGCGATTCGCGGGCTCGATCTCGGAGCCATCGATCGAGCCTCCAACCCGTGCGACAACTTCTATCAGTACGCCTGCGGAACCTGGCTGAAAAGCAATCCCATTCCCCCGGACCAGGCAAGGTGGGGCCGCTTCAGCGAACTCGCCGAACGCAATCGTGAGATCCTTCATCAGATTCTCGAGCGCGCCGCCGCGAACCCCGGCTCGGACGCCGATCACCAGAAGATCGGCGACTACTACGCTTCCTGCATGGATGAAAAGACGATCGAGAGCAAAGGCCTCGCCCCCGTCCAGCCCGAGTTGAATCGTATTCGCGCAATGCAGGGCCCGCAGGATCTTGCCGCTGTCGTTGGACATCTGCATCGCCTTGGCGTCAATGTCCTGTTCAACTTCACGTCGGGACCGGATTTTAAGGAATCAACCCTCGAAATCGGCCAGGCCGATCAGGGTGGCCTCGGGCTTCCGGAGAAGGATTACTATTTCCGCACCGACGCAAAGGCGGAAGAAACCCGGAAACGATACGTCGAGCACCTGGCTAAGGTGTTCACCATGATGGGGTCAAATACAGAAGCCGCCCGGCACAGCGCCGAGTCGGTGATGAAGCTCGAAACGGCTCTCGCGAAAGTTTCGATGGATGTCACCAGCCGCCGCAACCCCGTGGCCGTTTATCACAAAATGAAGCTGGCCGAGTTCGAGGCCCTCGCCGATTCCTTCAACTGGAGCCGCTACTTCGCGGCCATCCAGGCGCCGCCGATGGAAAGCCTGAACGTGGCCGTTCCCGATTTCTTCAAGGGCGCCGAACCGCTGCTCAAATCCGAGCCGCTCGATGTCTGGAAGGACTATTTCAGCGTGCATCTGGTGGATGGCCAGGCCGCGTTTCTGCCGAAGCAATTCGACCAGGAGAGCTTTAATTTCTACGGAAAGTTCCTCACCGGGGCAAAGGAACAGAAGACTCGATGGAAGAGGTGCGTCTCCTCGGTGGACGGCGACCTCGGCTTTGCTCTGGGCAAATTCTACGTCGAGCAGACCTTCGGGGCCGAGGGCAAGCAGCGAACGCTTGCTATGGTCCACCAGATCGAAGCCGCCATGGAGCGCGATCTCAACCAGCTCACGTGGATGACTCCCGATACGAAAAAGCGAGCGGTCGAGAAGTTGCACGAGATCACGAACAAGATCGGCTATCCGGATAAATGGCGCGATTATTCCGCGCTCCGCATCGTTCGTGGCGACGCGCTCGGCAATTCCCTTCGCGGTACCGAGTTCGAGGTAAACCGCCTCATTCAGAAGATCGGAAAGCCAGTTGACCGCACCGAATGGGAGATGACACCGCCCACGGTGAACGCTTATTACGATCCGACGATGAACAACATCAATTTCCCGGCAGGCATTCTCCAGCCGCCGTTCTTTTCGCGCGACGCGGGGGACGAAGTGAACTACGGCGCCATCGGAGCGGTAATCGGCCATGAGTTGACGCACGGCTTCGATGATGAAGGCAGCCAGTTTGACGGTAAAGGCAACCTGAACGACTGGTGGACGAAAGAGGACCGGACCGCATTCGATCAGCGCGAAAAATGCTTCGTCGATGAATACAGCGCCTTTCAGGGAGCGGGCGGCGTCCATGAAAACGGCAAACTCACCCTGGGCGAGAACACTGCGGATAACGGCGGCCTCCGCCTGGCCTCAATGGCGCTGATCGCCGACCTGGCGGGCCGCACGCTCCCGAAGCAGGAAGGCCTCACTATGGAGCAGCGTTTCTTCCTCGCTTTCGGACAAATCTGGTGCAGCAACGAGACCGATGAAGTCGCGCGCCTGTATCTCCAGACGGATCCGCACTCACTTCCGGAATTCCGGGTCAACGGCGTGGTTTCCAACATGCCGGAATTTCAGAAGGCGTTCGGATGCAAGGCGAACGCTGCCATGGTCCGCGGTGAGGCTAAATCCTGCCGGACCTGGTAAAGCCGGGCCGGCGTGAGCGCACAGGCGGCCACCTGGGCCGCCGTTGTGCGCAGTATGGAAATGGGTCCACAGGCGGCCACCTTGGCCGCCGTTGTCGGCCGTATGCAAACGCGTCCGGGTAATCTGCGCCGGCTGATCCTCATCATCCTGGTCGGTGGGCTCGTTCACGTGGTAGTAATACGTGACCAGGCCCGCCACCAGCATCAGCAGCAAGAGGCTCACTTCCATCAGAAGGATTCGTGCGCTCGTCCACCTCAAACCGCGCGCCAGGCCCGAAGTCATCGCCACCACCAGCGCTGCGCCTGCAAGCGGAATCGCGATTTTCCAGGGCCAGAACATAAGCTCGATGTGATACTGGCCGCCGGCATGGCTCCAGAAGGCGATCAGCACCTGGACAGCGATCAGATACTCGATTCCCAGCAGGATTCGAAGCAGACGTGGGCGCATG
>Ga0157370_10003420_pt1 | contig 18639 bp, 15 predicted proteins | sample C35metaG_FD_113463 | JGI IMG/M metagenome (GOLD analysis project Ga0157370, IMG submission 113463) | Corn rhizosphere microbial communities from Kellogg Biological Station, Michigan, USA - C3-5 metaG | ecosystem: Host-associated > Plants > Roots > Rhizosphere > Soil | place: USA: Michigan...
CGAGCCGGTCCACGTCGAGGCGCCCGGCGAGGGCGAGGACGGCCTCGAGCGAGATGTTCGCGACCGCGGTCGCCGCCGCGGGCAGCGCCTCGTCGGGACGCGCGAGACGCGCGACCACGTCGACGCCGTTCGTCCGTGCGTTCTCGAGCGTCGCCTCGATCGACGGAGGCTCGATGTCGACGCCGATCACCGGTGTGAATCCGAGGAGTGCGGCCGCGATCGAGAGCACCCCGGAGCCGCACCCGACGTCGACGAGCGACCCGGGCTCCAGCTCCTGCAGGAACTGGAGGCAGAGCTGGGTGGTCGGGTGGGAGCCGGTGCCGAAGGCGCGGCCGGGATCGACGACGACCGCCAGCGCGTCCGCCGGAGGCTCCTCCCAGGGCGGCCCGATCCACAGGCGGCCCACGCGCACCGGACGGTGGAAGACGCGCCACCGATCCTCCCAGCCTGCCTCGACGTCGTCGCCGCGCGCGCTGCCGAAGAAATGCCAGAGGCGCTCCTCGCCCGCGGCGTCCGTATAGGCGACGAGCTCGATGCCGCGCTTCCGGTCGACCTCCTCGAAGCCGGCCGGGAAGAGCTCGATCATCGTCGCGCGAGCCTCTTCGGCGCGCGCGAGCCCGACCTGCACCGACACCCTGCGCAGGCCGGTCAGCGGAACGCGCTCTTCAGCTTCTCGAAGAAGCTCTCGTCGTGGCGGTAGGTGTCGGCGTCGCTCGCCGCGTCGAACTCCTGCAACAGGCGGCGCTGCTCCTCGCTGAGCCGGCGCGGCACGGAGACGTTGACGAGGACGCGGTGGTCGCCCCGCCCGAACCCCTGCAGGACGGGCATCCCCTTGCCGCGCAGCACCCGTACCTCACCCGGCTGGACGCCCGCGGGCAGCTCGAGCTCGATCGGCCCTTCGAGCGTCTCGACCTGAAGCGTCTTGCCGAGCGCGGCGTCGACGATCGTCAGGTCGACCTGCGAGTAGATGTCGTTGCCCTCACGCACGAACCGCGCGTGCGGCTTCACGCGCACGAGCACATAGACATCGCCGGCGCGGCCCCCGAGCGTCCCCGCGTGCCCCTCGCCGGAGATTCGAATTCGCTGGCCGTCGTGGATGCCGGCCGGCACCTGCACGTCGACCTCGCGCTGCTCGACCACGAGGCCCGCTCCCTCGCAGGCCGTACACGGGTGCTCGATGATCACGCCGCGCCCGGCGCACTGCGGGCAGGCGTGTGTGCGAACGAACTCGCCGAACACGCTGCGCGAGACCTGTTGCAGGCGCCCCGTGCCGCCGCAGCGGTCGCAACGGGCCGGCTGCGTGCCGGGCTCGATGCCGTCGCCGCCGCAGGTCGCGCACGTGACCGCGACCTCGAACGGCACCGCCACGGTCGTCCCGCGCGCGGCGTCTTGCAGCTCGATCTCGATCTCCGCCCCCACGTCGGACCCGCGCTGGCGCCTGCTGCGCGCGCCGCCTCCGAACAGGTCGTCGCCGAAGAAGGCAGAGAAGATGTCGCTCAGCCCCGACGCGTCGAAGTGCGTGGGGTTGAAGCCGCCGGAGCGCAGTCCGGCGTGGCCGTAGCGGTCGTAGAGCGCGCGTGTCTCGGAGCTCGAGAGCACCTCGTACGCCTCGGTCACCTCGCGAAAGCGCGTCTCCGCGTCGGGCTCGTCCGAGACGTCCGGGTGCAGCTTGCGCGCGAGGGTGCGGAACGCCTTCTTGATCGCGGCGTCGTCCGCGTCGCGTGGCACGCCGAGCAGCTCGTAGTAGTCGCGCTCCGTCGTCGCCATTAGTCGTCCGTGTAGATCTCTTCGACGAAGCGGGACAGCTCGGTCGCCGCCGAGCGCACCGACCGGAGCGCCTTCTCGTAGTCCATGCGCAACGGGCCGAGGAGGCTGACCGAGCCGAGGGTGCGATGGGCGATGCCGTAGGTCGCGCCGACGAGCGCAAGCTCGCGCAGGCCCGGCTGCTCGAGCTCCTCGCCGACACGCGCGAACGGCCGGCGGGGATCGAGGCGCTGCGCCAGCACGTCGAGCAGCGCCGCACGCTTCTCGAGCGCCTCCATCAGGCTGCGGTAGGCGCCGATCTCCTCGGCGCGCATCTCGTCGAGGAGACCCGCCGTGCCGCCGACGAAGAGCCGGCGGTCGTCGTCCGCGGCCTGCTCGAACGCGCTCCGGATCACGAGCAGGAACGAGCGCTCGCGGACGCTCAGGGCCGGCTCGTCGAACGCGAGCTTGACGGTGCGCGAGCCGATGCGCGCGCCGGTGAGCCGCTCGTTCACGTACTCGCGAGCCCAGGTCACGAGGCCCGGGTCGACGGGCGCCGGGAACGCGAAGCGCACGTCGGTGACACCGCCCGTCGAGGTGATCACGACCACCATCACGAGGTCGGGCTGCAGGAGCAGCACCTCTGCGTGACGCACGGTTGCCGCCTCGAGCGGCGGCGCGGAGACGAGCGCCAGCAGGCGGGTCACCTGCGAGAGCATCTCCGTCGTCGTCTGCAGCGCCTGCTCGACCTCGGCGTGCTCGACCGGCAGGCCGAGCTCGAAGCCCGAGTGCCGTGCCTCGGGGAGCGCAAGGAGCTCGTCGACGTACAGGCGGTAGCCGGCCTCGGTCGGGACGCGGCCCGCGGAGGTGTGCGGATGCGTGAGCAGGGCGATCCGCTCGAGCTCGGCAAGCTCGTAGCGGACGGTCGACGGCGAGACGCCGAGACCGGCGCGCTCGACGAGCCCCTTCGACCCGACCGGCTGCCCCGTCTGGACGTATTCCTCCACGACGAGCCGGAGAATGTCGCGTTGCCGCTCTGAGAGCAGGATGCCCATGCGCTCCATGGTAGGGGGCCTCCCCGCCGTCCTGCGGCCGGGCGCCCGCGTTCGCCGCCGTCGCGCGGTCGGATCAGGCGAGGAGGCGGGCGGTCAGGCCGCCGCCGACGAAGCGGCCGCGCCGCGTCAACGTGAGCGTCCCGGGATCCCCACCCTCGGCCCGCCGGTCGGGAACTACGCCGAGCTCCACCAGGCCGAGCTTCGCGAAGCGCTCGAGCTCGACCGGATCGAGCGCATGCTCGAGCGGGGCGAGCGGCAGCGGCTCGTCGAGGCGCAGGCCGAGCATCACGCGCTCGGTCACCCGTACGTCGCGCGACAGCTCCTCGACCTCCCGCGGCGGCCGCTTCCGGCCCGCGAGCGAGCTGACGTAGCGGGCGAGCGACGGCGTGTTGCGCCAACGCCGGCTCTCGATTGTGCTGACCGCGCCCACGCCGAGCCCGAGGTAGTCCCGTCCGAGCCAGTAGCCGAGGTTGTGCCCCGCCCGCAGGTCCCGCCCGCCCACGAGCTCCGGCGACCGGCAGAAGTTCGCCGTCTCGTACCAGCGGAAGCCGGCCGAGGTCAGCGTCTCGACGACGCGCTCGAAGTACGACTCCATCGAGTCGGCCTGGCGCTCCAGCTCCGCTCCGTGTGCATGGGTGAAGCGGGTGCCGGGCTTGGCCTCCAGCTCGTACGCGGAGATGTGCTCGGGCTCGAGCGCCACGGCCTCGGCGAGGTCGCGCGCGAGGTCGGCGGGCTCCTGGCCCGGGATGCCGTAGATGAGGTCGAGCGAGATGTTGTCAATACCGGCATCACGCAAAGCGTAGACGGCGGCCCGGACGTCGTCCGGACTGGCAACGCGTCCGAGCGTCTCGAGCAGAGCCGGCGAGAACGTCTGCGCGCCCAGCGAGACCCGCGTGGCGCGCCCGGCGAGGAGCGACGCGAGCCCGGGCGTCACCGTCTCGGGGTTCGCCTCGACCGTCACCTCGGTCGCCGGAGGGAGCGCGTCGAGCAGGTGCTCGAGCGCGCCGCGCTCGGTCAGGGTAGGCGTGCCGCCGCCGAGGTAGACGCTCTCGAGCGGGTCGGCCAGCAACGTCCGCTCGAGCTCGAGCTCGCGGAGCAGCGCCTCGACATAGCCTCCGTGCTCCGCGCGTCGCCCGACGACCGTGACGAAGTCGCAGTACCCGCAGCGCGACGAGCAGAAGGGAAGGTGGACGTAGAGGTGCCGCGCCGCCATCAGCGCTAGCGCTTCGCGGTCTCGTTCAGGTTGAGGACGGCGAGGAACGCCTCCTGCGGCACCTCGACGCCTCCGACCTGCTTCATTCGCTTCTTGCCGGCCTTCTGCTTCTCGAGCAGCTTCCGCTTGCGCGAGATGTCGCCGCCGTAGCACTTGGCGAGCACGTCCTTGCGCCGTGCCTTCACGGTCTCGCGGGCGATGATGCGCGCGCCGATCGCGGCCTGGATCGCGACGTCGAACATCTGGCGCGGGATCTCCTCGCGGAGCTTCTCCACGAGCGCCTTGCCGCGCTCGAACGCGAAGTCGCGGTGCACGATCAGGGAGAGCGCGTCGACGGATTCGCCGCCGACGAGGATGTCGACGCGCGCGAGGTCGCCGGGCCGGAACCCGGAGATGTCGTAGTCGAAGCTGGCGTAGCCTCGCGTGCGAGACTTCAGCTGGTCGTAGTAGTCGAGGACGATCTCGCCCAGCGGCATCTCGTAGGTCAGATGCACGCGCTGCTCGGAGAGGTACTCGAGGTGGTCGAAGCGCCCGCGGCGGTCGTTGTTCAGCTCCATCACCGTGCCGACGTATTCCTTCGGGACGATGATCGACGCCTTGATGTACGGCTCTTCGACCTCGTCGAAGGCGTCCGGCAGGTCGGCCGGCGTGTGCACCTCGACCCACTCCCCGTTCATCGGCTTGACCCGGTAGGCGACGTTCGGCGCCGTCACGATCAGATCGAGGTCGAACTCGCGCTCGAGCCGCTCCCGCACGATCTCCATGTGCAGCAGGCCGAGGAAGCCACAGCGGAAGCCGAAGCCGAGCGCCTGCGAGGTCTCCGGCTCGTAGAAGAGCGCAGCGTCGTTGAGCTTCAGCTTCTCGAGGGCGTCCCGCAACTCGGGGTAGTCGTCGGACTCGGTCGGGAAGAGGCCGGCGAACACCATCGGCTTGACGTCCTTGTAGCCCGGGACCGCCGCGGCCGCCGAGCGCTTCTCGCCCGTGAGCGTGTCGCCGACGCGCAACTCGGAGACGTCCTTCAGACCGGTGATCACGTAGCCGACCTCGCCGGCGCGCAGCTCCTGGACGGGCCGCATCGCCGGGGACATGAACCCGATCTCCTGCGCCTCGAAACGCGTGCCCAGCGCCATCGCCCGCAGTTGCTCGCGCGGCGTGAAGACCCCGTCGACGACCCGCACGAACGCGACGACGCCGCGGTACTGGTCGTACGACGAGTCGAAGATGAGCGCGCGCGGCGGCGCGTCCGGGTCGCCCGCCGGCGCCGGGATGCGCTCGACGATCGCGTCGAGCACCGCCTCGACCCCCTCGCCCGTCTTCGCCGAGATCCTGAGCACGCGCTCGGGTCGTCGCCGATCAGGTCGGCGACCTCGGCGGATGCCCCGTCGGGGTCGGCCTGCGGGAGATCGATCTTATTGACGACCGGGACGATCTCGAGGTTGTTCTCGATCGCGAGATAGGCATTCGCGAGCGTCTGCGCCTCGATCCCCTGCGCCGCGTCGACCACGAGCAGCGCGCCCTCGCACGCCTGGAGCGACCGCGACACCTCGTAGGTGAAGTCGACGTGGCCCGGAGTGTCGATCAGGTTGAGCTGGTGCCCCTTCCACGCGACCCGTACGGCCTGCGCCTTGATCGTGATCCCGCGTTCGCGCTCGAGGTCCATCGTGTCGAGCACCTGGTTTCGCATCTCGCGCGCCGAGACGGTGTCCGTGAGCTGGAGGATGCGATCGGCGAGCGTCGACTTGCCATGGTCGATGTGCGCGATGATCGAGAAGTTGCGGATGTGCGATTGGTCCATGGGCGCTCAGCCGCGGCGCCCGCGGCTCCGCAAGGAGAGTAGCGCCTGCATCTCGCGCACCTGCAGGAGTTTTCCGGCTCCGAAGTAGACGGCGACAGCGCCGGCGATCGCCGGGACGAGCGACAGGAGCTGCCCGCCGAGCGAGCGGCCGGCGACGGCGTCGAGCGGTCTCCAGATCGCGTACGCGACCGCGCCCGCGACGACCGCTGCGACGACGACGCGCACGAACGACGCGGCGACCTCCCCGAACCCGATCCGCCCGATCCGGCGGCGCAGCAGGACGAGCAGCGCCGCCGTGCCGGCGATGTTCACGAGCGAGGTCGCGAGCGGGATGCCCCACGTGCCGAGCGGCGAGAACGCGACATCGAGGATCGCGTTCACGAACAGGTTCGCAAGCGCCACCCACGTCGGCACCCAGTTCTCCTGGAGGCTGAAGAACGCACGATTCAGCATCAGCATCGTCCCGTTGAACGCGAGACCCGCGGAGAGCGCAGCGAGGCAGGCGGCGACGATCGGCGTCTGATCGGGGGTGAACGCGCCGCGCTGGTAGATCAGTCGCGTGATCGGCTCGGCCAGCACCGCGGAGACGATGCTGGCGGGGACGAGCAGGAACGCGATCTGCCGCAGACCGAGCTCGGCCGTCCGGCGGAACCCGGCGAGGTCACCGCGCGAGGCGAACCGCGTCAGGGAGGGGAAGAGCACGGTCGCGACGGCGACGGAGAACATCCCCTGCGGCAGCATGTAGATGCGGAAGGCGGCGTTGATCTCGGCCGGGGCGTTGCGCGTGATCAACCAGCCGCCGATCACCGCGTCGATCAGCGCGTTGATGTTGATCAGCCCGAGCCCGAGCGTCACCGGCAGCATCAGCTTGAAGACCTGCTTGACGGCCGGGTCGCGCCAGTCGATCACGACGCGCAGCCGGCCGTCCTTGCCGCGCAGCCACGGGATCGGGAGCAGCACCTGCACGACGGTGCCGGCGAGGATCGAGAACGCGTAGACGTAGAGCCGGTGGTCCGTGCCGTGCACGTGCGGGACGCCGAAGACGAGGCCGGCGATGATCACGAGGTTCCAGGCGACCGGCGTCAGCGCCGGGACGGAGAACTCGTCGTAGGTATTGAGTATCCCGACGATGATCCCGGAGACGCCGAGCAGCGCGACGATCGGGAAGAGCACCTGCGAGAGGCCGATCAGCAGTGGGTGGTAGTGCGGGTAGAGCGGCGGCATCAGCCACTGCGCGCTCAGGACGAAGATCGCCGTGACGGCTCCGAGCCCCATCAGCGTCAACCAGAAGAGGCTGGAGGCGACGCGCCACGCCCGCTTCCGCTCGCCCTTCTCGATCAGGTCGCTGAACACCGGGACGAACGCCGACGAGAGGGCCGCGTCCGCGACGAGGGCGCGAATCGTGTTCGGGACGAGGAAGGCGAGCTCGAACGCGTTCACCGGGCCCTTGACGCCGAAGTAGTTCTTCGCCACCACCTCGCGCACGAGCCCGAGCACCCGCGAGACGCCGGTTGCGACCGAGAAGATCGCGGTCGAGAGCGCGAGCCGCCGAGCCGGCCGCTCCGCGACCGGCGCAGCGGCGGGGTCTCCGGCCTCCCCCGGCCCGGGCGTCGTCACGTCGTCGGCCACGGCGCCGAACGTTACGCTGACGGGCGGCGGAAAGAGGCCTCTGCTACGATCGCTGCGCCCGCGACCTGCGGGCTTTTACACGAGATATGCCGAACATCAAGCAGCAGAAGAAGCGGGTGCGGACTGCGGGCGAGGAACGCCTGGAGAACCTCCGCTACCGCTCGTCGATCAAGACGCTCTCGAAGCGCCTCGCGGCCTCGGTCGAGGGCGGCGACCAGGCGGCCGTCGACGAGGGCCACCGCGAGCTCGTGCAGCTGATCGACCGCGCGGTCACCCGCGGCGCGCTGCACCGGAACGCCGGCGCCCGCAAGAAGTCGCAGGCTGCCAAGCTCGCAGCCCGCGCAGCCTCCTAGCCCAGCCGCTCAGCCGAGCTCGCTCAGCCCTCGGCAACTCAGCCCCTCGCGCGTGCTCAGCGCTGAACGGCGTCGCGCATCCCCGTTCTCGGAGCAGCCTTCTGCGTTGCCGGCTGCGTGATCTCCACGAGCGCGAGCTCGAGCTCGAGCTCGTTCGCGAGCCGCGAGCCACCTTTCAGTGCGTGGTCGAGGTCGGCGAGACGGATCAGCGCAGCGTCGAGCTCGGCGCCGCTGAAGTTGTGCACCTGGGCGTAGAGCTTCTGGGCCGGATACGGCTTCATCCCGAGCTTCGAGGCGGCCTCTGCCGACGAGATCCCCGCTGCCTCGAGCCGATGGGCGGCGCGTGCGTTTCGCACGTGCTTCGTCATGCTGCCGACGAGACGCGGGATCGTCTTCGAGGGCGGGTCGCCGGTCCGGTCGAGCATCCGTTCGGCGGCCCGGAGCACGCCGCCGACATCGCGGCTGCCCCACGCATCGGTGAGGTTCCAGGGCGGCGACCCGGCACGTGGCGCGACGAGCGCCTCGACGTCCTCCCCGGTCACCTCCGCCCCGCCCGCCCAGGTGGCGATCTTGTCGACCTCGGCCGAGAGCTCGTACACGTTGTCGCCGATCAGGTCGACGAGCACACGGCAGGCCTCGGGCTCGGCCTTGACGCCGTGCAGCTTGAACTGCTCGGCCACCCAGCGGGGAATCGCCTTCAGCGTGACGTCCCAGAGAAGGAGCTCACCCTTCCCCGCGACCGCTTTGGCGACCGGAGCGTCCTTCTTCACCTCGCCGTCGGCCAGGAGCGCAAGGGTCGTTCCCGGCGCGGGCGACTTCAGGTAGTCGGCGATCGCCTTCACGTCCGGCGCCTTCCACGCCTCGATCCCCTCGACGACGACGAGACGCCGGCCCGATCCGAAGAGCCCCATCACGTTGCATGCGGCGACCGCGTCGTCGCCCGGCGTGTCGCCGGCGACGAGCAGCTCGACCGCGTCCGGGTCGAAGCGCCCGCGCAGCCGCGCGACCGTCCGGTCGACCTTCGGGCGGTCGCTGCCCGCGATCAGATAGGCCGGCTCGAGGTCGTCCGCCATCTCCACCAAGCATAGGCGCCGACGACGAGGGATCCCGCGGCTGCGAGCGCCGCACCCGGGCCGCGGGCCTGCGCGGCCGGGGCAGCCGAGACGAGCCGGGCGCAGAGCGCGATGTACGCGGCGACCCAGCCGTTCAGCCAGGCGAGCGCCTCGGCGAGCGCCGGCGCGACCGGGTCGACGGCCGCCGCCGCGAACGCGAGCCCGAGGAGCGGTCCGACCGCCGGCTCGACGAGCGCGTTCGCCGCGACCCCGAGGAGGGGCACCGCTCCGAACTGGAGCCAGAGGATCGGCGCTGTCGCAAGGCTGCAGGCGGCAGAGACGGCGACCGCCGCGCCGAGCATCTTCGGCACCGGATAGCCCTCGAGCGCGCGCAGAAGCGGCCGCGCCGCGAGGAAGATCGCGACCACCGCGCCGAACGAGAGCTGGAAGCCGGCGTCGAAGAGCGTGTAGGGATTCCAGGCGAGGAGGACGACCGCGGCGAGGAGGAGCACGTGCCACTGATCGCGCTCACGCGCCGCGAGCCAGGCGACCGAGACCGCTCCGCCCGCGACAGCGGCGCGGATCACGGACGGCTGCGGCCCGACGGCGAGCACGTACAGGCCGATCGCGCCGAGCGCAGCACCGTGCGCCCAGGCCCGGCCGACGCCGACGAGGGCCGCGAGGCCGAACATGCCGCCCGCGAGCAGCACGACGTTCTGCCCGCTCACGGCGAGCAGGTGATAGAGCCCCGAGCGCCGGAAGGCGTTCTTCAATCCTGGCGAGAGCCCGGCGTCGTCGCCGAGCAGCACGCCCTCGACGAGCGCGCGCCGCTCTCCCGCCAACCCGGGCGCGGATGCCCGGCGCAGCCACGTGCGCAGGCGGTCGCCTGCGCCGCCGATCCCGCCTCGCCGACCGGTCGCCGTCCACGCATCGACGTGCAGGACGACGTGCACGCCCTGGCGGCGCAGCCATGTCCGTTCGTCGAAGTCGTTACCCGAAGCCGACGCGTGCGGTCCGCGCGGCCGCCGCACGACCGCGAGCAGGCGCACGCGTGCACCCTGCGGGGGCGCACGTCCGAGCGGGAGCTCGAGCTCGGCGCGCTCCTCGAGCGGCCGCCCTTCGAAGCTCAAGATCTGCGCGAAGACGCGCTGGTCGAACGGCCCGACGCGCGGCTCGGCCGTGACGACGGCGACCACACGGCCTGCGCGGTCGATCTCCGCGCTCAGCGGGCTGCGGTCGAGCGCCTGGAGGCGCGCGGAGCCACACCACCAGCCCGCGAGCGCGACCGCGGCGCCGCCCGCAATGAGCGCGGCCGGGCGCGGCGCGAGCAACGCCGCCGCCGCGCCGACCGCAAGCACCCACAGCCCGGCGTGCAGCCGCACGAGGTCGGAGAGCGCAAGCCCGAGCGCGGCCGAGCCGGCCACGACGTGCGCGGGCAGCACCCGCTTCACGGAACGACGAGCCCCTGCAGCTCGGCGATCCGCGCCGGGCCGATGCCCGGGATCGCGTCGAGCCCGTCGACCGAGGTGAACGGCCCGTGCTGCTCGCGGTAGGCGACGATCTTCTGCGCCGTCACCGGGCCGATCCCCGGCAGCGTGTCGAGCTGCTCGGGGGTGGCCGCGCTCAGCGAGACGGGACCGGTCGCGGCACCGCCGGCCGCGACCCCACCGACCGCGGACGCACCACCGCCGGCCGCTCCGCGTGCGGGCACGAGCACCTGCTGGCCGTCTGCCACCGGGGCGGCGAGGTTGACGGCGTCGCGCTCCGCCCGGCGCGTCAGACCGCCGGCGCGGGCGACCGCGTCGGCGACGCGCGCGCCCCTGGGCAAGCGGACGAGACCCGGCCGCCGGACGGCGCCTGCGACGTCGACGACGAGCGACGCGCTCGGTCCGCCCGGCGTGCGTGCGGGCGCGGCCGGGCGGATCGGCGCGACCTGGAGCGGCGGCGTTCCGGCGCCGGAGGCGACGACGTGTCGCCAGGCGACGACGACGAGGACGAGCGCGAGGAGCGCCGCTGCGAGCGCACGGCGCGCGGGAACGGAGAGCGGAAACGTGGCCACCCCTCAACGGTGGCGCAAGAACCGTCACCGGTGGGAAACGCGATCGTGCCGAAACCGCAACAACGCACGCCGAGGATCCCGGCTGCGCGGGGGACCAGGCTGCGACCGCGATCGGCGCCTCCTTCGGTCAGACGACGAGGTTGACGAGCTTGTCCGGGACGACGAACGCGCGCGGCTCTTTCCCGTCCAGGAACGACTGCACCTTCTCGGAGGCGCGCGCCCGCGCGACGAGCTCGTCCTCCGGCAATCCCGCGGGCACCTCGAAGCGGTCCCGCACCTTGCCGTTCACCTGCACGACGAGCTGCACCGTCTCGCGCACGAGCAGCGACTCGTCCGCGACCGGCCACGGCTCGTGCAGGAGCTGCGAATGGCCGAGCACGCCCCACAGCTCCTCGCATACGTGTGGGGTATACGGCTGCAACAGGGAGACCGCGGTCTCGGCGGCGAACCGGGCGGCCGGGTCGTCGGGCGCCTTCGAGAGCTCGTTGATCAGCTCCATCACCGCCGCGATCGGCGTGTTGAAGACGAAGCGCCGGCCGATGTCGTCGGTGACGCGCGCGATCGTCTCGTGCGCCTTGCGTGCGAGCGCCGAGCCGACGCCCTCCGGCGACGCCGGCCGGGCCGCCGCCTCGTGGACGATGCGCCAGAAACGGCGCAGGAACCGCACGGTCGCCTCGATGCCGTCGGGCGTCCAGTCGATGTCCTGGTCGGCAGGCCCCTGGAACAGGATGTAGATGCGGATCGGGTCCGCGCCGAAGGCCGCGATCAGCTCGTTCGGCGAGACACCCCCCTGCGACTTCGACATGCGCTTGCCGTCCAGCCTCACCCACCCCTGGTGGAAGAGCCGCTGGAACGGCTCGCGGAAGCCGACCATCCCGAGGTCGTTCATCGCCTTGACGAAGAATCGCGAGTAGAGCAGGTGGCCCTTCGCATGGTCGATCCCGCCGATGTACTGATCGATCGGCATCCAGTAGTCGGCGATCGCGCGGTCGAACGGAGCCGTCTCGTTGCGCGGGTCGGTGTAGCGCAGGAAGTACCAGGACGAGTCGACGAACGTATCCATCGTGTCCGCCTCGCGTCGACCCGGGCCGCCGCAGCGCGGGCACGGCACGTTCATGAACTCCTCGTTCGAGGCGAGCGGCGGCTGGCCCTTCGGCCGGTAGTCGCTCACGTCGGGGAGCAGCACCGGCAGCTCGTCCTCGGGCACCGGGACGATGCCGCAGCCGTCGCAGTAGACGACCGGGATCGGAGCGCCCCAGTAGCGCTGGCGCGAGAAGCTCCAGTCGCGCAGGCGGAAGTTGACCGCCTGCTTCGCCTTGCCGTGGGCGTCGAGCCAGTCGACGATCGAGCGCTTCGCCTCCTCGAACGGCTGCCCGTCGAACGTCTCCGAGTTGATCAGCCTGCCGTCGTCGTCGATCACCTGCACGATCGGCAGGTCGAAGGCCTCCGCGAACTCACGGTCGCGCTCGTCGTGGCCCGGGACGGCCATGATCGCGCCCGTGCCGTACTCCATCAGGACGTAGTCCGCGACCCAGATCGGGATCTGCGCGCCGTTCACCGGGTTCGTCGCGTAGCGGCCGGTGAAGACGCCGGTCTTCTCCCGCTGCTCGCGCTCTTCGGTCGGGCGCGCGGCTGCGACACGCGCGTAGGCGCGAACCTCCTCGTCGCCGCTCAGCGCTCCGACGAGTGGCGACTCCGGCGCGATCACGAAGAACGTGGCGCCGAAGAGGGTGTCCGGTCGGGTCGTGAACACCGGGATGTCGAGCTCGAGCTCGTCGACCCGGAACAGGATCTCCGCGCCTTCGGAGCGCCCGATCCAGCTCGTCTGGATCTTCTTCGTCCGCTCGGGCCAGTCGATCGTCTCGAGGTCGGCAAGGAGTGCGTCGGCGTACGCGGTGATCTTGAAGAACCACTGCGCCATGCTCCGCGCCTCGACGATCGCCCCGCAGCGCCAGCAACGGCCGTCGACGACGTGCTCGTTCGCGAGCACCGTCTGATCGTTCGGGCACCAGTTGACCGGAGCCTCCTTGCGGTAGGCGAGCCCGTGCTCGAGGAGCTTCAGGAAGAGCCACTGCGTCCAGCGGTAGTAGGTCGGCTCGTGCGCGGAGACCTCACGCTGCCAGTCGATCGCCCACCCCATGATCCGCATCTGGTGGCGGATCGCCTCCATGTTGCGCTCGGTGATCTCGAGCGGGTGGCCGCCGTCCTTGATCGCGGCGTTCTCCGCCGGCAGGCCGAACGAGTCGAACCCCATCGGGCGCAGGACGGTGAAGCCGTGCCGGCGGCGGAAATGCGTGACGACGTCCCCGAGCGTGTAGTTGAGGACGTGCCCCATGTGCAGGCTCCCGGACGGGTAGGGCAGCATCTCGAGCATGTAGAAGTGCCGCTCGGGAGCGTCGCCCGGGGCCGGGTTCTCGACGTGGAAGGCCTGCTCGTCCTCCCAGACGCGCTGCCACTTCGCTTCGATTGCCTTCGGGTCGTAGGTATCCATGCGTCCGGTGTCCATCGTGTCCCCTGGAAATGAAAAAGCCTCTCGATCGAGAGGCCGTGGGAAGCTGCCGCGGCGGCGCCGCGCTACCTCCCTGAGTCAGGTAAGAAGCAGATTCACGATCATCAGCATACCCCATGGATTCGGCACTCATGAAGCTTTTCCCGGACACCGCGGCCGTCGACGACGGCGAGCTGGCGCTCGGCGGCATTCGTGCGGCGGCGCTCGCGCGCGAGTTCGGGACGCCGCTTGTCGTCTATGACGAGGCGACGCTGCGCGCGCACGCCCAGGCCTACCGAGCGGCGGCGCCGGGCGCGCTCGTCGCCTATGGGACGAAGGCGTTCCCGTCGGTCGCCGTGCTCGCGCTGCTCGCGGAGGAGGGCCTCGGCGCGGACGTCTCGACGGTCGGCGAGCTCGAGTTCGCGCTCCGCGCAGGAATCGGCGGGGAGCGGCTCGTCGTTCACGGCAACAACAAGGAGGACGAGCTGTTGCGGCGCGCCGTGGAGGCGCAGGCGCTGATCGTGCTCGACTCCCTCGACGAGCTGGAGCGCGCGCAGGAGCTCGGCGCCGCGCGCTTCCTGATCCGCGTCACGCCGGGGATCGAGGCGGACACCCATGAGGCCGTCAAGACGGCGCACCACGGGTCGAAGTTCGGCCTGCCGCCCGAGGACGCCGTCGAGGCGGTCCGCCGCCTGCCGGACTCGGAGGGGCTGCACGTGCACGTCGGCTCGCAGCTCCTGCATTTCGGCGCCTCCTTGATGACGGTCGACTGGATCGCGCAGTTCGCCGCACGCCTGCGGGCAGAGCTCGACTGGACGCCGCGGGTGATCGATCTCGGCGGCGGGCTCGGCGTTCGGCACGTGCTCGAAGAGCCCTCGTTCACGATCGGCGAGTTCGTCGGCGGCCTCGTCGGCGAACTGCAACGTGCGTTCCACCTGCAGGGGCTGCCGCCGACGGCACTCGTGCTCGAGCCCGGGCGGTCGCTCGTCTCGCGGGCGGGCGTGACGCTCTACACCGTCGGCTCGGTGAAGCGCGCGAGCGCCGCGACGACCTACGTCACGGTCGACGGCGGCATGTCGGACAACCCACGGCCTGCGATGTACAACGCGCGCTACACCGCCGTCCTCGCGAACCGCGCCGCCGAGGCGCCGGCGGAGGCCTACGCGATCGCCGGCAAGCACTGCGAGTCGGGTGACGTGCTGATCGAGCGGGTCGAGCTGCCCGAGCCTCGTCGTGGCGACGTGCTCGCCGTGCCGGTGACGGGCGCCTACACGCTCGCCATGTCGTCCACCTACAACGCGGTGCCGCGACCGGCCGCGGTGCTCGTCGGCGACGGCGCCGCCCGCCTGATCCGCCGCCGCGAGACGGTCGACGACCTGCTCGCGCTCGAGGCGTGAGCTACCAGAGCCGGTAGGACGCGCGCGAGAGGAACAGCCCGTGCCCGGCACGCGTCGTGCACGTGAGGCCGACCCGTCGCGAGACGCACGTGAACGCTCGGTAGTGCCAGCTCCGGCCGTAGGCGAGGACGACGTACGCCGGCCTGTCGCGGGCGTCGTACATGAGTCCGCCCGCGCAGACGATCTGCGCCTTTCCGCGGTCCGGCAGCGAGAAGCCGTGCCAGTCGAGGCCGATCGGCTGCGCGATGCAGTGCGCCTGCGTCGCGTTCGCGTAGTCGGCCTTCGCGATCCGGCAGAGAAGATTCGCGTGCGTGCCCGGGCGGATCGGGACGTAGAAGCAGCCGATGTTGCGCGAGGGGGTCTCGACGCCGGGCAGGAGCGCTCCGCGGGCGGCGACCGCGCCCCCTGCGGCCACGGCGACGAGAAGGGCTGTGGCGAACGCGCGTCTCATCGCGCCGCACACTACGCTCACATGCGCTGGCGAAGCGCGAGCACGTTCGCGACGAACGGCTTGGTGACGTTGTAGACGCCGTGCTCGTTGACTGCCCGCTCGCCCTGGTACCAGCCTGCGAGCGCGAGGCTCTCGTTGCCGTGGAAGACCTGTAGCAGGTGGCGCAGGTAGAGCAGGCCTACCTCGATGTCGCCGTTCACGGTGTGCGGGACCGGCTTGCCGGCAAGCACATTCTCGACGTAGGCTCGCGTCGTCGGCAACGTCTGCAGGACGCCGCGGGCGCCCGCGTCAGAGACGATGCGCGTCTGGAAGCCCGACTCCATCCAGGCGAGCGCGCGCACGAGGTGCGGATCGACCCCGAGGCGGGCCGACCAGGTGTCGAGGAGCGAGCGGACACCCGCTTGCGAGGGCTCGAGCCCCGCGGTCGCGACCGGCAACCTGAGGCGCTGGCCGATGATGATCGGCTTCGCGATCTCGATGTGGTTCGCGGCGGCGAGCGCCGCGAGCGTCGTGCCGTGTTGCTTCGCGATCGCCGTCAACGTGTCCCCGGCGTGCACGACGTGCACCGCCGCTGCGACGGTCACCGCGTGCACGCGCACGGGCACGCGGTCGCGATGCACGATCGCAGAGAGCGTCCGTGGGCCGACGACCGCGTCGACCGCCAGGTGCATCAGCTGCTGGTAGTGACGCAGCGCCGCAGTCGTCTGCTTGCCCATGTACCCGTCGAGCGCGCCCGAGTAGATGCCGCGCCGCGTGAGCAGGAACTGCAGCACCGAGACGTCCCAGCCGAAGTCCCCGCGCCGCAGGATGCGGGAGCCGAAGAGCGGCACGCCGAGCGGGCCGAGCGCTCGGCGGGTGCGCGCGTTCGCGGCGCCGACGGGAAGGCCGTGCTTGCGCTGGAACGCGGTCACCGCGGCTGCGGTGCGCGGGCCTGCGATCCCGTCGATCTGCGCCAGGTAGAGGCCGTGGGCGCGCAGCGCGACCTGCAGACCGGCGATCTGCGGGTTTGCCGCCGCGTGGACCGCCGGGGCGGCCGCCAGCAGCCCGAAGACCGAGATGAGCACGACAAGACGGCGCACGAGCCGGACCAGTTCGACTCCGGCGGCGCACGTCCTCCCGCAGGTCCCTCGTCAGTGCGGGCGAGCGTGGCCGCGCCGCGCGATCGCGTCCGCCGACCGGAGGACGAGCGGGAGCGCGAGCATCAGCGCGACGAGCGTCGCACCGAAGAAGAAGGTCGCCGGGCCCGCCCGGCTCGTGTCGACGTGCGGCACGAGCCCGACGAGGCGCGACAGGTACTGGACGAGGAGCGCGCCGAGCACCGCCCCCCAGATCGAGCCGTAGAGGCCGGCGACCGAGCCGACGAGCAGGTACAGCGAGAGCTGGATCGGGAACGTGTGCGGGCTCACGTAGGCGACGTCGATCGCGAGCAGCGAGCCGGCGATGCCGGCGAGCGCCGCGGAGATCCCGAATGCGGCGAGCTTGACGGCCGGTCGGTTGACGCCGGCGGCCGCGGCCGCGAGCTCGCTGTCCCGCACGGCGTGCAACGAGCGCCCGAAGCTCGACGCGAGGATCGCCCAGAGGACGAGGAAGCAGGCGACTCCCACGGTCCAGGTCAGCGCGTAGAGCCACTGGCCGTTCGTGAGGCCGAGCACGCCGAGGCCGTGACCGGTCTGCGTCGACTTCCCGAAGAGCGCGATACCCCTCGAGCCGCCGGTCAGGTGATCGAACCTCCGGAGCGTCGTCGGCGCCGCGACGGCGATGCCGAAGCTCGCGAGCGCGAAGGAGAGCCCGGAGACGCGCAGGCCCGGCAGGCCGGCGAGCAGTCCCACGCCGCCCGCAACCGCCGCCGCGGCCGGGATCGTCCAGAGGTCGCGCACGCCGTGATCCGCAGTCAGGGTCGCCGTCGTGTAGGCGCCGACCGCCATGAAGCCGCCGTGGCCGAGCGAGACCTCGCCCGCGTGCCGGCCGAGGAGATCGACACCGAGGATCGCGATGAAGTAGGCGCCGACGGTCGCGAGCTCGACCGTGTGAGGCTCGGAGAGCGGGAACGGCAGCGCCGCGAGGACGATCGCGGCGAGCGCGAGCCACGCGAGCTTCTGCCTCATGCGCGCCGCACCCCGAGCGGGCCGGCGGGACGGACGAGCAGGACGGCGAGGAGGACCGCGAGCGCCGTTGCGGGCCGCAGCTCGCCGCCGACCCAGTGCACGCAGCCGCCGACGAGGTCGAGCAGCACGCCGAGCAGGAGCCCTCCGACGAGCGCGCCGGCCGGCGAGTCCAGGCCGCCGAGCACCGCCGCCGCGAGCGCGTAGAGGAGCGCCGTCTGCAGCATGTTCGGCTCGAGGCCGAGCGACGGCGCGGCCAGCACGCCTGCGACCGCGCCGAGGGCGGCGGCGAGGCCCCAGCCGGCCGCGCGCATCGCGCCGACGCGCACACCGGCGAGGCGGGCCTCGGCAGGGCTCGCGGACGCCGCCCGCAACCCCAGGCCGAGCTTCGTCCGGGTGAGGAGCAAACCGACGAGCGCGGCGACGGCGAGCGACGCGACGACCACGCCGAGGTCCCGCTTCGAGAACGCCGCGCCGCCGACCGTAACGAGCGACGCCGAGAACGGCCCGTCGAACCGCTTCGGCGCGCCGCCCCCGATCCAGGCCGTCAGCCCGTTCAGCGAGAGCAGGAGCCCGACCGTCAGGACCAGGATCCCGGCGAGCGGTCCGCGCTCGACCGGCCTGAGCACGACGACCTGCAGCGCGGCGCCGCCCGCGAACGACAGCGCAATCGTCGCGCCGAACGCCGGCCAGAACGCCCAGCCGTGGTCGACGAGCGTCCAGCAGCCGAAAGCAGCGAGCGTCGCCATCTCGCCCTGCGCGAAGTTGATCACCCCGGTCGTACGCCGGACGAGGACGATCGCGAGGGCGAGCAGCCCGTAGATCCCCCCGGACGCGAGCCCGCTCACCAGGTGCTCGAGGAAGCCGGTCACCGCGGCGAGGGAACGACTCGACCGTCGGCCCGCTTCAGCGCGTCAGTAGCCAAGGTATGTCCTCCGTACCGGCTCGTCGAGCCGCAGGCCGCCGGCGTCGCCGCCCAGAACGACGCGGCCGCGCTCGAGCACGAACGCGTGCCTGGCCGCGGCGAGCGCGAGCTGCGCGGTCTGCTCCACGACCACGATCGCCGTCCCGCTCTCGTTCATCCGGCGCAGCACCGCGAAGATCTCACGCAGAACGAGGGGCGCGAGCCCGAGCGACGGCTCGTCGACCAGGAGCAGCCGCGGCCTCGCCATCAGCGCGCGTCCGAGCGCGAGCATCTGCTGCTCACCGCCCGACAACATCGCCGCGCGCGCGTTACGGCGCTCGTACAGGCTCGGGAAGAGCTCGAAGACGCGGGCGAGGTCGCGCGTCGACGTGCCGCGC
>Ga0157370_10003421_pt1 | contig 18638 bp, 17 predicted proteins | sample C35metaG_FD_113463 | JGI IMG/M metagenome (GOLD analysis project Ga0157370, IMG submission 113463) | Corn rhizosphere microbial communities from Kellogg Biological Station, Michigan, USA - C3-5 metaG | ecosystem: Host-associated > Plants > Roots > Rhizosphere > Soil | place: USA: Michigan...
GCGGGTGAATTCCTTGCCGATGTTGTCGTCGATGAGGTCACGGAAGCTGCCGCCCCAGGTGCTCACCACGAGCGCGTTGTCCTGTGCCCAGGCGGTGGTGCCGCCCAGCGTGACGGAGAGCGCACACAAAGTCAGAAGCTTGCGAATCATTGATTGAACCTCGATCGTAAAAGTTGAACATCCGCCGGTACTGCGGCTGCAGGTGCCCTGGAACACATGCAACACCTTCTGCGTGTGCAGCACCTGCATCACGGGGCCGGATCATAGGAATGGCTTACGCTGCGGCCTAATCGCCTTTTACGTACAGGTGGCTCAAATTTTCCGAGGGCCCCGCACAGGCACCGCTCGGAAATTCCTAAACGGTCGCACGGAAAAAACAAATGGCGCCAACGGCCCGCGCCAACGACCATGCCGGTCCCGGCGCCATCGGCGTCCCTTGCCCCCAGCCCTTTGCAGCGACCATGAAGCACACCCGCATCCGTCCTTTCAACACCAAGGCCACCTACCCGGAACAGAAGCTGGACAACGACCTCTGCCAGGCCGTCGTCGCCCGCGGCCGCACCGTGTTCCTGCGCGGGCAGATCGGCCAGAACCTCGACACCTCCGAGAGCGTGTGCATCGGCGACATCGCCGGTCAGGCCGAGCAGGCCATGTCCAACATCGCCATGCTGCTGGAGGAGGCCGGCGGCGAGCTGCAGGACATCTGCAAGATCACCATCTACATCATCGACCCGCGCTACCGCGAGGCCGTCTACCTCGTCGTCGGCCGCTGGCTCAAGGGGGTGTTCCCGGTTTCCACGGGCATCGTGGTCTCGGCCCTGGCCCGACCGGAGTGGCTGGTGGAGATCGACGCCACCGCCGTCATCCCCGACTGAGCGCCATGACCTTCTCCATCGTCGCGCGCTGCCCCGCCACCGGCCAGGTCGGTGCGGCCGTGGCCTCTTCGTCGCCCGCCGTGGCGTCGCGCTGTGTGCGCGGCCGCCGGGGCGTGGGCGCCGCTGCCAGCCAGAACATCACCGACCCCGACCTGGGCCCGCTGCTGCTCGACCTGATGGCCGCCGGCAACACGCCCGCGCAGGCCGTCGCGCAACTGCAGCAGCGGCCCTTCATCAACTACCGCCAGCTCATGGCCATCGACGCGCACAATCCGCCGGTGGTGTTCACCGGTTCCAACGCGCTGGGTACCCTGGCGAGCGTGGTGGGTACGCACGCGGCCTGCGCCGGCAACATGCTGCGCAGCCGCGAGGTGCCGGCGGCCATGCTGGCGGCCTTCGAGAAAGCCGAGGGCACGCTCGCGGAGCGTCTGATGCAGGCCATGCTGGCTGGCCAGGCGGCGGGTGGCGAGGAAGGCCCCGTGCATTCAGCGGGATTGCTGGTCTACGGCACGCAGAACTGGCCCGTCGTCGACCTGCGGCTGGACTGGGTGGAATCCGACCCGGTACAGGCGCTATACGCCACCTGGCAGGTCTACGCGCCGCAGCAGGAGGCCTATATCACGCGCGCCCTGGACCCGCGCGCAGCCCCCAGCTTCGGTGTGCCTGGCAGTCCCTGACGGAGGTGTCGCTACACTGGCGCGCTCGCTTTCGCGCCGCGCTTGGCGCGCCTTCCTGTACCGACATGCTCAACCGCGTTTCCCTGCGCCAGATGGAGTACTTCGTCGCGACGGCCAAGCACGGCAGCATCGCCGCGGCCTCCGCGCAGATCCACATCTCCTCCCCTTCGATCTCGGCGGCCATCGCCCACATCGAGAGCGAACTCAACGTCCAGCTGTTCGTGCGCCATCCATCCAAGGGGCTTGGGCTCACGGCCATCGGTACGCTGGTGCTGAACCAGTGCCAGGACGTGCTCGAACGCTCCTCGCGCCTGTACGAGATCGCTTCCGACTCCGGCGACGTGATGCAGGGCCCGCTGCGCGTGGGCAGCTTCCAGTCGCTCACGGCCATGATCGCACCGGAGGTCATCTTCCGCTTCGCGCGTGCCTTCGAGCGGGTCGAGATGCAAATGGTGGAGGGCGACCAGGAAGTGCTCATGAACAAGCTGCGCTCGCTCGAGATCGACGTGGCCCTGACGTACGACCTGCGCCTGGACGACGACATCGAGTTCGAGAGCCTCGCCACGCTGCCGCCCTACGTGCTGGTGAGCGAACTGCATCCGCTCGCGCAGCAGAAGGCCGTCACCTTCGAGGAGCTCGCCCCGCAGCCCTTCGTGCTGCTCGACCTGCCCATGAGCCGCGACTACTTCACATCGCTGTTCGCCAGCGTCGGCCTGGCGCCCAACATCGTGGCCCGCTCGCGTTCCGAAGAGGTGGTGCGCTCCATGGCCGCCAACGGCATCGGCTATGCGCTCTTCAACGTTCGGCCCAAGTCGAACCTTTCGCTGGATGGCAAGCGTCTGGTGCGCGTGCGCCTGGCCGGCAAGCACCGCCCCATGCTCCTGGGTCTGGCGACCTACAAGCCCATGAAGCAGTCGCGACTGACCCAGGCCTTCATGGACCGCTGCCGCGCCTACATCTCCGACCAGTACATCCCGGGCATGAGCGCGGCCAGCTTCTTCGATCCCCATCCCGTGGCGCCGGAGGCGCCGCCTGCGCAACAACCATGACCCCTGACCGTTCCGCCAGCGTCCGCCTGCTGGAGTCGCTGATCGCTTTTCCCTCCATTTCGCTGCAGCCCAACGATGGACTCATCGCCGCCGTGCAAGAGCTTCTTTCGGCCGCCGGCATCGCCTCAACGCGCGCGCCGGACCCCGAGGACCCGCGCCGGACCAACCTGTTCGCATCGGTCGGCCCCGAGGGCGTGCCCGGCGTGCTGCTGTCAGGCCACACTGACGTGGTGCCCGTGGAAGGGCAGCCCTGGACATCGCCGCCCTTCGAGGCCACGCACAGGGACGGCCGTATCTACGGGCGCGGCGCGGCAGACATGAAGGGCTTTGTCGCCTGCGCGGTTACCGCGATGATGGCCGCCGCAGGGCGGCCGCTGAAGAGGCCGCTGCAGCTGGCGCTATCTTTCGACGAGGAGATCGGCTGCGTCGGCGTGCGCCATCTGCTGCGCCGGCTCGAAGGCCATCTGCCCGCACCCTACTTGTGCATCGTCGGCGAGCCCACGCTGATGCGCATCGGCACCGGCCACAAGGGCAAGGCCGCCTACCGCGCGGTCTGCTGCGGCCAGGCAGGGCACTCTGGCCTGGCGCCGCAGTTCATCAATGCCATCCACATGGCCAGCGACCTCGTGGCCTCGGCACGCGAGGTGCAGCGCGAGCTGGCCGAAAGCGGCCCGCGCGAAGAAGGCTACGGCGTGCCCTACTCCACCGTGCACGTCGGCACCGTCCAGGGCGGCCGCGCACTCAACATCGTGCCCAGCGAATGCACGCTGAATTTCGAGATCCGCAACGTCGCGCAGGACGAGCCGGCGCGGATCCTCGAACGCATCCTGCAGAACCTGGCCGCGCGCGTGAAGCGCGAGGCCCAGCACGCCGACGCGCCGCTGCCCGAGGTCACGCTGCAGAACAGCTACCCCAGCCTGTCGACACCGGAAGACGCGCCGGCCATCGGCCTGCTGCGCGGGCTGCTGCCCGAGGGCACGCCCACCACCAAGGTCGACTACGGCAGCGAGGGCGGCCTGTTCAAGCAGAGCTGGCAGCAGACGTCCGTGCTGGTGTGCGGCCCCGGCAGCATCACGGTGGCGCACAAGGCCGACGAATACGTGGAGCTGTCGCAGCTGCAGGCCTGCGACCGCATGCTGGCCGGACTCGTCGACTTGCTCTGCCGCTGAGTAGATAGAAAAGCCCACGGCGCGCATCGAATGAAAAGGCCGCCGGATCGCAGGATCCGGCGGCCTTCTCATTGATGCAGCTTTCGCGCAGTTCGCGCGATCAGCTCTTTTCGTACGACATGTAGCCTTGCTGCAGGAGGATGTGGTCGGCGATGTACTTGGCGTCGTGCCAAACGCCGTAGATGAACGACGAGGCGCGGTTCACCAGGTTCGGCAGCCCCAGGAAGTAGATACCGCTTTCGGCCGAGATGCCGCGCTTGTGGTACGGCTCGCCGTTCTCGTGGAAGGCGTTGACCTGCAGCCAGCTGTAGTCGAACTTGAAGCCCGTGGCCCACAGCACGGTCGTGATGCCGGCCTCGCGCAGATCCAGGCTCAGGATGGGCTCGGTCAGGCATGCGGGGTCGGCCAGCAGTTCCCAGGCCTCGGGCTCGGGCGGGAACGGCAGGCCGTTCTGCTCGATGTACGCATCGGCTTCGCGCAGCACGTCGAAATACGCCTGGTCACCCTCGGCCACGTTGCGGGCCAGGCCTTCGGCGAAGCGCATCACGCCACCCTCGCAAGACTCGGTCAGGCCCACCAGCTCGATGCCCGCGTGCGCCAGGCGCCGGAAGTCCACCGTGCGGCCGCCCTCGTAGCCGCTCACGGCAAAGGCCACGTGCTTCTTCTTGGGCTTGATGCGGACTTCGTCCCAAAGGCCGAGCGCGCCCAGCCACCAGCAGTAGTCGCGCCCGCGGTATGAGCGCGGCGGACGGTAATGCTCGCCCACCGACAGGTATACCTTGCGGCCGGCCTGACGCAGCTCTTCTGCGATCTGCGAGCCGGAGGCACCGGCACCCACTACCAGAACGGCACCATCGGCCAACTGGCCAGGGTTCTTGTAGGCCGACGAATGCAGCTGCGCGAACGGAGCGTCGGCGGGCACGATAGTGGGATAGGCAGGTATCTGAAACGGCCCGGTGGCCGCAACTACGTTCATCGCCTCGATGACGCCCTGCGAAGTCGTGACCTTGAAACCCGGACGGCCGACATGGCGCTCGACGCGCTGCACCTCCACGCCAGTGCGCACGGGGGCCTTGAGCATGGCTGCGTAGTCTTCGAAGTACTGCGCCATGCGCTCTTTGGGCGGAAACGCGTCCGGCGAGATGTTCTCGAACTTCAGCCCCGGAAAGCGGTCGTGCCAGGCCGGGCCGTTGGCGACCAGGGAATCCCAGCGCTCCGAGCGCCAGCGCTCCGCGATGCGATTGCGTTCGAGCACGAGGTGCGAAACACCCATGGCCGCCAGATGCTCGCTCATCGCGATGCCGGCCTGGCCTGCGCCGACCACGACGGTGTTGATTTTCTCCACTGACTCCACTGACATTTGATGTTCCTCAGGATGATCGGCGCCGGCGCTTTCGGCCGGGCGGGCCGGCACTGCCATGCACCGATTGGGGGGCGAGTCTGATGAAGGGCACCGCGTTTGAAAATCATGTTTTTCAGACGCAAGGCTTAGGAAAAAGCGAAGCGCAGCCGCCACGCTGCGAAAGCACTGCACGCACGCGGCAGGAATCGCTGTTTCGTTTTTTCCGAGGGGCCGCCTCAATATCTGCAAAGGCCCGATGGCAGCTGATTGGCTTATCGTTTCGGGCATGAATCCTGTCCCTTCCGAGCTCGGCCCCGCTGCGGCCAATGCGGCCAACGTGGCCAATGTTTCCGATGTGGCCGTCAGTATCGAAGGCGTGGTCAAGAAGTATCACGACCAGACCGTGCTGCGCGACGTCTCGCTGAAGATCAGGCGCGGCGAGTTCCTCACCCTGCTGGGACCTTCGGGCTGCGGCAAGACCACGCTGCTGAACCTCATCGCAGGCTTTGCCGAGGCCGACAGCGGCGAGGTCTTCATCGAAGGCCGCCCGGTCACCAGCGACCCGCCACACTTGCGCAAAATCGGCCTCGTGTTCCAGAACTACGCGCTGTTTCCGCACATGACGGTGGAGCGCAACATCGGCTACGGCCTGCGCATGCAGGGCGTGCCCACGGAAGAGGCGGCCAGGCGCATTCGCGATGCCATGGCCATGGTCAAGCTCGACGGCCTCGGCCACCGCAAGCCGCGCGAACTCTCGGGCGGCCAGCAGCAGCGCGTGGCACTGGCGCGTGCGCTCGTCATACAGCCCAAGGTGCTGCTGCTCGACGAACCCTTCTCGGCCCTGGACAAGAGCCTGCGCGGCTCCATGCAGGTGGAGATCCGCGAGATCCAGCGCCGCCTGGGCCTGACCACCGTGTTCGTCACGCACGACCAGGGCGAGGCGCTTGCCATGTCCGACCGCATCGCGGTGATGTCGGCGGGCGTGATCCGCCAGATCGCGCCGCCGGCCGAGCTCTACCAGCGGCCGCAGGACCCTTTCGTCGCATCCTTCCTGGGCGACGTGAACATCCTGCCGGCCCACTACCACGGAAAGGGAGCGGGCGACGTGCAGCTGCGCCTGGGCTCGGGACTCATCAGCCTCTCGCAAGAGCGGCTGGTGCACTCCTCGCACGAAGGCGAGCGGCTCGACGTGTACGTGCGGCCCGAACACCTGCGGCTGGAGAACCTGCACCCGGCCTCGGTGCTCAGCGGCACCGTGGTCAACCACGTGTTCCAGGGCGACCACATCAACACCTTCGTCGACGTCGACCTGCCAATGACGGCACGCCAGATCGTCACCGTGCGCAGCCCGGGCCTCACGGCCATGCGCCAATGGCCGGTCGGCTCGGTCGCGGGACTGGCGCTCGCACCTGAAGGCGTGAGCGTCTTCAGCCCCCAGCCATGAACGCCATGACCGAAGCGCTGCCCTCCACCATGCAGGCCATCGTGGCCCGTGAACCGGGCGATGCCAGCGTGCTCGTGCTGGCCGAGCGGCCCGTGCCGCAACCGCGCCCCGGCGAGGTGCTGCTTCGCGTGCTGGCCGCCGGCATCAACCGGCCCGACATCATGCAGCGCCAGGGCATCGCCAAGCCCGCGCCCGGCGTCACCGACGTGCTGGGCCTCGAAGTCTGCGGCGAGGTCGTCGCCCGCGGCCCGGGCGTCGACCCCGCACTGCGCGGCACGCGGCGCATGGCGCTCGTGCCGGGCGGCGGCTATGCGCCCTGGTGCGTGGCCGCGGCGGACCATTCGTTCGCAGTACCGGCCCGCCTGTCCGACGCAGAGGCCGCGGCCCTGCCTGAAGGACTGTTCACCGTCTGGCACAACCTCTTCGAGCTGGGCCGGCTGGCCATGGGCGAGACCGTGCTGATCCACGGCGCCACGGGCGGCATCGGCTCGCTCGCGGTGCAGATGGCACATGCGGCCGGCTGCACCGTCGTCGCGACCACCAGCGACGAGGCCCGCTTCGCCGATCTGAAAACCATGGGCGCGGACCTCGCAATCTGCTGGCCCACCACCGACTTCGTGCAGGCCTGCATGGACTTCACCGGCGGGCGCGGCGCGGACGTGGTGCTGGACATCGTCGGCGGCGACTATGTGCGCCGCAACCTGCAGGCCATGGCCTTCGGCGGCCGGCACGTGAGCCTTTCTTTCATGCAGGGCTCCGCCGTCACGGTCGAAATGCTCACGCTGATGCAGCGCCAGCTGAGCCTGCATTCCTCCACCATGCGCCCGCAGACGCATGCCGAGAAGGCACGCATGGCGCAGGCCATCGCGCGCCACTTGCTTCCGCTGCTCGCCAGCGGACGCATCGCGCCGCGCCTGCATGCGCGGCTGCCGCTGGCCCAGGCCGCACAGGCCCACACGCTGCTGGAAAGCGGCCAGGTGTTCGGCAAACTCATCCTGGAGCCTTGAGCATCATGCGACTGCTGTATGCCCCCACCTCGCCCTTCGTGCGCAAGGTCATGGTCTGCGCCCACCTGAGCGGCCAGGCCGAACGCATCGAGTGGCTCGACAGCGCCGCCCACCCGGTGCGCCGCGACAGCCGCATCGCGGCGCACAACCCGCTGGCCAAGGTGCCGACGCTGATACTGGACGACGGCGAGTCGCTCTACGACAGCCGCGTGATCTGCGAGTACGTCGACAGCCTGGGCAGCGCCGGCATCTTTCCGCCGGCCGGCCCCGCGCGCTGGAAGGCGCTGACGCGACAGTCGATGGGCGACGGCCTGCTCGACGCCGCGCTGCTTGCGCGCTACGAAATCACGGCGCGGCCCACTGAAATGCAGTGGCCCGTCTGGCGCCAGGCGCTGCTGACCAAGGTCACGGCCTGCCTGGGCGCCATCGAGGCCATCGCGCCGGAGCTGGCAACGGCCGGCCCCACCATCGGCGAAGTCGCCATCGGTTGCGGCCTGGGCTACCTCGACTTCCGTTTTCCCGAACTGGACTGGCGCGCCAGCCACCCTGCCGCAACGCGCTGGTATGCCGAGTTTTCGCAGCTGCCCGCCATGCAGGCCACCCTTCCCCACGAAGCCTGAGAGCATCCATGAGCAACACCACCACGCTTCCTCCCCTCACGGTCTGGTTCCTCAACGGGCCGAACGCCAACCTCTATGGCCTGGATGCCAACAAGACCTACGGCAGCGACAGCTTTCCGGTGCTGCAGTCGCGCTGCGAGCAGAAGGCCGCGTCGCTGGGCGTGAACTTGCGCTTTCTGCAGTCCAACCACGAAGGCCAGCTGATCGACTGGATCCAGGAGGCGCGCGGCGTGGCCGACGGCATCGTCATCAACGCGGCCGGCCTCACCTACACATCGATTGCCATACTCGACGCACTGCTGGCATTCCCCGGCAAGATCATCGAGGCCCACATGAGCAACATCTGGAAGCGCGAGCCCTTCCGCCACCACTCCTTTATCTCCAAGGCGGCCCACGGCGTGATCGCAGGCCTGGGCGGCGACGGCTACGAGTTCGCGATCGAGGCCGTGGCACGCCTGGTTCGCAACAGCGATCCGAAAAACAGCAAGAGCGCCTGAAGATGGCACAGCAGCAGCGCCTCGGCACCCTGGTCTTCTACAGCGACTTCGACGATTTCGGCGCCTGGCAGAAGGCACTGCAGGCGCAGCTGCCCGACCTGCAGGTGGTCCACTCCAGCGCCCTCGAGCGGCCCGAGGACGTGCACTACGCGATGGTGTGGAAGCCGCCGGAGGGCTTCTTCCAGCAGATGCCGAACCTGCGGCTCATCGTCAACCTGGGTGCCGGTGTCGACGCGCTGGTCTCGCGCAGCGACCTGCCGACCGGCATCCCCATCACGCGCATCACCGATCCGAACATGTCTCGCATGATGGCCGGCTACGTGCTGTTCGCAGTGCTGCGCCATGCGCGCGACATTCCCCACTTCGAGCAGGCCCAACGGCGCGGCGAATGGGCCTACCGCCACCCGCGCTCGCCCGAGGAAATCGCGGTCGCCGTGCTCGGCCTTGGCCATCTCGGCGCCATGGCCGCGACCGAAGTGCAGCGCCAGGGCTTCAGGACGCTGGGCTGGTCGCGCAGCCAGCGGCTGATTGAAGGCGTCGAATGCTTCTCTGGCATGGAGACGCTGGACTCCGTGCTCGGCCAGGCCGACATTGCCGTGCTGATGCTGCCGCTCACACCGCAGACCAAAGGCCTTTTCGACCGCGCACGGCTGGAGCGTCTGCGGCCCGGCGCCGCACTCGTGAACGTGGCCCGGGGGGCGCTGGTCGATCAGGCGGCGCTAACTGCGCTGCTACAGAGCGGGCATATCGGCAGTGCGACGCTCGATGTGTTCGAGCGCGAGCCGCTGCCGGCCGATCATCCGCTGTGGGGCATGCCGCAGGTGCTGATCACGCCGCATCTGGCTTCGGTTGCTATTCCCTCGTCGTCTGCGCGGCAGATTGCGGCAAACATCTTGCGTGTGGCGGAGGGGGAAGAGCCGACTGATGTGGTTGATCCGGGACGGGGCTACTGAGGGTTTGCGCACACCGGGTGCAAGTTCCGAGGCACTCGGCATGCCTCAACCCACTGTTGAAGATCAACCTAGTTCTTCACGCACGCCTGAAAAGCTTCGGCGAATATCCGCAGGGGTTCGTTCTTGCGCTCGAGCTTTGCCCGCAAGACGGCCCCTTCCCAGCCGATCCAGAAGAAGGCGGATAGCCGTGCGCAGTCGGCCGTTTCTGGAATCTCGCCAAGACGCTTCGCCTCCTCGAGGCAGCGTTCAACTCTTCCCTGCCAGTCGAGGAGCACGTCGCTGAGCTGCTTCCGGAATGCTTCCGGGAGCGCGCCCATCTCCTGGCCGAGGTTGCCGATGAGGCAGCCCCGCTTGAAGTCGAACCGGCCCATCCCCTGTTCGGCTTCCTTGCAAAATGCATCGATGCGCTGAAGTGGCGTCAAGCTCGTGTCGAGCAAAGCCAGGTCGAGCTTGCGAACAAAGTAGTCGGCGTAGAGCCTGATGAGCTCCGCACCGTAGGCTTCCTTGCTCGCGAAGAAGTGATAGAACGAGCCCTTGGGAACGCCCACAGCCGTCAGCACTTCATCGATGCCGGTTGCGGAGAAACCTTTCTCGGTGAGTGCGGCCACCCCAGCTCGCAGCAGTTGCTCGCGAGTTTCCCGGTGCTCACCGGCCGCCTTTGGCGGCCGCCCTCTTCTGCGAGGGAGTGCGGCGAGTGAATGCATCCTGCGAGTATTAGACCGATCGGATCAATATGTCCAGAGTGTTTCCTCGGGACACCTGGGCATGGGGCGCGTCGTCGAAGCATGGAGACACCGAACAAACCCTAATCATTTAATTAGGCAATCGGTCTAATATTTGTTCGCTGTCGGCAAGAAAGCAGCCAGCTCTTGGCAAGTGCAGGCCCTGCCGCCGGGCCTGGCAGCTGTCACATGCCGCATGAGCGGCTCAAGGAAACCCCTGCTGCGATGCGCAATGCCCAAGGCCCTTTTTTTTGACCCTTTAAAAGACGATCGGTCTATTTAATGAGACGCCTCCCACCGCTGGCCGCACAAGGAGTTCATCCATGACGCCCCCTTCCTTCGACTACATCGTGGTTGGTGCAGGCACAGCTGGTTGCCTGCTGGCCAACCGTCTGAGCGCCGACCCGGCAAGGAAAGTCCTCCTCATCGAGTCGGGCGGACCTGACAGCTATTCGTGGATTCATATCCCGGTCGGGTACCTCTACTGCATAGACAACCCGCGAACCGATTGGCGCTTCCGCACCGAAGCCTCACCTGGCCTGAACGGGCGTGAGCTTCTGTATCCACGAGGCAAGACCTTGGGCGGGTGTTCCAGCATCAACGGCATGATCTACATGCGCGGACAGGCCCGGGACTACGAGCATTGGGCCAACGTCACCGCCGACGACGCATGGCGGTGGGAAAACTGCCTGCAAGACTTCAGGGCGCACGAAGACCACTACCGCCTGGACGCCCGGAACGCGGCAGCATTGAATGGGCACGGAGAGGCCTTCAACTCGCTGCATGGGTCCGGCGGCGAATGGCGCGTCGAGAAGCAGCGCCTCAAGTGGGAGGTACTCGATGCCTTCGCCGACGCGGCCAGGCAGGCTGGAATCCCTGCCACGGATGACTTCAACAGCGGCGACAACGATGGCGTCAGCTACTTCGAGGTGAATCAACGCAGCGGATGGCGCTGGAATGCATCAAAGGCCTTCCTGAAGCCCGTTCGCAAGAGCCGCGCAAATCTCACCGTGTGGACTGGCGCGCAGGCCAGCCGGCTCCTGCTCGAACAATCCGCCGACGGCCAGCCTGCCTGCCATGGCGTCGAACTGGTGATGAACGGCCACCGCCAGGCAGTCCATGCCAGCGGCGAAGTCATCTTGAGTTGCGGTGCGATCGGCTCCCCACAGCTCTTGCAGCTCTCAGGCATCGGCGACGAGAGCACCCTGCGCCAACTGCAGATTCCCGTGGTCAAACACCTGCCGGGCGTCGGAGCCAACCTCCAGGACCATCTGCAGATCAGGTCGGTCTACAAGGTGGAAGGAGCCAAGACCCTGAACACCCAGGCCGCTACGTTGTGGGGCAAGGCAGGAATCGGCCTGGAGTACCTTCTCAAGCGCAGCGGCCCGATGAGCATGGCCCCGTCCCAGCTCGGGATCTTCACTCGCAGCAGCCCGTCGTACGTTCACCCGAACATCCAGTACCACGTTCAGCCCTTGAGCCTGGAAGCGTTCGGCCAGCCGCTGCACACCTTCCCGGCGATCACGGCGAGCGTCTGCAACCTGAATCCGACCAGCCGCGGGCAAGTCTCCATTTCGAGCCCCGACTTCGACAAGGCTCCGCGCATTGCGCCGAACTACCTGAGCACCTCGGAAGACAGGCAAGTCGCAGCCGACTCATTGCGCGTGACGCGGCGCATCGCGGCCCAGCAAGCCATGGCTCCCTACAAGCCTGTCGAGTACAAGCCCGGCCCTCAATATGAAACGGACGAGCAGCTCGCCCGCCTGGCAGGGGACATCGGAACAACCATCTTCCACCCGGTCGGGACCACAGCCATGGGCCCTGCTCGCGACCGACTCTCGGTCGTCGACAGCCATCTGCATGTCCACGGCGTCAAGAACCTGCGGGTCGTCGACGCCGGTGTCATGCCGACCATCACCAGCGGCAACACCAACAGCCCGACGCTCATGATCGCCGAGAAGGCGGCGCGCTGGATTCTCGCTGGCATCTGACTTACCCCAAAAGAGGAGACATCCGCCATGGATACCACCCCGGGCTCGCCCCCCAAGAAAGGGCCGCTGGACGGAATCACCGTCCTGGACTTCTCGCGCGTACTTGCCGGACCCTACTGCACGATGGTGCTGGCGGACCTCGGAGCGCGCGTCATCAAGATCGAGCGCATCGCGACCGGAGACGACACCCGAGCGTTCGGCCCCTTCGTGGACCATGAATCGGCCTACTTCATGTGCTTCAACCGGGGCAAGGAAAGTATCGCGCTGGACATCAAGAGCCCACGCGACCGTGACCTGCTCGAGCGCATGTTGTCCGAAGCGGACGTACTGGTGGAGAACTTCCGCCCGGGTGTGCTGGACCGGCTCGGCTACGGCGCGGAGCGCCTGGCCCGCACCCATCCTCATCTCGTCTACGCGTCCATCTCAGGCTTCGGGCATACAGGCCCGTTCAGCGACCTTCCCGGCTACGACATGGTCGTGCAGGCCATGGGCGGCGTGATGAGCCTGACCGGATGGCCGGACGCCCCTCCAGCACGGGTCGGCACAAGTTTCGGTGACCTCAGCGCGGCGCTCTTCGCGGCCATCGGAATCGTTTCGGCGCTCTACAAGCGCACACGCGACGCCCAGGGCACCCGCGTGGACATCGGCATGCTCGATTGCCAGGCCGCGCTCATGGAAACCGCGCTCGCTCGTTTCGACGTGGAGAAGAAAGTTCCGATGCGGACCGGCGACTGCCACCCGTCCCTCGCACCGTTCGAGACTTTCGCCGCCAAGGATGGACGGTTCGTCATCGCCGCAGGCAATGACCAGCTCTTCATGCTCATGGCGGATGCGCTGGAGAGCCCCCAGCTGGCGTTGGACGTGCGGTTCTTCACCAATGACCTGCGCTGCCGGAATCGTCCGGCGCTGGTCCAGGCCATCGAAGACATCACACGAAACGAGCCGATTGCCCATTGGATCGCGCGGCTCAACGAAGCCGGCGTTCCGTGCGCGCCGATCAACACCATCGACAAGCTGTTCGACCACCCGCAGCTCCTGGCGCGCAACATGATTGTTCAAGTCGAAGGCGCGGGAAAGAAGCCCATCCGTACAGCGGGCAACCCCATCAAGATGAGCGCGTTTGCCGACATCGACGTGCTGACGCCCCTGCGCGCTCCGGGCCTGGACGAACACCGCGAAAGCATCCTCGCGCAACTGATGTCGCGCACCGGCGACTACGCACCTGCGGCCGGCAGCGCAGAGCTCGACGCCGCCGCTTGAACCATCCGTCTCATCTGTCCGAAGGAAAACTCCACATGTCCATTGCCGCAACTTCACCCAAGACCTCCGCGCCAGCCCCCGCCAGGAGCATCCCCGCACCGGCCGCCGACGCTGCCACGCCGCCTGCAACACGAGACGCACAGTCCGCACGCTACGAGACCATCATCGTCGAGCGCCGCGACCGGGTCGGCCTCATCACGCTGAATCGCCCCAAGTCGCTCAACGCGCTGAACCTGCGCATGTCCCGCGAGGTGGTCGATGCCCTGAAGACCTTCGACGTGGACGACAACATCGGCGCCATCGTGATCACCGGCAGCCCCCGCGCATTCGCCGCAGGAGCCGACATCGAGGAGATGGCCGACAAGACGTTTGCAGAGCTCCAGTCGCGCGACATCTTCGCCGCGTGGAATGAGCTTGCCGATGTGTCCAAGCCGATCATCGCGGCCGTCAGCGGCTATGCGTTGGGCGGCGGCTGCGAACTCGCGATGATGTGTGACTTCATCATCGCGTCAGAGGATGCTCACTTCGGACAGCCCGAAATCAAGCTCGGCATCCTGCCCGGCATAGGTGGCTCCCAGCGTCTCACGAAATCGGTGGGCAAGGCCCTGGCCATGGACCTGATTCTTACGGGTCGCAGCCTTACCGCGCCCGAAGCGAAGGCCTCCGGCCTGGTCGCGCGAATCGTGCCGGCGGGCGAACTGCTGCAGACGGCTCTCGAAGCTGCCCACACTATCGCTGGCTACAACGCCCCGGCCGTTCGCATGGCAAAGGAAGCCGTCAACCGCGCCCTGGAAATTGGCTTGTCCGAAGGCATGCTGCACGAGCGCCGCCTGTTCCAGGCAGCCTTTGCGACCGACGGCCAGAAGGAGGGCATGAATGCCTTCCTGTCGAAACGCGCGCCCGTGTTCCGGCACCGTTGATTTGCCCGACACCGGCTTTCCCCTCCATTGAAGACAGGCCAAATACCATGCACTCACATTTCTCAGCCATCGTCATCGATGACGTCCCAGGGCCGGATCGAGCCGCGCTCAAGCAGCTCGACAACAGCGAGCTTCCGCATGCCAACGTGACGGTTCGCGTGAGCTACTCCACGCTCAACTACAAGGATGCGCTGGCCATCACCGGACGCGCTCCCATCGCCCGCTCCTTCCCGATGATTCCAGGCATCGACTTGGTGGGCGTGGTCGAACAGTCCGAAAGCCCGATGTACAAGCCCGGCGATGCCGTGCTGCTGAATGGCTGGGGCGTGGGTGAACGGCATTGGGGAGGCCTGGCGCAACGCGTACGCGTCGACGCCGATTGGCTCGTGCCGCTGCCGACGACGTTCTCTCCGCGCGAGGCCATGGCGATCGGCACCGCAGGCTACACCGCAATGCTCTGCGTCACGGCACTGGAGCGCCACGGGGTGACACCGGAAGCGGGCGAGATCGTCGTGACCGGGGCGGCCGGTGGCGTCGGCAGCTTTGCGGTGGCGATCCTCGCCAGGCTCGGCTACCAGGTCGCGGGTGTGACCGGCCGCCTGGACGAGGCGCAGTACATCACGGGGCTTGGCGCAAGCCTCGTGCTGGATCGTGCCGAGTTCGCGGCGCCCGGACGTCCGCTGCAGAAAGAGCGATGGGCCGGTGCCGTCGACGTGGTCGGCTCCAACACGCTCGCAAACATCTGTGCCGCAACCAAGTACCGCGGCGTCGTGACCGCATGCGGCCTCGCTGGAGGAATGGACCTTCCCGCATCGGTAGCCCCGTTCATCCTGCGTGGCGTAACGCTTGTGGGCATCGACAGCGTGATGTGCCCTCGCGAAGAACGAATCGCGGCATGGAAGCGCCTGTCCACCGACCTGGACCTTTCCAAGCTACCGGACATCGCCGAGGAGATCGGCCTTTCCGAGGTCATCGCCACGGCTCCAAGGCTGCTGGACGGAAAAGTCCGTGGGCGGGTCGTCGTCGACGTCAATTCCTGAGTTCAGAAAGCGGCCTCGCCTGTTCGAGGGCGACCCGGCTTCTGTTCCGTTGCAGTATCCAAGGAGACAAACATGAGCAAACGCATTCTGAGCTGCCTCATCGGCAGCGCATTCGTATCCGTCCATGCTTTCGCGGCCGACTTCAAGTGCCAGGACGACGTGGTACCTGTGAACCACACGCCCGAAGAGCAAAAGCTGGTGGACCAGTTCTGGAACGAGTCGCTCACCTACCTGGGCCAGTTCCTGAAGACCATCGAAACGCCAACGGGCCAATGCAAGGACTCTGCGCAGGCAACCGTTCAGACCTACAGCTCGCAAACCGGAAAGGCGCAGACGCGATGCGTGCTCAAGTACCGTGACGTCGAGCTGATGGCCAAGCACGTGAGAGCCGTCCTGGCGGAGCCGGAGAAGGCAAAGGCGTGCTTCGACACCCAGAAGAACTACAAGGAATTTCCGCTCTACACGCCCAGCGAGCAGACCAGGAACCTGTCGGCAACGGCCAAGTGGCTCAACCGCCCGTTGCTCACCGACTTCTACAAGAAGATTGGCGGCGAAGTGGGCAAGGCCGGCCTGGAGTTCAACGAGAACTTCGTCGCCGTCACTTCGCGGACCGACACGAGCGTCCATTGGGCCAAGGACGTGAGCATCAACGGACTGCCGACGCTATGGTCTTCGGTCGGCTGGATTCCCTTCTATGCCGAAAACAAGGCCGCGGGCAGCGAACGCTTCCGCGGCGGCTACCTCTACGCAGAGGTCATGGGACCATGGGGCAACCTGCGCATCAAGGAGATCGACGGGGAAACCGTGGGCGCCGAGATCGGCATGACGGCTCAGTTGTTCAACACGACGTACCCGTTCCACTATCACCACCCGCAAGAGATGTACGCAACACTGACCAAGCCGCAATGCATCGACCAGAACAAATACATGGTGATGCATTGGGACAGCGACCAGTTTCGTCAGAAGCGCGGCGACAAGGGCTGGACAGTCGAAATCGACGGATCGAATGGCCGGTGGAAGAAGTGGTTCGCCAACACCGATTCGAACAAGGAGTGGCTGACCTACTTTGAACGAAACGCCATTCACGCCTTTCACGCACGCGAGGGCTGCAACCAGACCATCGAGAACTCCGGCCTAGTCGCCGTGTGGGCGCGCTCCTCTGCCATGGACAACGAGCAGTCGACCCGGCCATGCCAACCAGCCGCTGGGGCCGGCGCGGTCAAGGACATGGGCCCGGGCACCAAGACGGTCTGCAACGTGCGCGACTGGAAGCCTTGACTCCGACAATTGCGCGCGTGCTCGCGGGGGCGCATCAGATCGCAGACCGGAGGCCGTTTCGACCGCGCGCCGCTGGAGCGCCTGCGGCCTGGCGCCGCGTTCTTGAACGTGGCTCGCGAGGCGCTGGTCGATCAGGCGGCGCTGACTGCGCTGCTACAGAACGGGCACATCGGCAGTGCGACGCTCGATGTGTTCGAGCGCGAGCCGCTGCCGGCCGATGATCCGTTGTGGGGCATCCGCAGGTGTTGATCACGCCGCACATGGCTTCGGTTGCGATTCCCTCGCTATGGAGGCCTTTGCGCCTCTCTGACCCCATAGCTGCTTCAGACTGAGAGCGGCCCGTCGATGTGCGAGAGGCTAAGTGACTGCGTATGATGCAAGCAGACACAAGCGATACATTTTTCGAATGAACCAAGGTCGAACTCTCAAGCTCTTTCTTGTCGACGGCGTGCCGCAAGGCTTGCTGACAGCGGAGATCATGAACTGGACGGGGCACGTCATCTGCGGCTCACGAGGGAAACTGACGGAGCTGATCCAGCGCCCTGAATCCCAGCGGGCGGGCGTCTACCTGCTTGCTGGCCCGGACACCGGCACCGGCGTAGGCACGCAGATCTACCTGGGCGAAACCGACGATGTGGCTACGCGCCTCAAGCTGCATAACCGACCGGAAGAAAAAGGCGGCAAGGACTTCTGGGAACGTGTGTGCATCGTTACCAGCAAGGACGCCAACCTGACGAAGGGCCACGTCAAGTACCTCGAGAGTCGCCTAATCACCGCGGCACAAGCTGCGGGCAAAGCCATTCTCTTGAACGGTACCGACCCGCAATACGAGAACTTGCCGGAGGCAGATCGCTCGGACATGGAATTCTTCCTAGAGCAGATCCAGACACTGCTGCCTGTGCTCGGGTTCGACTACCTACGCGCAGCGCCGATACCGGCCGTGGTCGAGACGGTCGCGCCCAGCCAACCCGATGCGTTGCTGGTCGCATTGCCAATCTTTGTCGGAGATGTGCCGACTTACGGCATCGTTGCGCGCGGAAAGCAGGTCGAGGGCGAGTTCGTCGTTCTTGCAGGATCGACTGCCAGGCGGCATTGGGAAGGCGCCCAAAGTCCGTACACTGCGCTCTTCAACGACCTAGTCGGTGCCGGCATTCTCGTGCCCACGGCTGATAACACACTCAATAGGTTCGCTAAGGACTACTCATTCAAAAGCCCAAGCGCTGCTGCAGCGGTAGTCGCAGGGCGCCCCGCCAACGGTCGTACCCACTGGCGTGTAGAAGGCTCGAACATCACCTACGCAGCTTGGCAAGAGGGTTTGCTTGGCACGCCGACCACACCACTCGGACCTGCTGCGTAAAGCAAAAGCGACGCGGCTTCTCCCGCATTTCGCCTGGCGCCATTTAATGCCTAAGGCGGGATGATCCCGCTTCAGACAAGCACTGCGCCGCGAAGGAGCGGATTCGTAAAGTTGTTACTCAACAACGAGCGTGAGGCACGCCGGGAGAACGCAACGTGGCGTGGCCTCGGGGTGCAATCGCGTGCCGGTGACAGCGCAAGTCGACCAATTCGTCGGCAATTTCCGCTTTAGACGGCGGATTCAACCGGTCGATGCAACACACTTATAACTGCGTAGGCAGAAGGAGTGTTGCAGATGAAGTACCGGACACGGATCTACTACACGAGTACCCAGAAGGCATTGATGTGGGAGCGGTGGAGGGAGGGTTGGACCCTTCACCAGATTGGCAAGCTGTTTGACCGACCTCACACATCCATCCAGAACATCTTGTCCAAGAC
>Ga0157370_10003424_pt1 | contig 18631 bp, 8 predicted proteins | sample C35metaG_FD_113463 | JGI IMG/M metagenome (GOLD analysis project Ga0157370, IMG submission 113463) | Corn rhizosphere microbial communities from Kellogg Biological Station, Michigan, USA - C3-5 metaG | ecosystem: Host-associated > Plants > Roots > Rhizosphere > Soil | place: USA: Michigan...
AACGTGAATTCGAAATAATAATATCAATTACATTGTCTGGCGATTCATACCATCCCTTCGGGATTTTTATTCTGCAACTATTTGTTTCTATAATAATTTCAGCCTTTCTCGAAAGGAGTCCATGTGACAGGCTTCGAAAATTATAATGAAAACCCCGAAGGAGTGATATTTTTTCTTAAACCGCACTCATGTTAGTAATAAATACAGCCGCATTAATTTTTTCATTAAAAGGACATTTACGCTAAAATTATGTTTTCATCTTTGAATTCCGCACTATTAATAACCGGGATTTTGAGTAAGAGAACCATTGCTCTTATCAATTTCAGAACGCGGTATTGGCACCAGATAATGTTGCTCTAAAAACGATCTTTTCTCAAGTGTTTGTATCTGGTACACCTTGCTTCCGTCTGCCTGTTTAGTGATATGCATCCGGAGTAGGGGGATATTTTCAGTAAAATCTGCTATTTTCCAACGACGCACATCAAAGAAACGAAGCCCTTCAAAGGCAAACTCAACCCTGCGTTCATTTTGAATTCTTGCCCGTAATGCTTCACCGGCATCAGTTACCGGCGGCATATTAACACTTGGACGCGCCCGGACCATGTTGATATATTGACGGGCAACATCTTCATGTCCCAATTCAAATTCGGCTTCAGCATAATTAAGAAGGACCTCAGCATAACGGAAAAATATCCAGGGATTAGTCGGTTTTACTGTTGACCCGGAAGGCGGAATACTTTCAACGACACCTTTCTTATAGGCATAAGAAGTTAAGGAAGCATTCCATGGCTGGATGCTACTTCCGGGAGAGTCTAATCCTCCGTCAAAAGTCTCAGTTACGCGTCCCTGCCACAATGAGCCGTCGTGTAATATCGACGCGTCCAACCGGGGATCACGGCCGCTATAAGGATTGTTAGGATCATAACCTGATCCGGGATTCAGCACAAGGCTGCCATCCGGTTGCTCCACATAGGGCAGTTTACCTGTGGCTGCCATTTCATAAGCGTTCACCTGGTTTTGGGAAGGATTTTGAGAAGTCCATCCATTAGAGCCATTACGGCCTTCCTCAAGGGAAAAATTTGTAGAGTTTGACTGGGTAAAATAGCGCGCGAAAATAATCTCGTTATTATCTGTCAGAAATGTTCCCTGGTAATCAGGATTTAATGAATAGCCTGCGTTTAGCAATGCTGCCGATGCATCAGCCGCAGCCTGCCATTTAGTGTTATCATGATTTGGATTATTCAACAAGCTCGCATCATAAAGAAGCACACGTGCTTTAAGTGCAAGACAGGCATTAGCAGAAGCTCTCCCTTTCCCGCTTGCAGGCTGATTGGCAGGCAACTGCGCTGCTGCTGAATCCAACTCTGTATCAATAAACTTAACACAGTCATCATATGAGGAGCGCGTAACCTGAAAATGATCATGAAGGCCAAAAACTTTGGTAATGATAGGGACACCACCATAGCGCCAAATCAGATTGGCATAGATATAGGCTCTCAGAAATCTCATTTCAGCTGTGGCACCTGCTTTAAAAGTTGCATCAACCGGGGCAGATTCTATCTTTGAGAAGAAAACATTGATGTTATAGATATAGCTGTAGGCAAAGTCCCAATAATTTATTTTTGTGGAAAAGTCCGTTACATTGTCCTGAGTCAATTGACCGGTTTGTACCATGTAAAGGTTTCCATATTGATGAATATTGAAGGCTTCATCATCTGCAGCCGCCAGAAGCTCGTTCTGATATCCATGCAACAGGACGTTGTATTGTGCATTAACATAAAGTTGAACAAGATTCTGATTGCTCCATGTATTGGCATCAGATATTGTATCCAGCGGCGTTAATTCAAGTTTATTACAGGACATTGCGATAAAAACAATGAGTAATAAGTAGATAAGTTTTTTCATGTCTTTACTATTAAAAAAGATTACATTAATTAAAAGGTTACGTTAACTCCAAAACTGATTACACGTTGTGGTGGATAATACCAGTAATCTGTAGTTTCCGGATCAAATCCCAGAGCTTTCATATGATCATAGATAAGGAATAAATTACTGGCGCTTACTGAAAGCCGTAAGCTTTGCATCCCGATCCTTTTGAGGTTATTTTGAGGTAGATTATAACCCAGAGACACGTTCTTAACTCTTAAGAAACCTGCATTGATCAGCCATTGGGTAGAATTTATAGTATTGTTATTCATCACTTCATAACTTGCCCTTGGCATGGTTGCGTTGGTGTTTGCAGGTGTCCAGCGGCCGTTGGCTCTCCAATTTAAAAAGTTACCTAACGAGTAGCTCATTACGGGGAAATAGCCGCCAAAAAACTGTTTGGCATCTGCTTGTCCCTGCAATAGTATGGACAGATCAAACCCTTTGTATCTAAAGCTGGAATTAAATCCAAAAGTCATTTGCGGAATATTTGTTTGATCTACAAGGATTTGATCGCGGGAGTCAATAGTTCCGTCATGATTTATATCTGCATATTTAATATCACCCGGTACGGTTCCCGGAAGGTGAGGAAGGGAATTAATATCAGTGGTATCTTTGAATATTCCAATGGCATTATAATATAAGCCGGAGCCTATTGGATGACCTTTCGCCAGTTGATATTTCTCTAATCCCGGTTGTGCGTTGCCATAAATAACCTTATTCCTTGAAAAAGCAAGATTTGCTGAAAAGTTGTATTGAAACTTATGTTGGTTGTTGGTATGAGTAAGGATCAATTCAAATCCTTTATTGTCAACAATTCCGATGTTTTCATCCGGCAATGTTAATCCGGTATAACCCGGAACAACTGAAGCTGCAGTTGTTAAAATATCAGATCTCCTGGTTTGAAAATAATCGAAAGTAACCCCCAGAAGGCCGTTCCATAACGTAGCATCTAACCCAACATTCCCTGTTTTTGCAGTCTCCCAGGTAATATTGGGATTGGGAACACCGGTTTGCACCAAACCGATAACGTTGCTACCTCCTATTACATAGTTATTCCCATATCCATAAGTAGTTAAATACTGAAAAGCACTCACCAGATCATTACCCATGATGCCATAAGACGCACGAAGCTTTAGCTCATTTATAAACGTATATTTCTTCATAAACTCCTCTTCTGATAATCGCCAGCCTGCAGATGCACTTGGAAAATAACCCCACCGTTTATTTGCTGGAAAATTTGGAGATCCGTCACGCCTCATTGTAAATTCAGCCAGGTATTTTCCGGCATAATCATAGTTAATCCTTCCGAATTCGCTCTGTCTTGCAGTTTGTGAAGCAGAGCCGTTGTTAGACTGTTGGGTTGGATCGCTGCTGCCGGCGAATATTTGTGGCAGCACTGTTGATGGAAAATTACTTCTGTACGCTTCCACAAAATTGCCGTATGTTGAAGTCTGTTCATAACCTAATAATGCTTTTATATTATGCAGCCCAAATTTTCCATCGTAATGGATTTTGGTGGTTAAATAAAGCAAAGAGCCAAGTGATATATTATCGTCCAATGTCGCTTCATCAGTTCCCACCCCTGACCGGCCCTGTATTAATTCACCGGTCGAAGGATCTTTGTAATAGACATAATCCGGTTTGAGGAATGTTTTTACAAAGACACTGTTTGGGTCATAACTACCACTACCTTCTACGGATAAACCTTTTACCCAGGGCAACTGCCAGTTTATATAGCCTGTGCTTTGAAATGTATTTACTTTTTGAGTTTGATATCCGGCATTATCGTTCACCCAGTTGAGTATATTTTCACTTCCTCTAAGCGGTTGAGGATCCTTTGTGCCGGGCCAGTATGGCTGCCAGTTAGGCTGATAAAGAAAAATATGACTGTTCAGTTCATTTGCGCTACGGTAAGGCGCATCTGTAGTGGGAAAATGGTTATTATCTACCCTGCCGGCCAGATTCACTCCCACCTTCAGGCTTTTCGTTACCTGTACATCAATATTTGCCCTCAGGTTATATTGTTTTATGTTTTCAGTACCGAAGTTATATTGCCCGTCCTGGTATACCTGTCCGAACGAGAGAAAATAAGTAGTACCATTTTTACCTCCCGAAACAGATAAATTAGCTCTATGTTGCGGAGTCCAGTTCCTGACAATAAATTTATACCAATCTGTATTTGGAAAGTCAGGATCATTACCTCTTCTGTATTTTTCCAGGTCTGTATCGGAGTACGCCGGTGCGAGGTTCTGCTGTGCATTAATTTCATTCGATACCCGGGCAAATGTATATGAATCTGCCATGATTGGATTTCTTGTTGGCTGGCTTAAACCTTCATTGTATGAAAAATTAATTTGAGGAGCAGAGCCTTGTTTACCCTTTTTTGTTGTTACCAATATCACCCCGTTAGCTGATTGCGCTCCGTATATCGCGGCAGATGCATCTTTTAATACGGATATGGTTTCAATATCATTGGGATTAAGTTGTCCCAAACCACCTCTTTCGACCCCATCTATGATTACCAAAGGAGAAGTATTTCCGGTTGTACTCATACCCCTTATAAAAATAGACGGGTCGTTTCTGCCGGGCTCGCCTGATGGGGAATTTATTATTACTCCGGGTAATTGCCCTGCCAGTGAGCTTGCGACATTGATAGCCGGACTTTTAACAATATCTGCTCCCTTCACTTCAGTGACAGAGCCGGTGAGCGTGGCTTTCTTTTGTGTCCCATACCCTACGACCACTACTTCATTACCCAATGTAGCTTCTATTTCCATTACCACAGTAAGATTCTGACTCTGCTCAATTGTTATGCTTTTTTTACGATATCCAACCATTGAAAACTCCAGTACATCCCCGGTATTCGCTTCAATATTAAAACTACCATCTGCGGCTGTACTGGTCCCTTTCTTTGTTCCTTTTACGATTACCGATACTCCGGCTAAAGCATTCCCTTTTTGATCTTTCACAGTCCCTGTAATATTCATGGAAATCTGTTGAGGATCAAAAACAAGCACTGCATTTTTCGGTTTTACTATAATTGCGTTATTTTCTATAGTGTAGGTAAGCGGCGCATCTTTAAAACAAATAGCAAGCACTTGTTGAAGCGGTACATTCTTTACACGGATATTTACACGTCCGGCTTTATTGAGAATTTCATCTTCATAAAAAAACTGGTAACCCGTCTGTTTGTGAATCTGCTTAAAGACTTTTTGCAGCGGTACATTTCTTTCTGAGAGGGTGATATTTTGCGAAAAGCCCGTTGCGCTTACCTGCAGGCAGGCCGACAGTAATAAGATGGCTGTGAGTTTCATTACTAACCAATTTTGTTTTCGGAAAATGAAATAAAAATCCTTTTTCAACTTTTTGCTTTTCCCCGTTAACAGCATTTTTGTTGAAAATTTCCAACCCGCCTTTTGTACTAACCTGTGCGGGATTAAAGGAAAGTGTGCCCTTGATTGCATAACTTTGTTTTTTGAGTTAAATAATAGTAAGTCATTCCAATGATTGTTATAATTAAGTTGACTCAAATTATCGCCGCTTCGGTTCGCACCCGGAGCGGTTTCTTTTGATCAACCAGTTTTCAATGTTGTGGCAAAAAAGATTTTGCTTTCAGCTAATTAGTTACATCACAGTTATATTTCTGCCTTCAATTTTAAATTTTATTCCCGCCTGTTCCATTATTTTCAGTACCTCAGATACATTGTTGCTACGGCTCACAATTCCTGAAAAATGTTTGTTGCCCGGCTTTCCCTGGTAAGTTACCGCTACATTATACCACCTCTCTATTTGCTGCATAATTTCAGGAACGGTAAGGCTGTTAAAATTGAACCAGTTATTTTTCCAGCCCATTATTTCATCCATATCCACCTCTGTATTTAATTCCATTTGCCCGTGCCTGTTTATTTCAGCCTGCTGTCCCGGTTTTATGTTCAGAGATTCGTTTCCAGGCCTATGAACTTTTACAGCCCCTTCTAAAAGTGTTACTTTCAGTGAACTTTCATCATCATAAGCATTTACATTAAAGTGGGTTCCCAGTACCTCAATTTCCACACCTTTCCTGTCTTTTATTGCCGATGATACTGATACGATAAACGGCACTCTTGTAGATCCTCCCTTAACGGTCAGATGCGCTACCTCAAAATAAACCTCCCCTGTTATTTCCACTTTTCGTTCTTTTCCTGCAAATACAGTCGGATAAGTAATAGATGAAGCTACATCGAGCCACACTTCACTCCCATCTGCCAGAGTCACCTGTACCGGCTTGCTTCCTTTAGGAACAGTAAGAGTATTATATTGAATTTTTGCGGCTGCATTATTATCAGCATTATAAGCGATCCTGCCATTGTTTAATTTAGATACAATGGCATTGCCTTGTTGGGCCAGAAGCCCGTTTGCGGCACTGTCGAGAAAAATAGTTTTGCCATTACCCAAAGTAAGTACCGCTTTATTAACAGCAGGAGCTGTTACATCATTTTTCAGAATATGGGCATCAGCTTTTACAATTGTGGCGGCTGGCTTTGATCTATTTAAAAACAGAAAATAAGCGCTTGTAATACACACAGCCACCAGCGCAGCGGCAGCCACCCGAAAGAAGGGTCTTTTATAAAAGGGTATCACTCTTGCACCCGGATTCAATTTATCCCAGGTGCGCTGGTAAATCTGTTCTTTTATTTGTGACAGTTCACCGGAACCGGAAATATCCCCGCTTTCATCTATATCCTCATACCATTTTTCTACCTTTACTTTCTCTTCAAAAGAAGGCGCACCAAAAAGGTATTTATATAACAACCGGATTCCTTTATTATTTTTCAAGTAGCTTTTTTTATGGTTTTAAGAGCAATAAAATACGCCGAACCCTGCCTCACTAACTATATACCCGCAAAAGGCCTTTCGTACCAGTCCTTTAATAAATATTTTTTAGATAATTGGAAATAAGCTTGTTGCCCTGTTTGTCGTTACAGGAATATTCAGGGGGCCTTTTACTGTTGCCGCCATTGTTGTCCACCAACCGGATATGCGTATAAAGAACCGGAAAATGAAAATTAAATTTCCGGGGGCTTAAATTGTTTGAATGATCACAGGAGGAAAGTAAACAAAAAACTATAATGCGACAGCCTTTCACGCAAACGTTTCAAGGCATTAGTAAGCGTGTTTTTGACGGTTTGTTCAGAGATATCCAACCGTACCGCTATTTCTGCGATTTGCAAATTTTCAATCCGGCTAAGGCGGTAGATTTCCTTCATCCTTTTTGGCAACTCATTCACTTCTCCGGCAATGGCGGACTGCAGTTCTTTATACTGAAGTAGTTCTTCGGTTGTAAGTTCAGATTGTTCCAGCTTTTCTGCTGATAAAGGCACCTGTATGCCTTTTTTCGCCTTCCGGTATACTTGTTTAATGATGTAATATCTGAGGGCGGTAAAAAGATAGGGCGCAAGAGTTTCATCAATCTGAATCGTTTGCTTATTACGCCAAACGCTTATAAATACTTCCTGTACAGCATCCTCTGCATCGGCGCTGTTACCAAAACGGAAAAGCGCTTTTTTATACAGTCCTTCCCAATAACGGCTATACAGAATCCTGAAACCCGCATGTTCATCCGCGGCTTCCAACAAGGTCTTATCTGATAAATTTTCTAACATGGAAGCAGAAAGTTGTATGGATCGTTCTTGAAGAGTTTACAAAGTTTAATTATAATCCCGTTATGAATCTATACCACGAAGTTAACTTTAATAAGCATTGAACTTGAGAAGATAAAATAATTTGAATGTCTTGGCGCCGTAACCCAAAAAAATTCGGCTAAATACCTTTCGATAGTTTTTCCCTTTCGTATTTACGAACACAGTAATATTCCGTCATTAGTAATGACCGATCTGAACGGTTCGCTTCAGGAGGAAGTTTATACCTTAAAAAATATTTTCTTTTTATAAAGCCAATAGCACAAACCCCACTCAACAGCAAAGATTACCAAGGAAGCAAAGATCTTTATCGCCATTTCTGACAATATAACCGGGGAAAGCAATCCATTCACAATGGTTGAAAGATATTCTCCCAGCCAGCGGCTGACTACAATCTCGAAAAAGACATAAATGAAAATGGAATTCATACCAACGATCAGGAAAAATTTCAGAAAGCGTTTGTGTTTCAAAATATCGATCCACCAAAACAGAAATCCCAGAGCCAGCAAACACCATCCCCCGGAGGCTAATGTGAATGAACTCGTAGCAATGCGTTTGATGATTGGTGTAATTCCCGAAAGATCCAAACCATAACCGAGCAATAAAATGATTCCACCAAAAACAAAAATTTTTGATAGTTTTTGTTTGTTTCCAGTTAAAGAAAGCAGCCATTTTCCGGCAACTGCCCCCCAGATAGTATGCGCCGCTGTTGGAATACAATTAATTGCCACCCAACCGCCCGGATTGATCTTATTCATAAGGATCATGTCAATATAATTTCCAAAATTATGCTGATCGGTAAAGGGATGATCAAAACCAGGCACACTGGAATAGCGGTAAAGAACTTCAGTAAGAATTAATAAACCTGCTGTAAGTAATAATTGATAGGCAGGTTTCCAACGAAAAATTAAAAATGCCAGCAGCAAAGTAAATGACAATTGAGTGAGCACGTCCCACAGTTCGAAAGATAAATGATCACCTCTTACGGCATAATCCAATACTCCCCAGAAAAACAACCAGCCACTTCTTATAACCGCTTTTCTTGCCTGTTTATTCCACGGAATCCCATTTGCCGTTTGTTTATGTAATGAAAACGCCATCGCTACTCCTGCAATGAACATAAATCCCGGTTGAATCAAATCCCAGAAATGCAATCCGTGCCAGGGATGATGAAAAAACTCAATGATGATAGCATGAAAAGCGCTGCCCGTCGTTAAATCGCTTAAATGCTCATACATACCAGTACTTTCCAACATTAATAAAACCATAATCAGTCCGCGGTAAAAATCGAGAGAAGCAAGGCGAACACCTTTTGCCGCAACTTTTGCCAGGTCATTTTTGTCCGGAGAAGAAATAGTCCCCGAAAAAACGGCTGACTCCTTTTCCACTTGATTTTCGTTTGATGGAAGCATGTGAATACTTTTAGGATTGAAATGTGAAATGGTTCGTTAAAATTAAAAGGTTTTAGAGAATAAATAAATCGTATTGTTTTCTGGTTAAGGTTGTTTTAATCGTTTCTCAAAGATGCTCTTAAATTTCAAATAGGTGCCTTTCCATGACACTAAACATAGAATATAATCCAAAGAAGATAATCTTTAAACCGTATTGGTTTAATAAGCCAAGATTACCAACCTCTTCCATTAGTGATCTCTTTCACTCTCTTCTTATAATTATTAAAGACCTCCATTGATAATTTTTCGCCGCTTTTCGTTTTGTCAATCAGCTTTTGAATCGCATCTTCAGGATGATTATTTATCAAATCCGGGTAAGGTTGGCCCACACCAAGGTGTTCAGGCCATTGCCGTGCTTCATTCACTTTTTGAAGCGCTGCTTTATAATTGTTTTTTTCCAGAAATTCCAATCCCCGCATTAATTTAATTTCCTCATAATATTGATGCCCGTCTTTTGCCCCTTCATTGGGAAGAATATTAATTGTACTTAATACTGTTTCGGCCGCCTCATAATGATCATTTAGTATCAGGCACCGGATATACTCCAGGCCGGTCATATAATTACTCTTATCCTTTTTATAATAAGGCTCTATGATCTGCAAAGCTTCTTTATATTTTTTTTGAGAAACCATAAACTCAGTCAGATATTTTCCATACCTCCAATCATCTTTATCAATCTCCCTTGCTTTGGACAAATCAGCCTGTATTTTCTCCAGATCAGAAGAATTAGCTAAACCGGAACGCAAAACATAAAAAGGAGCAAAATTCCCGGGCGCTTTTACATCTTCCAGCAATTGCAATGCTTTTTGCCTGTTATGATGAAATGCTTCTATGAGCGCCAGATAATACCGGCTCTTCCAATCGGCTGATTGTTGAATCGCCCATTGCATCACAGGGACAGTTTCTGCACGAAATGGGAAAACCAGGTATGCGTCACCATTAACCGCATTTACCATATATTGACTGGCATTTTTATCATTTCTGTGCAGCCAGGCAAGCCAATACAAGATTTCATTATCCTTTTGCGGACACGCTTCCAGCACGGCTTTGCTTTCATCATAAAGGCCAAGACCGGAATACCAGACAGCAAGACTGAGGTAGGTCTGCTGCGGCAATTCATCGCGAATAAGAAATGTGAATAAATCTTTATTTACTGCATTTTTATTTTGCCAATATTCTTCAAACCGGATAAAATGATTGATTGGGTCTAAATGCAGAATCCTGGCTTTTATTTTTTGTTGTTCATCCTTCCTTTCCATGACCCTGGCGCAAACATATTGCAATTGCAAGGCGGAAATATTTTCGGAATTGTTAACCAGGCTTTTTTCAGCATAGTCAAAAGATGAAGGATAATCCTTTTGCTGCAGTTTTATTTTACTCAGCTCTGTGTAAGCAGCAGAACGGTATTGCGGCGTGATAGCTGCTACTTCAAAACCGTCTTCTGCATCATAAATTTTATTAAGTTTTAAAGCGGCAAGTCCATAATAATAATTGGCAGCCGGATCATAGGTATTTACACTTAATGCAGTACGTGCGAAAATATAAGCAGAGTCATAATCCATTTTCCTGTATTGTAAAAAGGCCATTTCATCCAGTGAAGGAATAAACGCCGGCTCTTTAGACAAGGATGCACGTATATTATTTTCAGCCTCTGAATAATGTCTTGTATCCGCTTCATATTTTCCTTTGAGATAAAATCCATAAGCCGTGTTCCAGTCAAAATTTTTGTAAGGCTCTAATGGCCTGTCCAGGATTTTTGAGGCACTATCAGTCAAATTCACGATGCTTTGCCGAAGGGTTATCTTTCCAATAGATTCTCCATTTGAAAGAGAAATATTTTGCTGAAAAGATTGGAGGGGTTTTAAATTCACAGGCATTTCCAGCAATAATTTTCCATTCGTAGCCCACACTTTTAAAGTATCGTTGATATAACTCACCGGAGAAATAAAAATTATTTTTTTGCCGTCTACCGTTTTAACATTAATCACCCCATTCAAATCCGCATTGGCAACACCATCTGTATTTTGAAAAGGATACCAGTACTCACTCCATCTATCGGTACTGTATGGAGCAAAATCAAATTGTTTAAAAGGGCTGAACACACTTTCCGGCGCATTCTGATTGTACAATCTTCCGCTTTGTATTTCAGTATACTGGCCGCTATGGTCTGTTAATAATTGCTCCCATATCATTCCCTGCCTTGACAAACCCCAGATCCATATTTTCTTCCCAATCTTATCCTGTCGGGCAGCATAATGGATCATTCCGTAATTTTCCTTTTGCCAAAGCACGCCAAAATATTTACTATAAGCGCCTGTAACATGATAGGATTTATAACTGCCAAAATCATTTTGATCATAGATTGAGATATTTTTATGATTCTCAGGATTAATTGGAAAGTCGTAAACCTTGCCATCATGAAAAATATAATGATTGCCCGGAAAAATATATTCAAGACTGTCAGAAACTTTTTGGGCCAAATTCATCCAGCTATAATATGGCTGCGGCAGTGAGGTTTTATTGTGCCAGAAAAAACGGGTGATGAAATAAGCTTTATCTTTTGGCAGATTGATTTCCATATTCCATCGTGTTTGTGTAAGCAGGTCTGCCAAGCTGATAATACAGCTTACACTGCCATCATCATTTTTTCGGGTAAGATAATTGACCGGAGTGGCCACTCCCGGGGTATGTCCCACAATCCCAAAGTTAGCTTCTAATCCGCCACTGGTCCAGGGACCGCGCATGGCGATATCCCTGAATTTAACTACGTCATTATTATAGATAAAAGGCTTCCCGTTTTTTTTATCAATGGCTGTCCATATTTTACCTCCGATTTGGGGCATGATGTCCAGCCTAATAAAATCATTTTCCAGTTCTACAATTTTCCACACTTTTTGAACTGGATGATCTGTAAAATCATCATAACGGAAATAGGGATAAAAGAGAGAACCCGGATCAGCAATAGGATCTGGATTGGAAAAAGGATAAGTTGTTATGGTTTTATTGTATTCCCGGACGGTAGCATCGTTTTGTGCAATGCAATGGGTGCTGGCAAAAATGATGAAGAGGAGAAATATTTTTTTCATGTTTAAAATCACTTATGCAATAAAACTAAATAAAAAACAAAATGTAATTAAAATGCTTTTCCATAATCCATATTTAAGGGGAAGCTATTTTAAAGAGGTTGAAACCGCCAATCATTTAACATGAAGTGATAAAGCTTTCGAGTTATTTACACCAACAACGATTTGTAATTTGTTTTTACTCTTTACTTCAGCGATACCACGAACGTTTCCTCTTATATCCAACCCACTTTTAAATTGCGGCACATAGGAAAAATTCCCTTTACCATCGCCTAAAAACAATAAACCATGATTTGCAGAATAGCGTCCAAACTTTATCCTTGTCCATGTATTATTACCAGTCAGTAATAAATCCTTTTTCCCATCATGATTGGCATCAATTGAAACGATACCATATACCGGTGCGTATTGTGCTTCCAAAGGTAACCTGTGTTGCAAAAAACCCTTACTGCCCCGATTTTCGAGATAAATTGTTTGCATTGTTTCTGCTTTTAAAACACCTGCATCTTTAAGCTCCTCATTTGAAAATAAGTCATGAATGGTAGCTATTGCATAGTCTTTATATTCGAGGAATTTCTTCTTTAGTGAAGGAAGCTGAGCTGTGATATCATCAAGTGAGGCTGCAGGATATGAAACACCATCAATGTAATAGCAAAGTATGGGATCAATAGTACCGTTACCATCGAAGTCTTTAAAGTACATCGTCACCGGCTCTTTATCAGTACAATGAAATTGGGTGTTCAATCCGCAATTGGCTATGATAAGATCCTTGTCACCATCACCATCCATATCTTCTGCATAAATTTTATTCCACCATCCTGCACTTGGAAATTTAATATACTGAGCAGATTCATCAACTAATTTTCCCTGGCGGTTAATGAATACTTTTATCGGCATCCATTCACCTACTACTATAAGATCTGGCTTTCCGTCTTTATTCATGTCTATCCATACCGCATCTGTTACCATCCCAATATTTTGCAAAGAAGGTGCAACACTTGCAGTTACATCCGTAAAATTTCCTTTTCCGTCATTTTCTAAAATTTTACTTTCAGGCGATTGCGGATATTTGGCCGCCTCCACCCGTCCGCCTACAAATAAATCCATCTTCCCATCCCCATTTATATCTGCAGCTTTTACACAACCGGTACTAATGTAGATTTTAGGTAGCGCATTCTCCTTTCTGGTAAAATTACCTTTCCCGTCGTTAATGTATAACCGGCCTTGCAATGCCGGATCATTCTCTTTAAATTCATAACCGCCACCGCCTACATATAAATCCATGTCTCCGTCACCATCAGCATCAAAAAATTCGGCCGCTACATCTTCACTTGCAGCATCTTTTACAAATGCCGGCTCTTCCTTCTTGGTAAGTGTTCCATTTACATTCTGAATGAATAATTGAGATGGCTGTCCCTTGGCTCCGGCAAAAAAAACATCATCCAATCCATCTTTATTTACATCTGCAACTGCAATGCAGGGGCCCTGGCGTGAAAGATAATTAGGCAGCAATGATTGAACTGTAAAATCATTAAAATTATTTTCCAAGTGAACCATATTGGATAATGTATCAGTTGAAAAATATTGTTCATTTTTAGCTGTAGTTGTATTGTAATTCCATCTGGCGTGCGCATCCGTGAATTTTAGTGTTAGTAATTGATTCGGTTTTACATTTCGGACGATTTGCATATTGTCATTGGGCCAGATGATTAATATGGAATCTATCATCTTTTGTTTTCCTATTCCAAAATTTAAAACGGGATCTACAGATGACTGGAAACCGCGCACTGGAAACTCCTCCTGGTAGAATTGTTGCTTTCCACAGTACAGTTTTACTTTAGAACCAATACCACCCGTATTTTTTGAATCCCCTATCAATTTTATTTTCAGGTAATTATTTTTCATTAAGCTTTCGCTATTGTTTTTATAGATCCCAGCCAGAGCATTGGTGTTATTTATTACCAGATCCAAAGCTCCGTCATTATTCAAATCAACATAAGCGGTGCCAGCCGAAACGGTCTTTTGGTCCTCCAATCCCCACTCCTTACTTCGTTTTGTAAACGTCTGATCACCGTTATTTTGAAAGACATAATTGGGCATTTCGCTCGTAGGCATTTTATCAATATAATCTTTTACAGAAGTTGCCTGGTTGCCTTGTTTAGCTTGTATGGCACTATTCATTGTGAACTTCAAAAAATCCATATCGGTATAATCTTTTACGTAACCGTTACTGATAAAAAGATCTTTATTGCCATCGTTATCGAAATCACTTAATAAAGCGCTCCAGCTCCAGTCGGTATTAGACACTCCTGCTAGTTGTCCAATTTCGCTAAATGTTCCATCACCATTATTCTTTTGCAGCATATTACGGCTGTACTGATAATAAAATCCTCTATCAAAGAGATATTGAAACTTATCAAAATTTTCTGCACCGCTGTGCATCTTTTGTGCTTTATTACTTTCGGGCAACATATCTAAAGCCATCAGGTCAACGAAGCCGTCGTTATTATAATCAGCAGCATCACAACCCATAGAATATAAGGGAACCTCATCCATGTGCTTCGGTAATTGCTCACTGAAAGTACTGTTGCCATTATTGATAAATAAATAATCAGGCTCATTAAAATCATTGGTCACATAAATATCCGGCCATCCGTCATTATTGATATCTGTCACTGACACACCTAATCCAAATGTGAATACATTGGAAGTAATACCTGCCTCCTTACTTACATCTGTAAAATGTCCATTATCATTACGATATAATTTATTGGCAAAATTTGGATTGCGCTGATTACGTAACTCGGGGTTTTGCTGTGCCCCAGTAGTATATTTTTGTAAGGAGTGATTAATGATAAAACAATCCAGATCCCCGTCTTTATCATAATCGAAAAAAGCAGCCTGCGTTGAATAACCTACGTCTGCCAATCCATATCTTTCTGCTTCTTCTGTGAAAGTCAAATCTCCGTTATTAATGAACAATAAGTTCTTTCTTCTTTCGGCACTAATATCTGCACTACGGCAAATGTAAATATCCAGCTTGCCGTCTCCGTTAATATCCACCATAGTAGCACCGGTACACCATCCTTGCTTATCTGCTATTCCGCTTTTGTCAGTAATGTCTTCAAATTTAAAATCGCCCTTATTCAAAAACAATCTGTTTCTGACCATATTACCCGTGAATAAAATGTCCGGCAAGCCATCATTATTGATATCTCCAACTGCTACTCCTCCGCCATTATAGAAATAAGTGTAATTCAATACATTCAAGGCTTCACCTTCGAAAATCGTATTCTTAAAATTAATGCCTGTTCTTCCTTCATCAAGAATCGTAAATAGTTGGGAACTTTTATCCCGACAGCTAAAAAACAGGAATATTAAAGAAAAGAGGCAAACATTTCTCAAAAAAGTTGACATAATGGAAATTTTATCTTCTGCAGGCAATGCAAAAATCAAAGATTCCATTTGTGAAAATGGAATCTTTGACAAATAATAATGGCATAATGGAATTAATTTTTATCCCACCAAAGCGGTGTGGTTACTTTATCCGGTCCATTAAGTAATGGTACGGCTGCCTGAACCCCCGCTGCGTTATTTTGAGTTTCTGAAAGTAGAAAAGGTATTCTCCTTATCCATTGTGTACTGGTATTAGTAATATCAGGATTATCAGAATTGACTACAGGATAGAGTTTTAATATATGGCTCCTTCTGTAATCCGCCCAGGCTTCCATACCATCAGGGAAAAGCGCAAGCCATTTTTGAGTAGCAATCTGTTCTTTTTGCATTGCAAGGTCAGTTCCAAATTTTACAGGAATATTGGTCATTGCCGGCGAATTAAGATAATCGCCCGGAGGAACAGGTGTATTCGTGCTGTTAATATAATTGCTGACTATTGTTGCATCTGTAATACCCCATTGGGCAAGCGAGTTAGTAATACCTTCATTATACAAATCTTTAGCATTACCATCCATATTCCAGCCAAGCAAAGATCCTTCAGCTCTCAGGAAATAAGCTTCTGCTGTAGCCATCACATTTTGAGGGGTAGAAAGATAAGTTGAAATTCCTCCCGCAGCAGGAGATGCCCACCTTGGACCAACGTGAGAATTATTATCAGCTTTATTGGCATCATTACCTAACTGTTCCACGCTAAGTCCATTTCTTAAGCCCTGGTATTTCCCGGTATTAACGGCAGGTAAAAAATAAACCGGCAGCCGGGGATCGTTATATCCTTTCAATACTGATTCCATTGATGCGCTCATTCTAAATTCGTTCCAGTCTGACATAATGGAAAGGCCATTCCCGTCACTCCCATTTGTACTCCTTTGTATAAGTGCATCATCATCGGGGCTGGTAGTCATAACTCCATCTGCTACGGCGGCTTCTGCTTCAGTTTTAGCACGTGCAGGATCTACGTTAGATATTCTCATAGCCAAACGTAAACGGAGTGTATTTGCAAATTTTATCCATTTGTTTACATTCCCACCATATATAAGATCATAACTTCCATACGGTTGTTCCCCGGTTTTTCCTTTTAAAACGGCAACTGCTGCTGAAAGTCTCTTAAAGAAATCATCATAAATTTTATCCTGAGGATCGTAAGAAACTGAACTGCCTGGGGTACCGGCTGAGAAATAAGGAATCGGGCCCCAATAATCCGTAATCTTATGAAATGTATATACCCACCAGATGCTGGCGAGTGCATACTCAGCGGAAGTAGAATCTGTACTGGTAAAAATTGTTTGCAACTGGGGTACTACCGTTGTGTACATAGGGTTAAAGGCTGCACCAACCCAGTCCATTCTGATGACCAAACGGTCAGACGGGAAATACGTAGCCTCACATGCAAAATATTGAGCATACTGATCAGCAAACAGGTTTTGTGCAACCTGGTAATTCCACTGGCTATTTGTAGCAGTTGACTGCGCCTGCGAAAAAAGAAATGGAAGTTCAGCCGCACCAATAGTAGCAATGCTGTTTTTGTCAGTATTTATATCAGCAAATTTCTTGGTGCAGGAGGCAAACAATATCATGAAGCAACAAAGCAATACATACGATAGTTTGTGCCAGAAAAAATTGATTCGTTTCATAAACTTTAAGGTTTAATTAGTTTATACTTTAGAAAGTTAGTTTCAGGTTAAATCCGAGGCTTCTTGTCGCAGGCAAGGTTCCATATTCTACTCCCTGGTAGTTGCCATTTCCCAAACTCATATCAGGATCGAACCACATTTTACGTTTACTTTCACCAGGAATGTTTAATATAGAGCTGCCCCTGTAGAGCCAGAACAAATTATGAGCGATTACAGAAAATCTGGCGGACTTAATAAAAAAGTTCTGTCCGACAGGAATTTCATATCCAAAAGAAAGTTCTCTTACCCTGAAACTGGTCACGTCATAGGCAAAGAATTCACCTACACCATATCGTTTTCCGGAAGCTGTTTGCCAAAAATCCTGGGCGCTGATGGATTTAGTTACCGGCTGTCCATTTGCATCTACGCCACCAAGGTCCCAATTGCCGTCGCGATGATCTTCGGTACCTTCTGTAATACCGCTAAAAGCAAGATTCATTTCTGTACCCGAAATCATCACACCTCCAAAACGCCCATCAGCTAAAATTCTTAAAGAAAATCTTTTGTAAGTGAATGTGTTAGTCAATCCTAAATTTTCTTTTGGATTAAAATTGCCAATAAAACCCTGATCAGCACCTGATATATCGGTAGTAAGGGGTTTCCCCGCATCTGTGACCATGTAGTTCCCTTTTGAATCCTTTTGCCACTGATAAGCCAAAAGGTCTCCATAACTTCCTCCTTCTTTTACCACAGGTGTTCCTGAACGCCCAAACCCTCCGGCAAGGTAAACTGTCTTAATATCATCACTTAACTTAACTATTTTATTGCGATTTAAGGCAAAATTCAAATCAATATTCCAATTAAAATCACGGCTGCTTACCGGAGTTCCATTCAATACTATTTCGACGCCCTTGTTTTGGATATTACCGGCATTTATATATTGGCTCGAATAACCGGTTGCCACTGGTAAAGCAAGTTGAAGTAATTGATTGAAAGAATTACTCTTATAATAGTTAAAGGTAAAACCGAGACGATCATTGAGAAACCTGGCCGCAATGCCTGCTTCTATGTTCTTGACAATTTCAGGCTTTAATGTAGGAAAAGGTAACGTAGTGCTTCTGCTCAAAAATCCATTACCTGCCCCCTGGCTATAACCATACGTTGCATTCAACAACCCGAACTGTCCCCCGTTACCCACTTCTGAATAATTGACATTTGCTTTAAGGAAAGAAATACCCTTTGGAAGTGTTGTTATTAAATCTGATATAATAACAGATGTTCCCACTGAATAATATTGAAAAGAATATGGTGAGGGCAAGCGGGAATCCCAATCATTCCGCAAACTTCCGTCAAGGAAAATTGCATCTTTAAAAGAGATATTTGCCTGTCCAAACACAGCCTGTGTCTGCACTTCATTTCCTGAA
>Ga0157370_10003426_pt1 | contig 18622 bp, 15 predicted proteins | sample C35metaG_FD_113463 | JGI IMG/M metagenome (GOLD analysis project Ga0157370, IMG submission 113463) | Corn rhizosphere microbial communities from Kellogg Biological Station, Michigan, USA - C3-5 metaG | ecosystem: Host-associated > Plants > Roots > Rhizosphere > Soil | place: USA: Michigan...
AGCAGTTAAAAAATATTTATAGTAAATTAGAGACTGCCGATTTTAACTAAATTTATGAGAAATCAAAAGCTTGATCTATTAAATCCATATATTGGTAAATGGCAAACAGAGGGGCGTACAAAAGCGGGTGATGTAATTAGTGGTACCGATTGTTACGAATGGGTTGATGGTGGTTTCTTTTTAACACACCGGGTTGATGTAAGGTTTAATGAAAAGGAAATCAGATCGCTGGAAATTACGCATTATGATGATATGGAAGACGTTTTCAGGTCGCAGTCTTTTGGTAATGATGGGATTATTTCGATTGCTACGCTGAAGATAATCGACGACATTATTCTAATATTCGGAGATAATGAAAGATTTAAAGGTAATTTTAAAACCGATACTATTGAAGGGTTGTGGGAACGTTTTGATGGTAAATGCTGGATGCCCTGGATGGATATTACGCTAAAGAAGCTTGAGGCTGGATAAAACATAAAGTTATGGCAATAAAAAAGAAGCTAATTTCTGGCAAAGCCGAAGTAGATGAATACATGCTTCAATTAAGTCATCCCTATAAACAGGAAGTGGAGCAATTGAGGGCAATTATTGCGCATGCAAATCCATTAATAATGGAAAGGGTAAAGTGGAATTCACCAAGTTTTTATTACCTTAAAGATTTTGCAGCTTTTAACTTAAGAGCCAGAGGTTACGTGCAAATTATCTTTATTTTTTACGATGGTAACATGATCGAAGATGCCTCACTCTTGCTTGGCAGTTGGAAAGACCGGCGTGAAGCCAGATTTTATGGCATGGATGACATAAGTGCAAAAAGGCCGGCGCTTGAGCAACTGGTGAATAACTGGATAACATTAATCAATAAACCAAATCATAATTAATCTTCCCGAAAGGGAACTAAAAACAACAAAACAATGGCATCAATTAACACTTATTTAAATTTTAATGGTAATACCGAAGAAGCATTTAACTTTTACAAATCTGTTTTCGGTGGAGAGTTTGCAGTGCTACAGCGCTTTAAAGATTCGCCGGGATGTGAAGGGATGGCTGTGGGCGATCAGGAAAAAATAATGCATATAGCCTTGCCAATTGGTGGTAATGTACTGATGGGTACTGATATTACCGATCCGACTCCGGCATCTACCTTTGGTACGGGGATTTCAATTTCTGTTGATGCAGCTACTGAAGAAGAGGCGCATCAGCTTTTTAATGGCCTATCAGCTGGTGGTACTGTAACCATGGAACTACAAAAAATGTTCTGGGGTGCACTTTTCGGGATGGCAAACGATAAGTTCGGAATCCAGTGGATGGTTAATCATGATTACGGTAAGAAATAAGCCTGATAAAATTGCCACGGATGCACAGATTAACACGGAGTATTTCTGTGTCTTCCGTGCCTCTGTGGCTTTAAAAAATATAATATGCCCCTGTGGCAAAAATAAATAGTCACCTAAAAACTTATGATATGAAAATTGCAGTTATTGTTGTACGCGTGGTTTTAGCCGCTATGTATTTATTTGCTTCGGTAAGTTATTTTCTTCATATAATGCCAAAGGCACCGGAAATGACACCAGCACAAACTACCTTTATGAGCGGTCTTATGGCATCAGTATACCTGTTTCCGCTACTTAAAGTTACCGAATTGGTAGGTGGCTTATTGTTGCTTATCGGAAGAACAGCACCCCTGGCCGCGATAATTATTTTTCCGGTTACGCTGAATATTTTCCTGTACCACGCATTTCTAGGGCCAAAAGATTTACCTATGGTTGGCGTAATGCTCATTTTTAATGTTTTCTTGTTTTATGCTTACCGCCAAAAGTATCTGCCCATCGTTTCTAAGTAAATTTTAAGGGTAATAAAACTTTCTTATACTTTTTCGCTTTATTTAGTGTTTCCTATAAGGTCAAATTATTATCTTTAAAAACTAACTAGAAAAAATATGAGAAAGTTCCCATTTTTAATGCTGCTGTTTTTGGCGGTTTCATTTTCTGCTTTCGCGCAAAACAAAGATGCAATTATTGGCAAATGGCTTAATCCATCAGGTGAAGGGCAGATAGAGATTTACAAAAAAGGCGATAAATACTACGGAAAGTTAGCCTGGATGAAAGAACCCAATCTAAACGGTAAACCCAAATTAGATAGTAAGAATCCTGATGAAAACCTTAAGAAACGTGCCTTGTTAAACCTCGAAATCTTAAAAGATTTTGTTTACGATGGTAGCAAATGGACCGATGGTACAATCTACGACCCGAAAAGCGGTAAAACATACAGTTGCAACCTAAGTTTAAAAAGTACTGATGTGCTGAACGTTAGGGGCTACGTAGGTATTTCACTTTTAGGTAGATCGGAAACTTTTAGAAGGGTTAAATAAAATTTTATACATGAAAAAATTACCATGGTGCCTGTTAATGGCACCTTTTTTTTGCGCGGCACAATCGTATTCGGTAAAACCTTTGAATGAAAGTGCCAAAACCAGCTTGCGGGGTTTGAGTGTGGTTTCAGATCAGGTAATCTGGGTAAGCGGAAGCAATGGCTCGGTGGGTAAAACTACTGACGGCGGTGTAACCTGGAAATGGTTAAAACCTAAAGGATACGAAAAGATCGATTTTAGGGATATCGAAGCTTTTGATGACCGGCAGGCAATTATTGTTGGGATCGCATCGCCAGCCTATATTTTAAAAACAGTTGACGGTGGCGAAACATGGACCGAAAACTATAAAAACGTAGATTCGGCTATATTTCTGGATGGTTTAGGATTTTGGGACAAGAATAAAGGCATTATTTTCGGTGACCCGATTAACGATAAAATGCCGCTGCTAAAAACTACCGATGCAGGCAAAACCTGGCAGGATGTTTCTGCGAACTTAAAACTTCCCCTTGCAAAAGGAGAGGCTGGTTTTGCCGCTAGCGGTACAACCATTAAAACCTTACCAGGTGGCAAAACCTGGGTTGCAACGGGAGGAACAGTTTCTAATATTTACTTCTCGCCTGATTACGGACAGCATTGGCAGGCTTTTAAATGCCCGATTTTGCAAGGCGAAAATAGCACAGGGCCCTTTTCAATAGATTTTTTTAACGAAAAAACAGGAATAGTTGTAGGAGGTAATTATTTAAAAGATAAAGAAAATTCGAATAACGTGCTGTTAACCAATGATGGGGGGAAAACCTGGCAGAAACCTGCAACACCTGTATTGGGCTTCCGGTCGGCAGTAACTTATATCAATTCAAAAACTTTAATAGCTACCGGAACCTCCGGAACCGATATCTCTACTGATGGTGGCCAAAACTGGAAACACATTTCGGATAAGAGTTTTAATGCAGTTCAAAAGGCTAAAAAAGGGAAACAGATCATTTTGGCCGGCGAAAAAGGATCAGTTTATCAATTGGTATTCTAGATCGTCATTTCGACCGTAGTGCCTGCCCACACAGGCGGGGAGAATCTTTTCGAGATAAATTTAGCTGCGCTGAGCACTTCGCGGTTCTCGGCTGCGCTGCGCTTCATCCGATAGCTATCGGATCGAAATGACGATTACCTAAAAAGAGATCAACCTAATTTCTGCTTAAACAAATCAATTGTCCTGCCCCAGGCTAATTTTGCAGCAGCTTCGTTATACCTGGTGGGTGAGGTGTTGTTGTTAAAAGCATGGTTTACGCCATCGTAGATGTAAAGTTTGTAATCGATCTTATTGTCTTTTAAAGCCTGCTCATAAGCCGGGATGCCGGCATTAATGCGTTCATCTAACCCTCCGTAATGGAGCATTACACTTGCTTTGATCTTTGAAACATCGACCGCATTTGGCTGGGCACCGTAATAAGCCACAGCAGCTTGCAGCTTCGGATCGTTAATAGCCAGTTTGTTCGCCATGCCGCCTCCCCAGCAAAAGCCCATGCAACCTACTTTGCCATTACCATCTTTGCGGTGACGTAAATAATCCAATCCTTTTAAATAGTTCTGCAGGTTTTTTTCGGCATCCAGTTTGCCAATCAGCTCACGGCCCTTATCTTCATCAGCCGGGGTTCCGCCAAATGGCGAAAGCGCATCAACACCCAGGGCGAGGAAACCCTCGGCGGCTACCCGTTTGGTTACATCAATAATGTGTGGGTTTAAACCCCGGTTTTCGTGAATTACCAGTACGCAACCCAGCTTCTTTTTGCCTTTTGGTTTGGCTAAAACGGCTTTCATTTCTCCCTCAACACCCGGAAAGGTGACGTTTTCAACTTCGATATCATCATTTGTAAATTCGACAGCAGCCACATAATTGTTTTCGAGCAGCGGCAAAATAGTTGCTGCTAAAGCTGTACCACCAGCAAGAATAGCCAGTTTTTTCATGAAATCTTTTCGGCTTAACTGACTGTGGGTGTACGCATCGTACAGGTTGATTATTTTCTGGTCCATCTTGTTGGTTTTGAATAACTATACAAGATAAATAAGCCTGAGGGAATTTGAGCAAGCCTTGCCTAAAAGTTACAATACAGCGCTTCCCATTTTTTGATCAACCCAACGCGCTGTTTTATATATCTGGGGGTTAAAAATATGTTCGACCAGTCGTCGTAATTATCGTAAAAGAATTTTAAAAAGAAGATATGGAAACAAATTCCCAGGTAAGGGATAGCAGCCAATTCATCGTTGCTTAAAGGCCTTACCTGCTGATAAGCTTGTAAGAAGACTTCAAAATCTTTATCCGCCTGCTCTTTGGTGGTTAGCTGATTCACCTGGTGGAAAAAAAAATGGTTCAGAAACGACATCAGGTCGTTAATCAGGAAACCCTCACCCGCAAAATCGAAATCAAAAAAGGTAATCTTTCCCTTTTCATCAAAATGAAAGTTTTTTGGGAAGAAGTCGTAGTGACAATATCCGGTGCTAAAATTGGCCGTATTGAAAGTTTCGAACTTTTTCACCACTTTACCGGCAACCTGGCTCAGGTAATCATACTCCTCAGGCATGGTTTCAAAATGTGGCGCCAAAACCCTTAGGGGTTCAAATAAAGTGGTTTCGAAGTTAAATACTGGTCGCGGGTTTTTAAGTTTTATTGCCGAAGTAGTTTGGTGGAGTTTGGCCATGTCCTTACCTAACCGGATAAGCTGCTCGTTCTCCAGCTCGTGGATCACCATTCCTTCGGCAAAGGAGAATAAGACACCATTCCTTAGTCCCTCAATGGCGTTAAATTGCTGAATTTGTTTGCCATCACAATCTGTAAAAGGATAGGATACCGAGTTGCCGTTGGCTTTCAGTACATTAAGGAGCTCAACTTCTGCCTCAATTTCGCTTCTTTTGCGGTGTGCATCGCGGTAAATTTTAAAGATGTATTTCGACTTATCGTTTTCCAGGATGTAAGTATCACTCACATTTCTGATCAGTAAACGACAGCTTGTGGCCGGATCGAGATCATAGGCCTTAATTAAATAATCTTTTAAAGCAGCGGCTGATAGGGTGGAGTACTGTGCGGGGAAAACGTTTTGCATAAAATGGCGTTGGAATTTTCAAATATAAATTTTCAAAACGAGATCTAAACCATTAATTAAGATTACCTTACACACCTTAGGCACGTTGTTATAAGATTAAACCAGTCTGGTGGAAAAAATATTTGATTGCCTTATCGATAGTTTTATCGAAGATAAAGTAGGAATTGCCGAGAATTTTTTAAACGTTTCGCTGGCAGCCCACCTCAAAGATAACCTGACCAGGCTATTTGAAAATAAAGCACTTTTAAATGCCGGTGTTGGTAATAGCGTTGTTATCAATCAGGATAAATTAATCAGGAGCGACGTCATTTACTGGTTGGACAGAAAACACCAGAATAAACATGAAAATGATTTCTTTGATTTGATGGATGAGTTTGTGGCGTATTTGAACCGGACCTGTTATACTGGAATAACGGGTTATGAGTTTCATTATACGCTTTATGAGCCAGGTACATTTTACAAAAAACATATCGATCAGTTTCAAAACAATGGAAGCCGACAATATTCGATGATTATGTATTTGAACGCCGATTGGAGAATGGAAGATGGTGGAGAATTACGCATTTATCACCGAAATGAAGAACAGGATATTACACCCAATAATGGTAAAAGTGTTTTCTTTAGAAGTTCAGATTTGGCGCATGAGGTTTTACTGACCAATAAGCAGCGCATGAGCATTACCGGCTGGCTTAAAATCGGTTAACGTTTAGTCTTCGATATCAAGCAATTGCTTGATTATGCCTTTATAATTTTTACCGATTGGAACCACTTTGCCATTTTTTAGTACGATCGTATTACTTTCCAGATAACTGGCATATTTTCTATTCAGGATGAATGATTTATGGATGCGGATGAAATCATCGGCTGGCAGCTGCTCTTCAAAACTACTTAATGTTCTTGCCGTGAGCAAATAATGTTGATCTTTCCAAACTTTTACATAATTGCCCAAACTTTCTAAATATTGTATTTCATCAGACTGTAACAAAACGTGTTTTTTGTCTACTTTGATCGAAATTTGCCCATTGCGTTGTTGATCCTGATTTATGGTTTCGATGGGGGAAGCAGATTGTTTTTTTAAATGCTTAAAAGTTAAAGCGCGGTTAACAGCCATCAAAAAACGCTCTAACTTGAAAGGCTTTAACAGATAATCACAAACGGCGAGATCGAAACTTGCTAAGGCATATTCTTCATAAGCAGAAGTAATAATAACCTGTGGCTTGTGCTGCAGGGCACGCAGAAAATCAAGTCCGTTTAATTTGGGCATTCTTATGTCGAGAAAAATCAGATCTATTTCCTGTTTACTTAAAAAATCCAATGCTTCTGTAGCCCGGTAGCAATGTGCAGCAATTTCTACAAACGGAATATCTTTGGCATAGGCCACAATGATTTCGTGTGCGAGGGGTTCATCATCTACAATTAAGCAACGTAAACTCATGCGAATCGGAGTTTTAATTCTGCCTTAAAGATATTGCCAATCGTGGTAATATCCAAAGTATGCTTAGCGGGATAAAGCAGTTCGAGCCTTTTTCGCAGGTTATCTATGCCAATTCCACTACCGGAGCTGATCTCTTCAGGGTCGAACGAGTTTTCTACACAAAAAGTTAAGGTTTGTGCGTTGCTGGTTAATGATAGTTTTAGGCTAGCTTCTCCATCTGCCGGCTCAATACCATGTTTAAAAGCATTTTCGATAAACACAATTAATAAAAGCGGGGCAATTTCAACCTGATCGTTGCTAATCTGCTTTGCAAATTCAAAATGGAGTGTTTTACGCAACCTGATTTGTTGCAACTGGATATAATCCGTAATGTAATCCAGCTCCTGGGCCAGTTTAACGGTTTTTTCTTTTCCTTTATAAATGGTGTAACGCATCAGTTCCGATAGCTGTAATATGCTTTCTGGTGTTTTATCCGATTTTTGCAGGCTCAGGGCGTACAGATTATTCAGGGTATTGAAAAAGAAATGCGGATTGAGCTGCTGTTTCAGCAAATCGAGTTCATTTTGCGATTTCTCTTTTTCTAAAGAAAGGATAATGTTATTTTGTTTACCCCATTGCAAGGCCAGTACCACAGGTAAACTGATGAGCATAATGGCAAAAGCCCCAAAGGCATTTTCCAGCTCAAAAGGATTGGCTTCGAATATACTTCTGCCAAATACGGTATTAATGGGTAACGAAATGAGCAATTGTGCCAGCAAGGGATAAAGTAGCGCAACGGTAGCCGAAACGCTTAACAAGTAGATTAACAAGCCTTTTTCTTTCAGTATTTTGGGTACAAGCCAGCGGCTATTGATGAAAAAAAGGAGGTAACCGCACAAATACATGATTAAAAACTGGGTGAAGAAGCTCAGAAAGACCCCGAAATTGTGCAGCAATTGCCTGATATTAAATTCAAAACCAATAAGCCAGAAGCCTTTCCTTTGATAAACCGGATTGTTTAAACTCGATACCGCCATTATCGAAATACTTAAAGCGATTAAAACGATGGAAATGAGTACGGCGTTTTCCAATCCAATTTTCTTTATCCATTTGATGTGCTGCACCTTTTTTTGATAGTACTGGTTAAGGATTAGCAAAAGTTCGAGCCCTAATGCAGCTATTGCCGTAGTAAGCTTATCCGATAAATCGAGCGGTTCGGTTTGAAACTGGGTGGCCAGTAGGGTGAAAATGGGTAAAAATATCAAAAAGCAGCCGCACCAGTAAAGGATGTACTTTTTGTTGGGAAGCTTTTCCTTTAAGGTCTGTTTAAAAAACGAAAAAATAAGTACCGGCAGTAAGCAAAAGCCCAGGGTTAAGATGCTGGTAGCATATGTGAGCCAAACAGCTGAATGCTGATCGTAACAATTGCATATAGCGACCCACAGTAAAAGCCCTGCAAAGATGAAAAAGTCCTGGTGTTTATAGCTGGAGCTGAAGTTTTGTGTGTTGGGCATAGGTAAGATGTAGAAAAGCCTGCTAAAGTTAGAAAAGGCATCGAAACCATTAAAATATTAATGACGAAGGGCCGGTTTTTGGTGATGAAAGGAGAGAAAAACATGAAATCAGGTCTAAAGGTAAGGCTTTTGCTCTTTCGTCATCACTTTCGTTGCCTTCATCACTTAAATGTGGAAATCACTTTTGTTGAGGCTAATTTGCGGCCATTCTGAAGTTAAAATTCTATGGCACGACTTAAAATACAGCAACTTACAAAAACTTACGGCAACGATGTAAAAGCACTTGATGAGGTGAGTTTAAATATCCCTAATGGCATGTTTGGTTTATTAGGACCAAATGGTGCTGGCAAATCGTCGCTGATGCGTACACTGGCTACTTTGCAGCTACCCGATAGCGGACAAATCCATTTTGATGGAAACGATGTGCTGCAAAACCCGCAGGAAATGCGCAATAAACTGGGCTATTTGCCACAGGACTTTGGTGTTTACCCTAAAATTTCGGCTGTTGATTTATTAACGCACCTGGCTGTTTTAAAGGGTCTGCCCAATACTAACGACCGTAATGAACAGGTGTTGTCGTTATTGCAGCAAACCAATTTATATGACGTACGGAAAAGATCGGTAGGAACCTTTTCGGGTGGTATGAGGCAACGCTTCGGCATTGCACAGGCGCTGTTGGGCAACCCGCAATTGATTATTGTTGATGAGCCCACTGCAGGTTTAGACCCTCAGGAACGCAATCGTTTTCACGATTTGTTAAGTGAAATAGGTACCGAAAGGGTGGTAATTCTTTCTACGCATATTGTAGAAGATGTGAATGAGCTTTGCCCCGAGATGGCTGTAATGGCTGATGGGAAACTAATTTTGCAGGGAAAACCAGCCGATCTGACTAAAAACCTGGAGAGGAAAATCTGGAGGAAGGTGATTACTAAAGCTGAACTGGAGCGCCATTCGCTTGATTTCGATGTGATTTCGACCCGGATTATTGCCGGCAGGCTAAATGTTTTTGTATTATCGACTCAGCTACCCTCAACAGGATTTGAGCCAGTTTACCCTGGTCTTGAAGATGTTTATTTTACAGCTTTATTTGGGATAAAAGGTAAAAGGGAGGCCGTAGTATGATTACAGCATTACTGAAATTTGAACTGAAGTATCATTTTAACCAGATGGCCTTCAAAATAGGGGCAATCCTGTTTTTGGTTTTGGGTATGGTTTGCGTAGCCAAGGGAGGTTTTGGTACAGATGAGGTACACAAGAATTCTCCTTATGTAATTACCAATATCATAGCCTTACTCTCCTTGTTTTCTATATTTTCGAGCACACTTTTTAGTGCCAATGTAGTGCTTAGGGATGCCATGTACAAAATGGAATCGGTTATATTTACCACTGCTATTACCAGGCCTGTTTATTTTGTGGTGCGGCTTTTAGGCTTACTTATAGCGGTTTTTACCTTGCTGCTCCTGGTTGCTATTGGCATTTTTATCGGTACCTTTTTTGTTGGTTCCGATCAGCTGGGTGCTTTTAATATTGTCTATTTTTTGCATGCGCTTTTGGTATTTGCCTTACCTACTGTGTTTTTTTCGGCTGGTGCGCTGTATTGTACCAGTTTGTTAACCAAAAACGTGCGGGCCATTTACGTAGTGGGTGTGTTGATTTACATTTTATACATGCTTGCTTCTATATTCGGAAACTCGCCCTTACTGGCTACATCTGCCTTAAAAGGCACAACGCCAGATGTTTTGCCCATTCTTTTAGATCCATTTGGTCTGGCTTCGTTTTTTGGTGAAACCCGAACATGGACAACCTTACAGCGCAACGGGGAACTCTTTCCTTTGACAGGATTATTCCTACTTAACAGGTTGTTGTGGCTTACTTTTTCGGCTATACTGATGTGGCTAACGTACCGCATTTTTAACTTTAGGGTGCAGGGGGAGGGGCAGGTAAAACAGAAAATAACAGTGACTGAAAAAGTTATGCTAATTCCTTTTAAACATTTTGAGGTTAAGGCAAATGGTTTAGCTTATCAACTGGCCAGTTTAAATACACAGTTTAAGCTCGAAATGAACAACCTGTTTAAGAACATTCCGGTTATGGTGATGCTTTTACTTTGGGTATTTCTCTTCGGAGTTGAACTGAAAGATGAACTTTTTAGCGGTGTGTACGGCATTCACAGCTATCCGGCAACCGGAATTATAGTAGAAGAAATACGGTCAATTAAATTCGCATTGATCCTGATTATCTTTTATGCTGCAGAAAGTATAGCCCGCGAGAAATCGGTTGGCATCCAGTCGCTAATTTACAGCACCCCGGTGCGCAGTTCGGTAATGTGGGCTGCCAAAAGCATGAGCCTTTTTGTGTTGGTTTTTATCCTAGTTTCTTTAAATATAGGCATTGGCATTACCTTACAACTAAGTCACGGTTATTTCCATATCGAATTGCCCTTGTACCTTTCTTTATATTATTACAGTGCATTTCCCTTAATACTTTTTGTAGTACTCATTGTGTTTATCCAAAATTTGAGTGGCAATAAATATGTAGGCATGATGCTGAGCATGGTTACCGTTTTTATCATGCTTTATGCCGATCGTTTCGGGCTGGAGCATTACCTTTTCCGTTTTGCAACTGTGCCAGATTTGCTGCATTCGTACTTTAACGGGTTTGGATATTATGCAAATGCATTTAGCTGGTATATGTTGTATTGGGCAGGCTTTGTAGCCATTATTGCATTGCTAACCATTGGAATGTGGCAGAATAATGTAGAAACTAAGGCCAAAAACAGATTGAAGTCGGTAAGCCTGGCGCTTAAGCAGCATCGGTGGATTGCAATTTTTGCCTTGCTTATCTGGATTTCGGCTGGCGCATATAGCTACTATCAAAGCAATGTGGTTGGCAGGTATCAGAATGCCAAAACCTGGTTAAACTGGCAACTGGCTTATGAGCGGCACTACAAAGCAATGGCGAATATGCCGCAACCTGTTATTAAATCGGTTAAAACCATTGTCGATTTATACCCGGATGAAGGCAAATATACCGTTAGAGGTACTTACCGTTTAAAAAATGAAACCAAGAAAGCAATTACTAAAATATGGATTAGCCTGAACCCCCAGGTAAACATGTTTGCTGTAGATATTGCCGGAGCGAAGAAAGGTGTGGTGGATGAATCATTTAAGCAACAATTTCTGACTTTAAACAACCCTTTGTTGCCAGGCGATACCATTATGATGAGTTTTGCTATCGCCGTTTTTAAAACAGGATTTACCCCTTTCGATAAAGAAAATTCGATAGTAAAGAATGGTAGCTACATTGAACTGGAGAAATTTGTACCACATCTGGGCTACAGTTATCATTTTGAAAGTGATGATAAGCGCGCCCGCAAACAATATGGTTTGACAGAAAAACGCGTTGAGCAAACATTATTTAGCAGGAACTACGAACTGATTGACTTTGAAACAACCATTTCTACAAATCGCGACCAGCAGGTGCTTACAGTTGGTGAATTACAAAAAAGCTGGCTTGCCAATAACCGGCGCTATTTCAGCTATAAAACATCCATGCCTGTTAATTTTATGTTTGCGTTAAGTTCGGCACGATATGAAGTTAAAAAAGAGCTGTACAAAGGTGTTGCATTAAGTATTTATTATCAGCAGGGACAGGAATATAACCTAAGGCAAATGTTTAAGGGAATGAAAGATGCACTTGATTACGGAAATGCACATTTTGCAAAGTATCCCTTAAAACAACTTACCCTTACCGAAATTCCACAATACAAGGGGGCTGCAACGGCTTATCCAGGGATTATATTTAGTGCGGAGGATATTAATTTTTTGGGTAATTTTAGTCAGCAGGGCACTATAGATCACAGTTATGCCATTGCTGCACACGAAACCGCGCACCAATGGTGGGCCAATAAACTTGCCCCCTTTGATGGGCCCGGCTATGCCATGCTTACCGAATCGCTGGCTAAATACACCGAAAATGTACTGATGGAAAAAGCTTTTGGTAAAATGTACCTGCAGCAATATCTGGATTACGATAACCGCCTCTATTTCTTAAACCGCAACAATACCGAAAAAGAATTGCCACTGGCAAAAACACTGAATCAGGCTTATGTCAACTACCAGAAGGGCGGCATAAACATGTACGCGGTTAAGGAGTTAATGGGCGAACAGAAATTCAATGCGGTGCTGAAACAGCTGATTGCTGATCATGCCTATCCAAAGCCGAAAGCTTCGGCTACAGACCTGGTTAACGCCTTGTTTAAGGAAGCTTCGCCTGCACAAAAGAAATTTATCGACGATTGTTTTAACCAGGTGGTAACTTATGATCTTGGCTTGAAAGTACAACAATGCACTTTGCTTAAAAACGGGAAGTATCAACTCGAACTTTTGGTAAATGCAGAACGCTTAAGTGCTGGCCCAAAACAATTGCCTGATCTGGAAGTTGAAATTGGTTGTTTTAATGAGCTTGAGCAAAACTGGACGGTAGAAACCAAACCTTTTTCGCTGCAAAAGTATCACATTAGGCAACATCAAACCAGGCTAAGCCTGATTGTCGACCGTAAACCTAAAACTGTGGCTATAGACCCTTACCGGTATTTGCTTGATGCAGATAAGAGTGATCATGCGGTGGAGGTGAAGTAATATAAGATAAAGCTTGATGTCAAATACTCATGACCTGTGCGGACACAGACCACTAGAAATCTCGTCATTTCCTGTTCGTAGCGTTAAGCATAGCGTCTCTGCGGATTGGTGTATAGAATTGAATTTTTGAACTCAATTAAAGAACAGGTCAAAGACTCTGATCCATTTTTCATCCGTAGAGCCCTTCGGAACTCTACGGATAGACTCAGACCATTAAATAAATTTAGGTAGTCCTAAAATGCTTTGGTGTACATTGCATCTGGCGTTTAAAAAAGATGTTGAAATTGGCCGGATATTCGAAGCCCAGGCAATAAGCAATTTGTGCGATGTTCCATTCGGTATGTTTCAGCAGGGCCACAGCTTCAGTAGTTACCCTTCTCGAAATATGCTCGGAAGTAGTTTTGCCGGTAACTTCTTTTACGGCATGGTTTAAATGGTTTACATGTACCAATAGCCTGCAGGCAAAATCATGAGCCGTTTTTAATTCGAGTATTTGCTCGGTCGAGCCAATGGGAAACTGTCTTTCCAATAATTCGATAAATAAGGCAGTTAAGCGTACTGAAGCGTTATTTTGTTTAAGTAATTCGCCTTGTGGTTTAACTTTTAAAGCCTCGTGAATTATGAGCTGTACATAATTTCTCAGCAAATCATATTTGTGGATGTAATCGCCATCCATCTCTTTCATCATTTTTAAGAAAATGTCGGTCAATACCACTTCCTGCTCTTCGCTGATGTGGATAACCGGACAATCGTTAATGCGCCAGAGTAACGAATCGCGCAGCGTTTCGTTGCGGTTATGGATAAAATTTTCGGTAAAAAGGCAAAAGTAGCCCGCAGGCTTTTGCGAAGTACTTTCCCAGGAGTATGGAATATTGGGGTTAGTAAACAACAACGCACGCCCCTTTATTTCAATTTCGGCATCGGGGTAATGCAATATCCCATTGCCAATAATTAATGAAATTTTATAAAAATCTCTGCGGCTAAAAACTGAAGGCACATTGGTACAAACTGTGGTTCGGTTAAAAACATTAAAGTGGCCTATGTCGTTAATCATTCCTAAGCTGGGCGTAGGAATTTCAGGGCGGTTGATTTTTAATTTATTGTAAAAATCCTCCAGGGTTTCGTTTTTCTGGAGGGTAGAAAGCTCCTGGTTTTTGGTTAACATACTGTAAGTGCTTATATGGTAAAGTTATGGTTTAATCGCCATTCCTTCGTGCATTTCTTCGGTAGGTTCTGCAACTAATTTGTCACCTTCGGCCAAATCGCCAAATACCTCAATACGGTCGTCTGTTTCGCGACCTTTTTTAACCTCAACCTTCACTGCTTTATTGTCTTGCACTTTCAACACAAATAAACCTTCGCTGGTATCTAACAGTGCTTTTTTGCTGATGATAAAAGTGCTGGCATTGGCTGGTATCGGAATGTTTACCTCTGCCACCATGCCAGGTAATAGTATTTTGCCAGCATTGGGTACATCCATCTCAATGCGTTCGGCGCGCAAGCGTAAATCTAAAGCTCCCGATAAACGTTTCACTTTTGCTTTAAACGTTTGGCTGGGTAAAGATTTAACTGTAAAACTGATTTCGTCGCCGGCTTTCAGGTAACCCGTATAAATTTCAGGGATTGATACTGCTAAACGGAGGTTTTTCTGATCCTGCAAGGTGAAAATGGGTAAATCAGAACCTTTGCCTGATGGACCTACATAAGCACCTAAATTTACATTCCGGGCAGAAATAATGCCACTAAATGGTGCACGAATGGTCAGGTAATCCTGTACAGAACCAACCTCTTTATAAGCTGCCTTTGCCGCCTCGAGCTGGGCCAGATCGGCATTCCTTTTTGCCATGGCCTGATCGAGATCGTTTGTAGAGATAGTGCCTGGTGTTTTGCTGGTTTCGTACAAACGGTTATAGTTGGCCTTGCTGGCCGTATAAATGGCTTCCTGGGCTTTAACACGCGATTGGCTGGCCGAAAGCTGCGAACTTAATTCAGGCGCCTCGAGGGTCATCAACAGCTGGCCTTTGCTTACCTCAGAACCGATATCTACCTTTAGCGTGCGCACAAAACTGCTTACTTTGGCATATAAATCTACCTGTTGCATTGCAATTAATTCGCCCGGCAAGCTCAGTTTAGTAGATAGTTTTTCTTTTTTAAGGTCGAATGTGGCAATAACAGGGGCTTGCTCTTTTTTTACTTCCACCTTTGATTCGGCATGGCCACAACCATAAATAGCCGAGAGTAACAGGAAACCTGCACTTAATAAACCTGTTGAAAATAGCTTGGTATTCATTTGTGATGATTTTATTCGTTTTCTTCTAAACCTTTAATGTAATGGATGCTGTCTTTATCTTCGGGATCGAGCGACATCGAATCGGTAGTTTGCTTGCCTTGTACCCAGGCAAAAACCAGTGGTAAAATAATGAGTACAGCAAATGTTGAAGCCAGCAAGCCGCCAATTACCGCCCTGCCAAGTGGCGAAACTGCCCCGCCGCCTTCTCCATGGCCAATAGCCATCGGTAACATGCCCGCAATCATGGCAATACTCGTCATGATGATGGGACGTAAACGTAAGGCTGCTGCTTCGCGGGCTGATTCCAGTGCATTGCCATTGTGTTTTCTCAACTGCTCGGCATTGGTAATCAGCAATACCGCATTGGCAATAGATACCCCCACCGACATGATGATACCCATGTACGACTGCAGATTTAGGGTAGAGCCGGTAAGGGTTAAGAGCAATAAAGAACCTAAAATAACCGCTGGTACCGTGGCTAAAATTACCAATGGCACTTTAAACGACTGGAAATTGGCCGCCAGCATTAAAAATATTACTACAATGGCCACAAACAGCCCCGATTGTAAGCTATCCAGCGTATCGGTAAGTACCTTACTCATGCCAATGGCTGCAACATTTAAACCTCTTGGCAGTTCGCCCACGCCTTTAATGGCTTTTTCCACATCTTTGGTGGCTGTGCCCAAATCGGTATGGTAAAGGTTTGCGGTAACCGATAGGAAAGGCATAGCGCCAATGTTGTCGTTTTCGCCGGCAGTGGTATCGGGTGTAATTTTAGCTACATCGCTCAGTACAGGTCGGGCCGAGTTTTTTAATAGTGGTATTTCCCCAATATCATCTTTACTGGCCATCTGGTTTAAGGGTACCTGCACCTGAACATTGTAAGGCAAAGCTGCTTTTTCATCCAGCCAGATATTTTTATCGGTATAACGCGATGATGAAGTAGAAGCAATCAGCGACCTCGAAATATCGGCCATATCTATCCCGATTTGTGCCGCACGGGTTCTGTCGATTTCGATATTCAATGAAGGATATTTAATCGGCTGTGCAATCTGAACATCGCGCATGTAAGGAATTTCTTTCAGCTCGGCCACAATTTTATTGGCGTATTGCGCATTCAGCTTTTTGTTTTTGCCCGAAATGTGCACCTCTACAGGAGTAGGAGAACCCTGGCTCAATACTTTATCAGTCAGTTCTATCGGTTCGAATGATAATTTAACATCCGGTAAAAGGTGTTTAATTTTTGCCCTGAACTGATCCTTAAAGTCATCCATATCAGCTTCGTAATCTTTTAAGCTCACCTGAAATACAGCTTCGTGCGGACCAGCCATGAACTGATAAATCGGGTTAACCGAAAACTGAGCAGGGTGCTGTCCTACATAAACAGAGGAAATACCCACATGTTCGGCGCCTACCATCTTTTTAAGCTCAGTTAAAACCACATTGGCTTTTTCTTCTGTGCGTTCTAAGCGTGTTCCATCGGGTGCACGTAAACGCAACTGGAATTGGCTTGAGTTTACACGGGGTAAAACATCGCGTCCAATATTAAACAGTAAAAGGGCGGCCAAACCGATAATAACCATCAGATAAGTTAACACAACAGGTTTCTTGTATGGTAACAAGCGATCGATAAAGCGCATGAAACGATTACGGAAGCGATCGAAAACCCCAATTTTGCCATCGCCGCTAAAATCTTCACGCTCCACCAGCACCCTTTTTTGATTCAGGGTATCTTTTTCCGATTCGAGGGTAATGCCAGTGGCTTTAAAATCAGCTTCATCCTGCGTAATGCCCGGATGATGTTCGTTACCTTTTTTCGGGTGTGCAATCATCAGCCAGTTGGCCATTATAGGTACAAAAGTTTGCGAAAGCAAGAATGAAACAATCATCGAAAATCCAATGGCCAACGCCAGCGGTAAAAATAAAGCCCCCGGTATGCCCGACATGGTAAAGGCAGGCGCAAATACGGCCAGGATGCAAAACAGGATCAGCAATTTTGGGAAAGCAATTTCCTTACAGGCATCCCAAATGGCCAGTGCCTTGGGTTTTCCCATATCAAAATGCTGGTGTATATTTTCAATCGTAACGGTCGATTCATCAACCAGAATACCTATCGCTAAAGCCAGTCCGCTAAGCGTCATGATGTTGATGGTTTGTCCGAATAATTTCAGGAATAAAACTCCGGCAATAATGGATGTTGGAATGGTGAGGATTACAATCAGTGCCGCGCGCTTATCGCCCAGGAAGAGTAAAACCATCAAACCCGTTAAAATTGCACCGATAGCGCCTTCACTCACCAGACTTTTTACGGCATTAATGACATAAACCGATTGATCGAATTCGTAAGAAAGCTTTACATCTTCGGGCAAGGTGTTTTGGATGTTCGGTAAGTTTTTCTTTAAATTTTTAACCACGTCCCAGGTAGAGGCATCGCCTGATTTGGCAATACTTAAGTACACCGAGCGCTTGCCGTTAATCAAGGCATAACCGGCCACTAAATCGGCACCATCTTTAACAGTAGCCACATCGCGAAGCTGCAAATTTTGTACACTGCCTTTAAACAGGGGAATGTTCTCAAAATCTTTAACTTTTTTGATGGTATAGTTGGTCGGCGTAAGGTAGTTTTTATCCCCAATGCGTACGTTTCCCGATGGAGCAGTTTGGTTATTGAGGCGTATGGCTTCAACCACCTGATCGACCGTAAGGTTGTGCGAACGCAGTAATGAGGGATTAACATTGATTTCTATCGTGCGCGGACTACCACCAAAAGGAGCCGGAGACAGCAAGCCCGGAATAGATGAGAAGCTGGGGCGCACATAAGTGTTGGCCAGATCCTGCAGTTCGTTGTTGGTTCGGATGGGGCTGCTCAACACCAGCTGACCCACGGGAAGCGAAGAGGCATCGAAACGGATTACGAAAGGCGGTTGCGAACCCGGCGGGAAAATAGCCTGTGCCCGCGTAGAGAGTGCGCTCAGCTCGGCTGCGGCCTGCGCCATATTGGTGCCTTCGTAATAGGTGAGTTTCATGAGCATTAAGCCCTGCGTATTCTTGGTTTCGATACTTTTGATACCGTTGGCAAAAAGCAGGATGTTTACATATTGCTTGCCAAAATAAGCCTCCATCTGATCTGGTGTATAACCACCAAAAGGGTGGGCAATGTAAATTACCGGCAGGTTCATTTGTGGCAGGATATCAACCTTAACCTGGTTGATGGCTCCTATACCGAAAAAGAACAGCCCGGCAACTAAAACCAGTATGGAAATGGGTTTGCGAAGTGCGAAACGTATTAAATTCATGTATTGGG
>Ga0157370_10003427_pt1 | contig 18621 bp, 18 predicted proteins | sample C35metaG_FD_113463 | JGI IMG/M metagenome (GOLD analysis project Ga0157370, IMG submission 113463) | Corn rhizosphere microbial communities from Kellogg Biological Station, Michigan, USA - C3-5 metaG | ecosystem: Host-associated > Plants > Roots > Rhizosphere > Soil | place: USA: Michigan...
AATCCTGTCCAACCATTATGTTGTACAGGCCGTCCAGGGGAATCGCGATCGCCGTCCCGGTAGGCGACGTGCCGTCCCGGATGCGGATCTGTGACAGCGGAGGTAACGCCGTGGTCTTGAAGACCCTGCGGATCAGCCTTGCTTCGTCATGGCTGAGAACGCGCCCACGATCGCCGAAGAGAGACACGGAGGCCCTCCATCCGGAAGCCGCGCGATCCTTTCCGCCCTTCGCCCACGCCGGTTCGCGCACATCTGCGCGATCATAAGTCGCCGCCGCTTTGAAAACAACGCCCGCTACTTGATTCGCGCGTGGCTCGCGCTGCCGCCGCAATTCGCGGCATGCATCGACACGCCGACGCTCCGCGGATCGGAGCCGTCTTTCAGCAGGTCACGAACCCTCTCGTGGACGTAGACCACGTTCTTGCCGGTATTCGGATACCACCCCCAGACATGACAAGGATGACCGCCGCACGCATGCTCGTCGAAGACCGCTGCGACACGTATTGGACGACCGGCACGGCCGTTGGCGGCGGGCATTTCGACAATCGCACCGCCCAATCCATGAGCCCCGTGAACAAATCGCCTTGAGGGGCCGTCGGCGGTGGCGCGCCGAAGGCGACAACGACAGGAATGCGGCGACAAGAAGCGGCAGAACGCGCAATTCAATGCTCCCATTTCGACGCGCGCTTTCGGTGTTACGCGGTCGAGCCGCAGCCGGATGTCGACGCTTCGATAAGCCTCCTGGCCTGAGTCGTTTCGCATTTTCTCAAGCCGTGATGCAACGGCAGACGCAACGACCGTGCTGCGCCAATACCGTGGTGTTTTCGAGAGGAGGTCGCGCGTTCCCGCGTGCAAGTCGGCAAATGCATCCTGCACGGTTGCGCCCGGTGGGACGCACGAGTCAGCCCGGCCTGCGGCGCTCCAGTCGCGCCGGAAGCTCCTTACCTGAATTCCTGAATTGCGCCCGCCAAGGGGGTAGCACGAGCGTCGGTTTCGTGGCTTAATCGCGCCGCATCGGTATATCGCTTCGATGCCAGCGGGTCCGCCTTCCCAAGAGCGCGCTCACAGATGGTCGCTTCGACTCATGCCTGATGAGCAAGGCTTCAAGCCGACCACGACAGTGCCCGCTGTCGTCATTGACTTATTGCTCGTAGCGTTGCCGCCGGAGTTGAAGCGAATGGCGGCCCCGCTCGCCCGGCAAGTGCTTGCGCGCCATAACGTCACGCCGCATTCAGCCAAATGCTGGGGTGATGTCACCGATTTGGAGGCGAATGCGATCGCACGCGAGTGTGGCCTCGTCGCGAAGGACGTGATCGCGCAGGCGATCGCGCGGGATCGTCGACAAGGCGCGACTGCATCGCACAAGCGCGCAAAAGCGCGAAGGGACTGAACGAGCCCGATCGATCGGCAAGCGACGGAAGTTCAATATCGCGCCCAGGTTGGATCGAATTTCTGTATCTGCAGCTCTACTTCCGGATGCCCTTTGCTCATCGCGCGGTACCGCTCGGCGATAGCGTGTTCTCGCGCTTGGATTTCCGACATGATCGATTTAGCAATCCCGAGCCAATAGGCATCTTCGAACGCCGTTTCCCGCAGTTTTCCCGCTACCTGCTCCAAGGTGGCGATCCTGTCGAGCCGTCCGCTCGCTAACGCTGCCCGCACCTGCGAAAGCGTCGCCTCGTATTCACGGTTTCGCCGGTCAATGGCAAGCAGCCGATTCATCCCACTTTGCTCGTTTGCCATCATCAGCTTTCCCGAGTGCACGGGCATGATTCCAGCCGTTACGTCGCCGGTCATCCTCTCGGCGGTGTCAAGCGCCTGGATTATGGTTGCCATGAAGTTGTCGGAATAGAACGGAATGAACTCCTTTCCCGGGATCGCGATGATCACGGGAAGGAGGTAGGGCGCGCTCTCGATGATTTTGATGAGACCTGCGCGCTGGTATACCTGGGGGTGAGTATCGAAAGCGAAGGCCCGGAACTCCGCTTCGGTCATCTTCGGCAGCTTTCCATGCGCGAAGGCGTAGACGATACCGTCTCGAAGCGCTTCCTGGAGTTTGATCGTCGTCTGCTCGACCCACTGCCGTGCAACCAGATTCGCGTGGAGGTTCGGGTCCCCATTGAAGAGCTTGCAGTAATACTTCCCGTACGCGAGCGGATAACCCTTCTCGCCCCACGGCCCGAGAAACGCATCGATCTCGTCGTAGAACGTCCACGGTTCCTTGTTGTTGACGTGTCCTGGAATAAGCGATGTGAGTTCGCCGTGAAGCCGATCGGCGTTCGCCTTCGTCGGTGGCGCATCCTTCCTGAGGGTGATGATCAATCGCTCCTCCCGTGATTCAAGCAGCAGGCGAAGGGTGCGCCAGTAGGCGCTCGCGATCAAGCGTCGCGTGAACCGGCAGGCAGTCGCCTGTCCAGTCAATTGGTCGGCGCGATTTCGATGAAACTTGCCGCAAACGCCTCAGGTGCCGGTCGGTGGTTCCCGACGATCCGAGCGTGACAGTTCGCGTCGCGTGAATGCTTGACCGCAGGTCGAGCAGCGGTATCGCAAAACGGACGAATCCAAGACGACGAGTGCAATGAGCACGACCACCAATATCGCGACGACGGCGAACGACGTCGATGGCGCGAAGTCGAGGAACGATGCGGTGAAATAAACGGCGACCCAGAACGCTATGAGCAGCGCTTCGACGATCAAGCGAGAGCCAACCGTATAGCGACGTAGCGGCCCGTGCCCCATCGGACACGATGGCGAAACGAAGACCCGCACTTGCTTTTGGCCTTGCGCCTAACTGACGGGGAAAGCGGCGCTCAACGCCGCTCGAATCCCGACACGCCGTCAAGGCCCGCCCAACACGTGACCGCCATCGGATATGCCATTCCGGGATGCCATATGGCTTTCCAGGACGGCGGCACGAATTGGTACAGGTCAGCGGCGAATGCGTGCTCGATCGTCTTGACGTCGCCAAACCGATGCCGGATCTCCTGTCGGCACAGGCGGTCAGTGCGCCATACCCATCCACCGGCAAGTAGCACGCCAACGGTGACAGCGATCTTTACGGCTCGAGACGTTTCCATCCGCGGCTATTTTGAGGGGCCGCATGCTCGAATCGACAATACGCACGGGTCAGGTTGAAAAAACGTCAGTGCGAGTGTTGCTTTTTGGGCACCGGTCAACCGAATGGATCGCGCGTTTCGGCCATCCAACGGTCGGGTGCGGCGCCCCGCGGGAGACCGGGGCGGCGATGACGAACTTATGGAACGCGCGCGTTCAGCAGGTCCGCGATCGCGCGTTGCAGCTCTGCGATAGCAACAGGCTTCAGCAAAACCCGCTTCGCTTCGCGCGGAATCACGTCTTCGTCGGTAGGCGGCGCGCCGGTCAGCAATACCGTCGGCAAACGAGGGAAGCGATGCCGCAGAACGCGAACCAGATCGAGGCCATCCACCTCGGGCATACGGATATCGGAGATGACGACGTCGACGCTCGACGTGTCGAGCACGTCGAGCGCTTCGCGAACCGAATGGGCAGGAATTACTGTGTAACCGAGCGTCGGCAGCAGCATCTCGAGTGACGCCACGAAGTCGCGGTCGTCGTCGACAAGCAGAAGCGTAGCCGGAGGCGTTGGCATCCGGGAGGAGGTGTGTTCTGTATCGATGCTGCCGCCGTCGCCGCCGGGCGCATCGGTCGCGACCAGGAGCGAATTACGCGGCGTTGTCGCCGCGCTCCGTCGAAACGAACTGTTCATGCGCCAGATGCAGATGCATCAATGTCAGCGTCTCTCGAGCGTGACGAGTAGGCGCTCGGCGTCGCGAGTGGAATGTCCAGGCCGGGCACGCGCGATCCGTTGCTGGCGATAAGCGATTCGCCCGGCGCGATGTGGCGTTGCGCGGGATCCAGGAGGCTTTCAGCGTCGTTCGGCACGCCGCCATGCTACGCCGATTCACGGGAGCGACGTTCGTCGTTCCCGTATCTGCCTAATTTGTTGGTGTCCACAAGGGGACGCGAACCCCTGTTACCGCCCTGAAAGTGACGCATGCCTACCTAGAACGGCCCGTTACCGCCTGCCGGTTACGAACATGCCCTCCAGATAAGACGGAGTAGCTCCTCGTTGGATTGTGGGAATAATTGTGGGAGTCGTGGCAAGGCGAGCCAAGGACTATCAGGTCACTTCAAAAACAGCTCGTAGCAAGCTGATTCCGCGGGAAAAACCGTACTACAGGCAGCTTGCGCCGCGGGTTACCCTCGGCTATATCCGGCGCGTGTCCGGTCCCGGTTCCTGGGTCCGTCGCGAGAGCATCGGCCCGGGTAAGTTCGTGCGCCGCACGCTTGGCACCGCGGACGTCGATCAACGAGCGGTGTTCAGTCCTCCCGGCGCCTTCAACGGGTGCTACGGCGTGACCTTCGGTCTAGGTAGGTTGCGGCGGTCAGTCCGCCGGTAAAAGCGTGCGCGTGCGCGTACGCGTAGCTACGAGATCGTCGATGACCTTCTTGGCTCGTTCGATTGCTTCATGGCGGACCTCGTCAATGCGGTTCGTCCCCGACTTGTCGATGTCCATGATGACCTGGTCGCCCAGCTCGTGCACCAAGCCTTCGGGAACGTATATCGTGGTCATTACGTCCCAGATGCCGCGGGTGCGCCGGACGAAAACGGCAATCAGAAAGCCTCGATGCGAAACCTTATCCATTGCGCATAGTGCGCTGGATGCTCGAACCGGACAAGGGAAAGGCGCTGCGCGCGTATCAGCCCAGGCTGTGGACCGCCGCGTGTATCAGTCGTCGTCCCGCCGACTTTACCGCCTCGGACACGCGGCGAGCGCCTCCCGCCGCCTGACCGGTCTTCGCCTCAACGTTTCCCTTTTCGTATGTCGGCCTCCAGGGTCGAAAGCAGATCGATAAGTTCTGACACGCCGTTCGTGTTCCCCTTTGCCACAACTTGATGGAAGCCGATTGCCGACGCGAGCGTTCGCACGGAGACGCCGTCGTCTGCCGTGTGCGCGATAAACGCCTTTCGCTCCAGGCGCCGATCTGTCTTGAGAATTTTCGCAGTCTGCAACCCGCCGACGCCAGGCATGTTGACGTCCAGAATCACCGCGTCAGGCCGATACGCGCCCGCAGTGTCGAGGGCATCTTCACCGCTATAGCGCACGCAGACGTCGTAATCGAGAACGACGCGTATGAGCGCGGCCAAGGAGTCGGCGCCGTCGCGATCATCGTCGACGATGAGAACCTTCATGCACCCTTAACGTGCCTCCCGGCGACCAGAACATCAGTCGGCCGCGCCTCCTTTCATATGTAGGACCTTGGCCCGCCTGGGGACTCACCAGGCCGCCGTGACGGGTAATCGGTGCGGCGAGGAACTTCGCATGCGTCCGCCCGTCCGGCGTTAAATCCCAGTTGGGACGCAGCGCGGCGCCGTTCGAACTTCTGTTGTAGCACTCATCCACAATCTCGTGTCTGCCTTACTCACGAAGTCGAGGATCCATCGCTGGGCACTCGCGCGCGCGATGGTCAGACAGGCGTCGAAACGGCGCGAATACGATCAGCTCGTTGAACGGCGGCGCTGGAATTTTGCAACTCACGACCGACGACGAGTAAGTGACCGCGCCGATGCGGGAATCGCGCGCGACACCGGCAACCGGTTCAGATGATCGATCATTGCGTGCTGCGCCTCCCGAGGCGCACGATGCCCTATCCACTGCACCACCGAGCCGTCCATAATTGCTCAATGCTATCCAACGACTCCAATGAGGAACGGGCGGTCGCCTGGTGCAATTCTCGATCAGGACGCCGAGAACGCACACTCCCGAGACTTCATCTGGGCGCAGACGCCGCATATCCTCGCCGAGTTGCGTCTGCGGCGTGCCGCTGTGTCGTATGACTTGTTTGGCGGCAACGGGGGAACGCTGAAGACCCGGCGCGGATTGCGTCCGCACTTCATGAAATGTATTGGCGCTTCGGTGATCGCGTCGATTGGTCGGCGCTCCTGCCGGCCTTCGAGGCTGAAGCCGGACCAAGAGGCCGCTGCGCTGATTACCGCTGGGTTTTCGGCGGATGGCAAACAGTCTCGCGAAATGAAATTTGCCGCGGGCGAAAGATCGTCGAATCGGTCGCTCGCATTTGCTGACTAAATGATGCATCAGTACACTACGTAAGCTCACTATTCCAACTCCACACGCCGCGGGAGTTCCTCGTGCTTCATCTCATCGATCGCATCATGAATCTCGATATCGGTAATCGCGGTGTCGAAAAACTCTACGAACCCGCGCGCGCAAGAAACAACGAGGCGCTGTGCGCGGCTGCCGCGCGCACGCTGGTCGGCGTGGGGCGCGGTGACTGCGTCATCCTCATCACGGGCTCGCTCACCCGGCCGTGGGTCACGCCGCGCATTGGGGAAACGGATGGACCGGTCGGCGTGGCGGCGCTTGCGCGAGCGCTGAGCTACGGGTTCAACGCGATCCCCGTCATCGTCACCGATCATTCGTTGCAGGAGCCAATCGGCCAGACGGTCCAGGCTGCGGGGTTATCCGTCGTAACCCTGGAGCAGGCAAAGCGAGGAACGGCGAATCCACGGTTCTGCAGCGTCGCAGTCATGCAGGGATTCCCGATCGACGACGCCGAGGCACAGGGCGAGGCAACGCGAATGATCGACGACCTGAGCCCGAAGGCCGTCATCTCGGTCGAGCGCGCCGGCATGACGCCGCGTGGCACCTATCACAACATGCTTGGCCAGGATTTCTCCGAGGGGCGCGCGCGAATCGATTACCTTGTGCAGGAAGCCGCGGCGCGAAAGATACCGACGACGGGCGTAGGGGACGGAGGTAATGAAATCGGTATGGGTGCGGTCGCCGAAGCCGTGCACGCGCACGTACCGCATGGCCCGGTTCTGTGCGCAAAGCTCCCCACTGACGTGCTGCTGCCCGCGGGCGTATCGAACTGGGGCTGCTACGCGATCGTTGCGGCGCTCGCGGTCCTGACGGGCCGCCCCGAATTGATCCACACTCCTGCCATGGAACGAAGACTAGTGGATGCGGCCGCGCGCGCGGGCCTCGTCGACGGCAACACGGGCAAGTGCGAATCCACCGTCGACGGCCTCTCGCTCGACGTGCATGTCGGTATCGTGGAACTCCTGCTCACGACAGCTTTGCGCAGCATGAAAGCCGCCCACTGAAGCGAGCGCGTTTTGCCCCTGCGTTTCCAACCGTTCCGGTTGTGCTGACAAGGAGACGAAGTTGCGAATCGTCCGACTGCTCCTGATCGTCTGCCTTGCCGGCCTTGGTCTTCACGCCTTCGCCGACGAGTATCCTAATCGGCCGATCAAGCTCATCGTGCCCTACCCTCCCGGAGGCGGCACCGACATTGCCGCCCGTTACCTGGCCCAGAAGGTGGCCGAGCGTCTGCACGGCAATATCATCGTGGAAAACAAAAGCGGCGCGAACGGCAACCTGGGAACGGAGTTGATCGCGCACGCGTCACCGGATGGATATACGGTCGGGATGGGAACGCCTGGCCCGGTGAGCGTCGGCCGCAGCCTCTATCCGTCGCTCCCGTACGATCCGGAGAAGGATCTGGTTCCCGTCGTTCTCGTCAACGAAAGCCCCATCGTTCTGGTCGTCCATCCCGATGTTCCGGCCCGCACGACGCACGAACTCGTTGCGCTCGCGAAATCGAAACCCGGCAAGCTCACGGCGGGATTGGTCTCGATTGGCTCGGTGCCACATCTCGTGACCGAGATGTTCAAGGCTGCTGCCGGCGTGGACATCCTGAACGTTCCCTACAAGGGTGGGGGTCCGGCTGCAATGGACGTCATGAGCGGACGAATCGACATGTTTTTCAGCGTAGTCCCGCTCGTCCTGCCGTACATCAAATCCGGGAAGCTGCGTGCGATTGCGGTCGCGAGCGATACGCGTTCGAGCCTGCTTCCCGATGTGCCGACGTTGAAGGAAAGCGGCTATCGGGTTGTAGGGAGTGCTTGGAACGGGATCGTCGCCCCGCACGGAACGCCGCAAGCCATCGTCGCGAAACTGAATGCCGTCACGAGGGACGTCCTGGCATCGGACGAAACCAGGAACGCATTTGACACGATGGGGATGGAGTCCATGGGCGATTCATCCAGCCAGTTTGCGGACTTCCTCGATGCAGAACGCAGGAAGTGGGCACAGGTCATTACCGACCGCCACATCAAGGCGGAATGATCCATTCGATCGGCCTACGAAATCGGCTGAATGCCAAGATCGTGAATCGTTTTCGCGTATCGCTCGAGCTCCGTGGCGATGAAATCCCGGAATTGCCGACTCGATGAGGTCTTCGGCTCGGCGCCGAATTGCAGGAACTGCGTCTTGATATCCGGCTCGTGAAGCACGTTCGAGATCTCCCGGTTCAAACGACGGACGATCGCCTCGGGTGTGCCCGCAGGCGCCACGATTCCCCACCACGTCGATATTTCGTAGTCCGCGAGACCCGCTTCCGCGACCGTCGGAACGTCGGGCAGGAGTGGAAACCGGTGAGCGCCCGTCACCGCCAACGCACGCGTCTTGCCAGCTCGAATCAATGGCAGCGCGGCTGGAATGCTGTCGATCATCATTGTGATTTCGCCGCCCGCCAGCGCAATCTCTGCCTGCCCGCTTCCCTTGTAGGGAACGTGAAGAATCTTTGTGTTCGTGGCGCGCTGAAACAACTCACCCGCGAGATGCGTGGGATTGCCCACGCCCGCTGAACCGAACGTCAGTTTGCCGGGATTGCGCCTGGTGAGATCGACCAGTTCCGCAAGATTCGTTGCTTTCACGGCTTCGTTGACGACGATCACGTTGGGCCCGGTCGCAACCTCAACGACAGGCGCAATGTCCCTGAGCGCGTCGAACGGCATGGTCACGTGCAACGCGGGATTGATCACATGGCCGCTCGAGATCAGTGCCAGCGTATACCCGTCGGGGTGCGCATGTGCCACCAGCTCCGTCCCGATGATGCCGCCGGCTCCGGGTTTATTCTCCACGACGACCGACTGGCCCAATCGCTTCGAAAGTGCCGCCCCGATGACGCGTGCCATGACGTCGGTGCCACCGCCGGGGGTGTACGGCACGATCAAGCGTACCGAATGATCGGGATATTTGTCGGCCCCGGCGAACGTGGAAAGGAGCGCGACAATAAGCAGGCACCCGATTGTGAAGACGCGTCGCATAGCGGACTCCCCGAATCTTCGATCTATCGAAATAGTAGTCGTTTCTTAACGGTCCGGTGAACTGATCTTGCCGGCTTGCGCTCGGGTTTGTCGATTCTCCGTCTTCACCGAGCCAGCACTGACCGAGACTGTTGCAGCCATCACTTCGCGGCCACGATGCGGGGAAGGTTTGCGTGTGTACATGCTGACCCAGCCGCGTGTCCACAAAGCTGGCCGGCCGGATGCAAAGATATGTCGCCCGGTACGGTCGTTCGCCACGTTGTGCCCGAACGGAATCGCTTCAGCTGCGGTGATCGAGGGTCGTGGTGGTGAACCGCCATAGCATTCGATGACGAACGTGTCGCCTTCGCGAGCATCATACGTCGGCAACATCGTCCGTTGCATGGACTAATACGGCTCTGATAGGCAATGACATCTCCTGAAGCCGTTGTCGTCGCGCGGCCTCGCCGAACAGAAAGCCTCAACCTTGGCGTCCGATCCAATCGAAGTACCGACGAAGTCCCTGCGACAAACCCGTGGCCGCCTCGAATCCAAACTCGTCGCGGATGCGGTCGACCGATAACGGCCCTCTCGCAAATCTTGGCTGCTCGTTCGTCGGATCCCTTCGCTCGAGACCGTCGTCGCCGTTAGCTGCCGGCTTGAGGCTGATTATTTCCCGCATCACTTCCGAGAACGGCACAAGGCGCCCGGATGCGACGTTATAGGTGTCATGGCGTGTCTCGGCAGCCAGCGCCACCGTGACAATGCCATCCACCACATCCCCTACATAGGTAAAGTCACGTGCACCATCGGGGAAGCCTTTGAGGAGTGTTCCTTGTATTGCCTGGTAGGCCCACGTGCAGATCTCCGACGTGCCGGGCCTTGAATCACGAATCCGTTCCCAGTCACCATAGGGCGAGGAAATGCGAACAATTCTGACCTCGGGTTGTCCCGCCCACATCGCATGATGCCTCCTGCAGACCATCTCCGCCATGAACTTGCTGATGCCGTAGGTTGAGTTCGGCCGCAACTCCGCATCCTCGGCCAACGCAATGGCGGCAGGTCCGCTACCGTATACGGTTCCGGAGCTCACAAGAACGAAGCGACTGGCGCCGGCCCGCCGCGAGGCTTCCAGCACCTTCGCGGTTCCCGCAACATTGACGTCCAATGTCGCCACGAAGCGTCGCCGTTCATCATCATCGGTCAGCGCCGTCAGCGCCGCCGCATGAATGACAAGCCAGGGCCTGTTCTCGGCAAATACTCGGTCGAGCCCAATTTCATCGGTGATGTCGACGCTCGCGAATCGTAGTTGATTCGGATAAGCCCGACACAGGTCCTCCTCCTCGGCCGCAAGGGTGCGACGGACATCCTCGTCCGTCACCGCGACATCGACCGAAACGACGCGACATCCCACTCGCAGAAACGCGATCACAAGGTTTCTGCCGATGAATCCGGCCCCACCCGTTACGAGCACGACCCTGCCGGTGCGCTCTGATCGAATACGCGCCTCCCGCACCGCGTCATCGGACTCACGGGCAGTGGCGCGATGGTTCGTCTCCAATCGTGCAGAACGCCGGCTCACGCGTGCGCTACCCTGGCAAGCATCTTGATGCCTCGTCGCACGGACCTGAGCACGTCGCGGAGCTCATGCGCGACGACGCAAGCCGGCGCTCCATAGGCCCCGACGTTGTTGAGCGGAATTGCATAGGCCTGCAGCATCCCGACGCGAAACGGGTGCGATAGGTCACGCCAATGAATCAACTGCGAACGTTCGATTGTATCGACGGCCTCCTGGAGGCCATCTTCTCGAAACAATCACGATATCTCTGACATTCATCTAGTTCCGGTAACGGGCAACGGTAGGCGTGGAATCGAGCACATGTCAATTGGATCGAAAAAGCGTTTCGCGGTGATGCCATTCCTGCATTGGCGATGGCGTCCACGTCGGACCGCATGCCGAGCGGATCACATCAAGCGGCAGGCTGTGAGGACGTGCGCCAGAGGCCCGATTGCATCGGGTCGTGGCTCGCCGTAAGGTAAGAGATTGCGTGAGAAATTCAATGATGCTTTCAAATGCATCAAGTAGGCAGAATGCGTCATCATTTGACATCGATGTCGAACTCACCCTAGGGTGCTGGGTGCAAACAGCTAACGACTCGCTTCTCAGTCTAGGTCAGCTGCCATGAACAATGAAGCGGCCGATCAATCGTCGGCCGTCGCGGTGCATACATCGGAGGTGGGTTCATGATCAGGTCAACTCGAATCAGTTCGTTCGCGCGTGTCGCAATCGCCCCCGTCCTTGCGCTTTTCATCATGGCGAACGCATCCGGCCAGGACGCGAAGCCGAAATCGCCCACCCACGGCACGATTCGGATTGCCTATCAGAAGAACATTTTCATGACGCCGATGTTCATCGCCATGAAAAAGGGATGGCTCAAGGACGCTCTGGCCAAGGAAGGCTTCGACCTGGATGCGTCCGTCAAGGTGTCGGGATCGGGTGGCGTCATCTCGACGGCGCTTGCCACGGGTGACCTCGATGCGGGCCAGATCGGTGTGGGCCCCGCCCTCCTCGCCGTCTCGAAGGGCGTTCCCATTCAGATCGTCGCCAACACGGGGGCCTACGGAGAGGGCTTCGTCGTCAAAAAGGATTCCCCCTACAAGACCATCAAGGATCTCAAAGGAAAGAAGGTTTCGATTCCCTCGAAGGGATCGATGCAGGACTATGTGCTGCGGAAGGCATTGTCGACCAACGGCATGACCGTGGGCGACCTGGACATCGTGGTGGTTCCCGAGGCCGATATGACGCAGGCACTTCTCACCGACCAGGTCGCGATGGTGAGCGGTGCCGAGCCGAGCGTCAGCGCCGTCATCCAGGCGGGTGGCCGGATGCTGTTTACAGGACAGGAGGTTTGGCCGAACCACGAAAACGATACGTTCGTCGTCTCGACAAAGCTGATTTCGGAACATCCTGAAGCCGTCAAGGCGATCGTCGACACGATCATTCGTGGTGTCAAATTCCTCCAGGACAATCCGCAGGAAGCGCAGGCGATCACCGCCGAATCGACGGGGCTCTCCGACGCTGTCGTCAAGGCGGCATGGCCAGACGTCGGCAGGGTCCCGAACGCCCGTCCCGACCTGGCTTCCATCGGCGATCTCGCCAAATCGATGCAGCAAGACGGCCTGCTCAAATCGGTCGACATCAACCGGGCGGTCAACATGACGTTCACGAAGTAAATCGTAGCCCAACTGCGCCTTTCGACTCCCGCCAGCATCCGGCCCGAGCAGTGGACACGGCGTGGCATACCGCAATCGCACGGCCGACACGCGATATTGCCGACGCGCCGCGCGATATTGCGCTCGAATGCGACAAGGTCACGAAGGTCTTCAAGCCGCCCCGTGGCGCTACCGCACCCGTTGTCGCGCTCCACGAAACCTCGTTCACCGTTCGCGATGGCGAGTTCATCTGCCTTCTGGGCCCGAGCGGATGTGGCAAGTCGACCGTCATCAACATGGTCGCTGGCTTCGAAACGCCCACGGCAGGACGAATAATGCTGGGCGGCAGTGTCATCGATGGCCCGGGAGGCGACCGTGGCGTCGTCTTTCAGGAGGAATCCCTCTATCCATGGCTGACGCTGCGCGAAAACGTGGAGTTCGGCTTGCGGTTACGTGGCGTGCATCGCGCCGAAAGGCGAGAGGCCGCCAACCACTACCTGGAACTGGTCGATCTTTCGCATTCGGGGAATGCGTTCCCCGATCAGCTGTCCGGCGGGATGAAGCAGCGCGGTGCGATCGCACGTGCGCTGGCCAATGAACCCCGCATGCTGCTGATGGACGAGCCGTTTGGAGCGCTGGACATCCTCACCAGGGAAACCCTGCAAGACGTCGTCTTGCGAATCTGGCTCGACACTCGGAAGACCATCCTGTTCGTGACCCACAGCATCGAGGAATCGGTCTTGCTCGCGGATCGCATCCTCGTCTTTACCGGCCGCCCCGGGCGCCTCGCCGAGATCGTCGACGTCGACCTCGGCCGCCCACGCAGTCGTGGTGACAGGAGCTTCGTAGAGCTCACGGATCGCCTGCGGAGCACGTTGCTCGGTGACGTTCGGCGCATGGAGATGGGGCTTGACGGCGAGCGGGCGCCGCCGTCGCATTGACCGTACGCGAGAGGCCGACCAATGCCTGTTCCAAGTATGAGGCGTGAACAATGAAGCCGGTCCGCGCTTTCCTGATACAAATCGTCGAAAACCGCACCTTCGCTGGGTTTCTCTCGATCGGCTTCATACTGTTCGTCTGGTGGCTCATCACGGCAGGGCTCGGCCTGATTCGGCCGCTGTTCCTGCCTTCCCCCGCGGAGACTTGGGACGCCGCGTGGGGCCTCATGAACGGCAGCGCCAACCAAGTCTACGGCGGCAATCTTTTCTATCAAACGGCCGTCAGCACGCTTCGCGTCATCCTCGGCTTCGTTATCGCGTGCCTCATTGCCGTCCCGCTGGGTGTTCTGGCAGGCCTTTCGCGGGCCGCCGACAACCTGCTGGAGCCGATTATGCAAGTGCTGCAGCCTATACCGCCGATCGCCTGGACGCCTCTCGCGATCGTCTGGTTCGGTCTCAATCTCAAGGCGATGCTCTTCCTGATAGTGATTGCGTCGTTCGTGTCGATGTTCATCAACACAGTCGTCGGCGTCCGTGAAGTGCGACCGGTATTCGCCCGTGTTGCGGCGAGCCTGGGCGGATCTCGATTGCAGACGATTTGCCTTGTCATCCTTCCGGCCGCCGCACCGATGCTGTTCACCGGCTTGCGACTGTCATTCGGACGCGCCTGGATCACGATCATTGCCGCCGAATTGATCGCGGCATCATCGGGATTGGGTTACATGATCATGAATGCCAGGACAATCCTCGCGACAGGCGACGTCATCACGGGAATGGTCGTCATCGGCTTGATCGGTGCGGTGTTCGATCGGCTACTCCTTTGGTTTGAGCGCCGCATATACGCGCACCGCGCGTAGCACGCGCCGGGTCGGCATCGTGCGTTCGATGCCAATGCCGTCAATGCCGGGAGCAGCAGCGCCGTAGCGTGTCGAATCGCTCGCTACGCACCAATCGTTCCGATCAAGGAGCAACGATTGCCCGCCATCAGACTTCCATCGGGACACCAAATCTCGTATGCCGAGTCCGGCACGGGACGTGTCGTAGTGCAGATTGGTGGAGCGGCACTATCGAAACACCAGTTCTCTCGACTGACACCGATTCTCTTGCAGCATTGCCGCGTAATGGACGTCGAATTGCCCGGCTACGGCGGCAATGAAAGCCCGAAGCACGGTGGCACGATTGACGGCTGGGCGACGGACGTCGCCGATCTCATCGACCACCTGCATATCGGGCCGGCTTTCATCCACGGCGCCTCCGTTGGCGGGTTCATCGCAATGTCGGCCGCTGCGGCAAGGCCGGACCTCGTTGCCGGATTGATAGTCAGCAGCAGCGTGCTGCGCGCCGACCGCTACATGAAGCTGATGCGCGAAAACTGGGGTGACATCGCGCTCGGGCTGGGCATGCGTCACCTAGCAATGACGATGGCACTGGCGAGCTTTACGCCTGCCTTCGTCGACACCGATGATGGCCTTGCCGAGGTTCGACTCATGCAAGACGCATTTGCCGCGGTAGACTCCGAGAAATTCATCGCGGCACAGCGCAGCGTGATGGCAATGGACCTACGCAGCCTCGCTCACCACATCGCTGCGCGCACGCTTTTCATTGCGAGCCCGCATGATTCGATGTATCCGCTTTACATGGAACCTCACGGCACCGGGCTCGGCGACGCTCACCACTTGATCAAGTCCTCTCGACTGCACTTGATCGAGGACTGCGGCCACAGCTTCTACATCGAGCGGGCAACGCAGTGCGCGAACGCGATATTGGAGTTTGTCAATGAGTCATAGTCGGAGCAACGGCGGTCACGTCGACGCGCGACCGGCGTCGAGCGTTCTTTCGGTGCCAATTCGAACCCTGGCTTTTCTTCGGAGCTCAACAATGCACGCAAACCTCGGTTCCTGGTGCCGCCTTTGCAAGTTCATGGCGGTGATGTTGCTTGTCCCCTGCGTGTGGGCATTAGCCGGGAGTAGCGCGGCTGCGCAGACTGCACCTAAAGGCCAACTGCATTTAGCCTTTCAGCGCAACATCTTCATGGCGCCCATGTTCGTTGCGATGGAAAAGGATTGGCTGAAGCAGGCGCTCGCAGCCAAGGGTTACGAGCTGCTTGTGGACGAGAGGCCTGCCGGAACGGGCGGCGTTATCTCGGTTGCATTGGCATCGGGAAGCGTCGACATCGGACAAATCGGCGTGGGGCCCGCAATCAACGCCATTTCGCGCGGTGCGTCGGTCAAGATCGTCGCCGGGAGCGGCCGCGCCGGCGAGGGGTTCGTCGTTCGAAGCGATTCGGCCATCCATACCATGAAAGACCTGAAGGGCAAACGCGTCAGCATTCCTGCCAAAGGCTCGATGCAGGACTACGTTCTACGAAAGGCACTGGCGGCGAACGGCATGCAGTTTTCCGATGTGGACGTGCTCATTGTGGCCGAAGCGGACATGAGGAGCGCACTGCTCACCAACCAAGTCGATGTCGTCAGCGGAGCCGAGCCTGCGATTTCCAATGTCGTTGCCGGCGGTGCGAGGATGATCGCAACGGGGCAGGACATCTGGCCGAACCACGCCAACGACGTAATCGTGGCGACGACCGCGGCGATCAACGAGCGGCCTGACGCGGTGCAGGCAACGATCGACACTTTCAAGCGCGCCATTACGTTCGTACAACAGCACCCTTCCGAAGCGCAGGAAATCACGGCCAAATCGACAGGCGTTCCGATAGCGGTCGTCAGGGCTGCATGGCCAAACGTTGGCTGGTACTCTGGGGCACGTCCCGACATGTCGTCGATCGAGGAGTTGGCAAAGCTGATGTCGCAGGACGGAATCATTCCAAAGCCGTTTGACGCGCGAGAAGGTGTTGATACTCGCTTTGCGAAATGAGCTAATCCATCGGTCGCAATTTCACGACGCTGAAACCTGCGCGGCAGCCAATGCAAAGCCCGTTGCAGCCGGGTCGCATCGATCGCCATCGGGCGAGGTGGGTGAACTGGCCGGGGCACGTTCTCGACGTGGGCGCTCGAGTGGTGCCATGCCGCGAACGGTTGGAATGAGCAGCGTCCGGCACGGGGGCTCGACGACATGGCGGTCGACGCATGCATGACACTTGCCGAGATCAGCGCCTTGGTTCTGGCAAGGGCAATGTCCCCGGTCGAGTTGACGCAAGCGCTGATTTCGCGCGTCGAGCGATTTGACCCGCAACTGCACGCCTTTATCACCCCGACCTTCGAGATTGCGCTCGATCAGGCGCGGCGCGCAGAGCATGAGATAGCGCATGGTCGTTGGCGAGGGCCATTCCACGGCATTCCCTTCGGGCTCAAGGACATCTACGACACGGCCGGCATTCGAACGACGGCCGGTTCGCGGCTCTTGATGGATCGCGTTCCCAGCGAGGATGCTGCCGTCACCGTACGGCTGCTCGACGCGGGCGGCGCGCTTCTCGGCAAACTCGCGACGCACGAATTTGCTATCGGCGGTCCTTCGCACGATCTGCCCTGGCCAGTGCCGCGCAATCCTTGGAACACAGCGCATTTCGTCGGTGGATCGAGCAGCGGTTCAGCCGCGGCCATCGCTGCGGGATTCGTGCCGGCGGCGCTTGGCTCTGATACCGGTGCGTCGATTCGGAACCCCGCTGCGCTTGCCGGGATCGCCGGCTTAAAACCAACGTTTGGGCTCATCAGCCGACGGGGCGTGATTCCGAACGCCTATTCACTTGACACCTGTGGACCGATGGCGAGGACCACAGAGGACTGCGCAATTCTGCTTAACCTCCTTGTGGGGTTCGACGCCGCGGATCCTTGCAGTATCCCGACGGAAACGCAGGACTACCGCGCAGCGCTGACGAAAGACATTCGCGGATTGCGGATTGGCGTCGTACGGCACTTTTGGGAGCAGGACGCTCCTGTGGACCCGCAACTAGCAGGTGCGATGGAACAGGCGATCTCGACACTTGGCTCCCTTGGTGCTCGTTGCGAAGAGGTCCGGCTACGGCCGCTCCGGGACTACCATGACATTCGGATGCTGATTGGCCAAAGCGAACTGTTTGCCAATCATCATGCCAATCTTGCGACCCGATCCGGCGAATATGGGGCCGAGTTCCTGCGCAAAGTCCTCCCGGCGATGCTGTGGACGGCCATTGACTATGTGCAGGCGCAGCGCGAACGCCGTCGAATGCTGGAGGAGTTCCAGCCCGTCTATGCCAAGTTCGACGCGCTTGTGACAGCGGGTGCCGGTCCAGCCGCCCGTTTGGATCAGTACGACGGGCGCAGCTTCTGGAGCAAGCCCAACATCTACAACGCCTTCAATATTTCGGGGGGACCTGCATTGGCGGTTGCCATCGGGTTCAGCAGCAACGGGCTGCCGCTGGGCATGCAAATCGCCTCCGCACCGTTTCGTGATGCGACGGTACTTCGTATCGGACACGCCTATGAATGCGCCACCGCATGGCACACCAGGAGGGCGCCGCTTGAATCCTCCGAAAGCCCTACGGCGATTGTCGCCACAGTTGATTCCACTCCGGCTCCAGACGGCCCGGCACGAATTGCGATCGACACCGCTGCACGACGTGTCGGCGTGGCGCTGGACGACCGAAGTCTGTCGATGATCGGAAGCGTCGCACCCTACGCACTCGCCATGGCGGAGCGTCTACCACGCCACCGAGACTTCTCATTGCAGCCTTCCACCGCTTTTTCGTTTCCGCGGTGAACCGACGCGGTTTGAATCACACGCCGGCCCGGCTTGCTGACGCTCCTCGTCGACCGCCGACCCCTTGCGCAACCTGGCATGCTGCATACTGTCAGTCCCATAAGCCTAAGCGAAGCCTATTTATGCCAAATGCCAAAAAGCAATATCGTCCTCGCTCCAGAGTTAAGACATTGCGCACAAGGAGCACAAGCGGAAGTAACGCGCGCTCCCTTACAAACGAACAGGTGTTTCTCAATATCAGCGTGAGTAAGCGTACGCGAGCTGGGCTCAACAAGCTCGTATCGGTGATGAACGTCACCAGTCAGCGCGACGTGCTCGACCAACTAATAGCGACTGAGCTGCACCGCCGCAACATGCGCTTGCCAAGAGGCGCTTGACGTCGCTCGACGCTAGAACGGCGCCAAATCTGAAGCCGAAGAAAAGCGTTTGCGTCGTACCAAGATCACGTACGACGCCGACCGCCGCAAATTCGATGGTATAGACGAGTCCGTACAAGCCGTCTGGAAGGCCGCATACCCGTACGTCGACGTCGCGGGCGGACTGCGGAAGATAGTGGCTTGGATCGAGTCGAATCGCTCCCGTGCTCCGCGTTCGAAGTTCGATCGCTTCATCAATAATTGGCTG